>Ga0080064_1001105_pt1 | contig 59555 bp, 62 predicted proteins | sample Subgrocontami54m_FD_69260 | JGI IMG/M metagenome (GOLD analysis project Ga0080064, IMG submission 69260) | Subsurface groundwater microbial communities from S. Glens Falls, New York, USA - GMW46 contaminated, 5.4 m (SPADES assembly) (version 2) ... | reverse complement strand
CAAGAGAAAGGCTCCGATGATCAAACAACTTCGCGCCAGCTGGTACTAACTACCGGTTTTCAAAGAACTGTAAACGATGTCATGGCACTTCTCGGTGTAAACGATGTCGTGGCACTTATCACTTACTGCTTACTGCTCTCAGTCATACGTCCCTTCAACAAACCACTCCTCGCTCCGCAAATCGCGATAGATGCGGCAAAGCATCTCCGTTTGGGCTCCGATTAAACTGACCACCGCCACATCCCATTCGTCTCTGGCCCATGAATCCTTGCGCCACCAATCACCCGATGTACGCCACGGACCAGACGCGCACACAATTGTCCCGCGCATAGCGCAGTGATCCGCATCTCGAACGCTAATTTGTGCCGGTCGCCCATGCATGACGTGCACTTTGGCGCGCCACGGAGGCCGAAACTTTCTGAAGCCAATGACGCATTCCCGATGGCCAATTGCCGTTTGCCGATTGTGATTTGATTTCTTTCGGCCTCGCGAGAGGTCGAAGCGCTTCATTTGAAATGCGTCTGGGCGATGAGTGTCCAGAAGTTCAGGCGAACCCACGTTCTCTGCTCCCAACAGTTTTGCCAGCCTGGCTAAAGTAACTTCGAGTTTCTCCGGCTCGGGCGCCAGGGGAATGAACAGGCCCGTCTGCAACACGCGTGGCGGCACCGGTTCAGCCGTGATCGCCACCGCGATAATTGGGGCCGGCGGCGGATGCGACTCAATTTCAAGTAAAAACAAGCGCAGAAACGTTCTTGGATTGCGCATGGGCACCGGCAAAGTTATGGCCCGCTCAAGCTCGGTTTTGTTTTCCAGTTTCATACGCAAGCGCAGTTCGTTCGTCGCCAGCGCCTCCGCGTTCAGATTTGCGCAAAGCTGATTAAGCAAACGCGACAGGATGAACGACAAGGGTTCGAGTTCGTCAACGGGATGTTCTAATTCGATCGCCTGTTCAAAGCCAGGCCGCAGTTGAACTAGAACTAATTGCCGCTCGCTCTTCCCCTGGGCCAGCTTTTGTAATCGCACTCCTTCCGGTCCCAGTCTTTGCGCGATTCCTTTCAGTGGCAGCTTCACCAGTTCAGCAAACGTGCGCACACCCCAGAGCGTGAGTGTTTCTCGCAGCTCTACCGCGCGATCTGTTTCAATTCCCGCGAGCGAATAATCGAGCGCTTTCAATGACAGCTTGCCCAGATAGGTAAGTTCCGCGCCGGCAGGGATCATCGTCACATCGGAAATATTTCTGGCCGCGTGGATCGCTGCGTCAGGATTCGCGGCAATAGCCACATTAACCCTGAAACCAAACTCAGCTGCGCGCTGCCTAATCGCATCTGCCTCGTTGCCCAGCGCCTCGCTGAAACCAGGTTTCGCTGCGAACATCAACTCGCAACCTACTATGTCCAGCACCACCGTATCCACCGATGTTTGCTCAACTAATGGCGAGAAAGTGAAGGCTAGATCGACTAGAGACTCAGAACGGGCACCCTCTCCCATATCGTTTTCAGAGACACTTTGGCGATAAATACAGGCAAACATCGCTTCCCTGCTATTTCGGCGGAGATTCCAGAATCGAATGTATGCGAAGACTACCGAACATCCGCGAACGCTGTCAAGGTTGGTATGCAGTTGCCGCGTGGGTCCTGAATTTGGCTTTCGGTTCACCAGCCACAGGCTTCCGTTGATTAATCTGTACGCTGGTCCCGCAGAGAAGGAGTGAATGGGTTAAACGCGAATCACAGCTCTCATGTTGCTGCCCCAGATTGCTGACGAGAACCAGTCGGGTGTTTTCAAACCTTTTTGGGCTATCTACTCTTAACGCCTGCGTCGTCTCAAAAGCCTCAGTGGTACATGACCATGCCAGGGAGTTATTCTTCAGTTCCAAACTCAACGAAGCGCAGGAACGAACACAAGACGTCTGACTTATTACCACCAGCGCCGTGGGCGTGTGTTCGATCGCGTGGCGGAAACGATACCACCACGACGACACAATCCTGCGCGCGTACTGAGCCGCTACGTCAGCCATGTCTAACATGACAAGGCCGAAGCCGCCGCTTTGCAACACCAGATCAGTCGCCTTAAACGCCTGCTCGAGATCGTTTCCGCAGCGAATCCATAACAAGCGATCCAATGCTATGCCGGCATGTGCTGCTGACGCCGGATCGAATCTGTCGCCCATATCGATTAGCGCGCACGCTTCATCTCCCCAGGTGGCCTGAGCCAAAACAGAAAACAGAACACTGGTTCGCCCTGATGAGGTCGGGCCGATAATTTCCGTGATGGCGCTGCGGGGAAGGCCATTTGAAAGCGCATCGATCTCAGCGATGCCTGTGGTTAGTGTCTCAAATGCAAATTTCCGGCGCGGCCGCAACGAACTCTCGAAGCCTCTTGCCAGCGCCGATTCGATCTCTTTCTTTGAAATTGCCGCTCTCACAGTTCACCAATTCAATACTTTCGAATCACTCCCACCACTACACCCTGAATGCGCACGCGGTCAGCCGGCTTTACCACGATCGGCTGATAGCGTGGATTGGCCGCTTCTAACCGCACTTGATTGCGTCCCGGATAGTAGCGCTTTACCGTCGCCTCAGTGCCGTCAATCAGCGCCACCACAGTCTGGCCATTCTCAGCGGTCTGCTGCGATTGAATGATGATGTAATCGTCATCTCTAATCTGTTCATCGATCATCGAATCACCGCGTACGCGCAACGCGAACATCCGCTCGCGCCGCAGCATGTCTCGGGGAATGTTAACCGTCTCGTAATTCAGCACTGCTTCGATCGGTTTACCCGCCGCTACGACCCCGAGCAAAGGGATCTCGTACTTCTCTTTGGCCGTCGCTCGCTCCACGATTTCAATTCCGCGGCTGACATTGGGAATCCGTCTGATCAAACCTTCTCTTTCCAGAATTGAGAGTACCTGATGCACGCTGGCCGATGAACTCATGCCGAACTGCTTTCCAATCTCGGCAATGGTCGGCGGCTCCTGATGCGCATCGACATAATGCGAGAGGTAATCAAATACTCTTCGCTGGCGAGCCGTGATAGCCATACATTTTCCCTCCGAGTTTCAGCGCCGGACGCCGGTTTGTTAGCTGTCGCGAAGATTATCGAATATTACCGAATACTCTGTCCAGTGCGCGCAGCCTACTTTCGAATGGCGCTTCTCCCTTGTGCTCAGCGCCAGATTGGGCCGATCAAGGCAAGGCAAATTCCAAGCGCCGTGCGGCATGCTTGGCAGACTGTCTTCAATTTGGACAGAAACGCAAGATGCTTAAGCAAATCAGGGCGGTGAGTGCGCGACCGCCCAGCCTCCAAGCTCTATTACAGCCTCTCATTCGTGCCCTCGCCCACGAAGACCCAACATTTTGTTGACACTGAGGCTAGTTCAACGCTAAGATGCATGACGCAACGGTGTTTAGCCTCGTTGCTTGCTCTGTTTCAGGCTTTGGCCAAGTCCAGTGCCGCGCCTAAATCCCACCGCTTCTAAGTCACGTTGTTGCTTTCGGCATACACCGGAAAACACGAACCGAACAAAATGTCCGCTAAACTCGGCGAAATTCTCGTCCGCGAGAACCTAATCAGTCCACAACACTTGCGTCACGCGCTGGATTATCAGCGTGAGCATGGCGGTCGGCTGGGCTTCAACCTGGTCAAGCTGGGCCTGGTCTCCGACGACACAATCACCGCCGTGTTGTCGCGGCAGTACGGCATTCCGTCGGTTAACCTGGAACTCTTCGACATCGATGACTCCGTCCTTAGACTCATTCCACAGGAAGTCGCGCAGAAATATTCCGTCCTGCCGTTGTCGCGCGTCGGCGCTACGCTCACGCTCGCAATGGTCGATCCCACGAACGTCTTCGCGATGGACGACATTAAGTTCATGACCGGCCTCAACGTCGAACCTGTCGTTGTCGCAGAAGCCAGCGTGCAGGCCGCGGTCGCGAAGTACTACAGCACGTCGCGAGAGATTGAACTCGCCACTGTCGCGCCGGACCTGGCAGTTGAAGGCAGTAATGGCAATGGCTTCTCTCACGCCGACCTTGTTTCACTTGACAGTCTCGACTTCGATCAAGAGACCCTCGCCAGCGAGGTTGAAGTCTTCGAGGATAACGAAGAGATCGACCTCTCCAGCCTCGCGCGCATGAGCGAAGACGCGCCAGTCGTGCGTCTGGTCAATGTCCTTCTCGTTGATGCGTTGCGGCGCGGAGCTTCAGACATTCACGTTGAGCCGTACGAAAAGGAGCTGCGGATTCGTTTCCGCATTGACGGCGTGCTTTACGATGTGATGCATCCGCCGTTAAAGATGCGCGACGCCCTGATCTCGCGTATCAAGATTATGGCCAAGCTCGATATCTCTGAGAAGCGCTTGCCTCAGGACGGCCGCATCAAGATCCGAGTCAAGGTAGAATCTCGCTCGCGCGAGCTCGACTTTCGCGTTTCCACCCTGCCGACCCTCTTCGGCGAAAAGGTTGTGCTTCGTCTGCTCGACAAAGAGAAGCTGATGCTTGACATGACGAATCTCGGATTCGAGCCCGAGTCTCTGGTCAAGTTTCAGCGCAACATTGCGAGGCCATACGGAATGGTCCTTGTAACCGGGCCGACCGGGAGCGGCAAAACCAACACGCTTTATTCCGCTCTCCAATCGCTCAACACCGTCTCCACGAACATCATGACCGCCGAAGACCCTGTCGAATTCAACTTGCCGGGCGTGAACCAGGTTCAGATGAAGGAGCAAATCGGTTTGAACTTCGCCGCCGCGTTGCGTTCCTTCTTACGACAGGATCCGAACATCGTTCTCGTCGGCGAGATTCGTGATTTCGAAACTGCCGAGATAGCCATTAAGGCAGCTCTCACAGGCCACCTTGTTCTTTCTACTCTTCACACCAACGACGCTCCTTCAACGATCTCTCGGCTCATGAACATGGGCATCGAACCATTCCTAGTGGCCACCAGCGTCAACCTCATTCAAGCCCAGCGCCTGATTAGGCGCGTCTGCAAGGATTGCAAAAAGGATCATCCAACGCCGATCGAAGCTCTAATCGAAATCGGTTTTTCCGCCGAAGAGGCGCACAAGATGAAGACGTACAAGGGCCGCGGCTGCCCGAGTTGTAACGATACTGGCTACAAGGGTCGGATTGGCCTTTATGAGGTGATGGAAGTGACGGACGAAATCCGCGAACTGATTCTAATCGGCGCCTCCTCGCTCGAACTTCGTAAGAAGTCGATTGAGGACGGCATGATTACGCTTCGCGAGTCCGGTCTGCAAAAGATTCGAAACGGAGTTACCACCATCGAGGAAGTTCTCCGCGAGACGGTGGCCTGAAAAAGGGGTGACATATGTTGCGTAGAATCGCTCTCTCTTTAAGTATGTTGGCTGCGCTGGTCGTTATCCTGCCGTTGGCAACATCGACAGCGCATAACCTGAGATTTCAGTTTGCGGCGAGTTCGCATCACGCCCGTCGTTCGAGGGCCTGGTGGCGCCACCACCGCGCATTGGTGCACCGCCGCCAGGCGCTGCTGGCCAGAAGGCGCGAGTTACTGGCCATGCGACGAGGTGGCGTAACGCCGTCGACGATCGCAAAGGCTTCTGACAACCACGCGGCTTTGCCGACTGCGATGGCCCTTCCCGAGGGCGTATATCGTGATGGCGCCTTTGCTATGCCACTGCCCGAGGGTTGGTCGCCTGGATCAACAAGCAATGGGGCTTCGAGTTTCCACATCACTCCGCCTAGCGGCATGCCTGAGGCCAACGCAACGTTGGCGGTTGCTGTGCCTGCTTCGGCAAACGGGATTCAGCCCGTCGGACGCGAACAGCGCAACATGCTGGGTGGAGTGTCCTTTAACGATCTTCGACGCACGGTCATTGATAGGATGATTAGCGCCGGTGGCTGGGTGGTCAACGATCGGCAGCGCGACATTCATGGCCGCCGCGTCTTTCAGGTCATTGCGCAAACTCCGGCTACGAGCGACGGCAAACCCGAGCAAGTCTGGAACTTCTACTTTACCGAGATCGACGGTCGCATCTATTCGCTTACGACTCACACAGCGGGCAGCTTCACTGAAAAGCTAGCGGCTGATGCCGAACTGTTTCTTTCCAACTTCCGTCCGATGGAGGCAAACCGCCGCGCCGCCAAGTGACTTGCCCTCACTGATGCCAACGGGTTCTGCGAGGCGCCATTCGTCCGATAAGGGAAAAAAGAGACCATGGAAAATCCACTACAGATTTCTCTTTCAGAGCTGTTACACAAGCTTTCCGAGCTTGGCGGCTCAGACCTGCACGTAACGACGGGTACACCACCGCTGGTCCGCGTTGACGGCCAAATTCGGCCGCTAGACGGCTATCGCCCCCTCACCTCTTCAGAAACAAAACAACTGGCTTATTCGGTGCTCACCGACTCGCAGAAGCATCGCTTCGAAGAAAATCTAGAGCTTGATTTTTCATTCGGTGTCAAAGGCCTGTCGCGCTTTCGCGCCAACATTTTCAACCAGCGCGGCGCTGTCGGGGCAGTGTTCCGAGCGATTCCCTACGAGATCAAGTCCTTCGAAGATTTGGGTCTGCCGACCATCGTGAAAGACCTGTGCAACAAGCCGCGCGGGCTGGTGCTGGTTACCGGCCCCACGGGTTCCGGTAAGTCGACGACGCTGGCAGCAGTAATCGACAAGATAAACAAGGAGCGCCACGAGCACATTCTTACCATCGAAGACCCGATCGAGTTTCTTCACAACCACAAGAACTGCATCGTCAACCAGCGCGAAGTGAACGCCGACACGAAGGGTTTTGCTCAAGCGTTGCGCACAGCTCTGCGGCAGGATCCTGATGTCGTTCTGGTCGGCGAAATGCGCGACCTGGAGACGATAGAATCAGCGCTAAGGATCGCCGAGACGGGCCACTTGACGTTCGCGACCCTGCACACAAACTCCGCCGTTTCGACTATCAATCGCATCATCGATGTCTTCCCCTCAATGCAGCAGGCGCAAGTGCGCGCCCAGCTGTCGTTGACGCTGGAAGGCATTCTCTGCCAGACCTTGCTTCCGAGCGCGAACGGCCGCGGGCGAGCGCTGGCGATGGAGATCCTGATTCCGAATGCGGCAATCAGAAATCTTATTCGTGAAGACAAGGTCCACCAGATTTATTCGATGATGCAGACAGGCCAGGACGTGCACGGAATGCAGACCTTCAATCAGTCATTGGCAACTCTGTTCCATAAGCGCCTCATTACCAGAGATGTTGCCATGCAACGCACGTCTAATGTTAATGAACTACGCGATTTAATCGACCGAGGTGCCGGCATCAACAATGGAAACGGCTCCCAACCAAGGCCCGGTGCGCAAGCCGGAAGCTACGGACAGCAAAGCCGAGTCGCTCCAAGGAGATAGGGAACGACTTCCCTGAACTGCAAGCGAGAAACGTTCACACTCGCCTAACGAGAGAACTGACTACGAATCCTGAATACCCAGAAACGGAGTGCTGAGAAATGCCAACCTACGTTTTTAAAGGTCGCAACCGGATGAACGAGATCGTGGCGGGCGAGCGCGTCGCCGATGACCGCGAGGCGCTGCGGCAGATCCTCCGCCGCGAACAAGTGACTCTGACTTCGGTGAAAGAAAAGGGCCGAGAGATCGGAATCCCGAAGCTGGTGGGCCGCCGGAAAGTCAATTCGAAGGACCTGGCGATCTTCACGCGCCAATTCTCAGTCATGATCGACGCTGGATTGCCGCTGGTCCAATGTCTGGACATCCTCGCGCAGCAGCAACAGAACAAGTACTTCCAACAAGTTCTGGCCCAGGTGCGGCAAGACGTCGAAGAAGGTTCTACTCTCGCAGCCGCGATGAGTCGTCATCCTCGGGTATTCGATCAGCTCTATTCGAACATGGTCGAAGCTGGCGAAACCGGCGGTATTCTCGATCTAATCTTGCAGCGGCTTTCAACGTTTATCGAAAAGGTCGTCAAATTAAAGCGCGACGTGGCGTCGGCGATGATCTATCCGGCTGCGGTCATCCTGCTCGCGATCATCGCCGTCGCAGTGATCATGATCGTGGTTATTCCACAGTTCCAGTCGATCTTTCTCGGCTTGCTTGGACCAGGCGAGCCCCTTCCCCTGCCGACCCGTATCGTGGTTGGATTCAGCAACTTTCTAGCGGGCTGGGGCGGCTTGTGCATGCTGGTGGTCATCATTGGCGTCACCGTGGCCATACACTTCTACCGCAAAACTCCAAAGGGACGAAAGCGAATTGATACGATACTGCTCAAGGTGCCCGTTATCGGCTCGATCCTGCTGAAGATCGCGATCGCGCGCTTTTCACGAACGCTGTCAACGCTTTTGTCTTCCGGCGTGCCGATTTTGCAAGCGCTGGACATCACCGCACGCACGGCCGGTAATATGGTGATCGAAGAAGCCATCATAAACATTCGCGCGGCCGTAGAGCAGGGCAAGAGTTTCGTCGAGCCCTTGCGGGCTGCGGAGATTTTTCCGCACATGGTTGCTCAAATGGTGGGTATTGGCGAGCAGACGGGCGCCCTCGATGCGATGCTTGGCAAGATCGCGGATTTCTACGAACAGGAAGTCGACTCGGCCATCGCCAACCTGCTCACTTTGATTGAACCTGCTTTGATTGGATTTCTTGGTGTAACCATCGGATCGATTGTGGTTGCGATGTACATGCCAATGTTCTCGCTGATTGGCAAACTATCGCAAGGCCATTGATCCTAAGCCCGGCCGAACCATTCAACTGTCGCTTGCAGGCCTGGTGCTAAGCCAACCTTTGGCGCATACCCCAGTAGCTCTCGGGCGCGACTGATATCTGCAAGGCTGTGCAGGATATCGCCGGTCCGCGCCTCCTGGTATTCCGGCTCAATATCGTCGCGGCCAGTAACATCCTTCAAGCGGCGAAAGAGTTCGTTGATGGTCACCTGTTTCCCGTTGGCAATGTTGATGACTTCTCCTATACCCTTGTCCGCTTCGGCGGCCAGCAAGTTGGCGTCAACTGCGTTGGATATGTAAGTGAAATCGCGCGTCTGCTCGCCATCCCCATAAATCACCGGCCGTTCTCCTTTCCTCAGGAAATCGATAAAACGCGAGACTACTCCGGAGTAGGGCGAACCAGGATCCTGCCGAGGGCCAAAGACATTGAAGTAGCGAAGGCAGATCGTTTCGAAGTTGTAAGTGCGCGTAAAGACCTGGCAGTAATATTCTCCGACAAGTTTTGCTGCTGCGTAGGGTGAAAGCGGCTCAGGTCGCATGGATTCGACCTTAGGCAGCGTTGGCTGGTCACCGTAAGCTGAACTCGACGCTGCGTAGATCAAGCGCCGCACCCGCTTTTCTTTCGCCGCCAACAGAAGATTGAAAGTGCCGTCAACGCAAGCAAGGTGAGTTTCGCGCGGGTCAGCAACCGAGCGAGGAACCGATGGCAACGCGGCCTCGTGAAAAACTATTTCCACGTCCTCGACTGCCTTGCGAACGGTTGCCTCATCGGCTAGATCGCCTCTAATGAAATCAACCTTCCCACCGATCGCCTCAATATTCTCCAGATGACCTGTGCTGAGATTGTCGATCACCCGTACCGACGCACCGCGCGCCGCGAGCGCTTCCGCAATGTGGGAACCAATGAAACCCGCCCCGCCTGTTACCAGAGCAATGCCGGAAAGAGCCATGGATATTCTTCAGTTTTCGTTTTTCGGGAAGACTCTCCGAATCTAATCCAACACCTCTTGAAGGCCGAGCAACTCGCGTGGAATGACTCCGAGAATCGCGACGCCCCTATCTTCCCACGCCAACGTATTCGAATCCCAACTCGCGCATGTCGGCCGGCTCGTAAATGTTGCGCAAGTCCGCGATCCTTGGTGTCTTCATCAAGCCGCGAATGCGCTCCATGTCCAGGGCGCGAAACTGATTCCACTCGGTCACAAAAACCAGCACCTCAGCTGCCATAGCCGCCGCGTATTCGTCCACGGCGTACTCGATCTGAGGCAGCACCCTCTCGACAGCCGAATTTGCAACTGGGTCGTAAGCGCTAACCGAGGCCCCGCGTTCGATCAACCCGTGAATAATGTCGAGCGCGGGAGCCTCACGGATGTCATCGGTTTCGGGTTTGAATGCCAAGCCAAGCACTGCGACTCGCTTTCCCTTAAGCCCCCCAGCCAGCTTTTCAATCTTGGGCACCATCGACTGGCGCTGCTGCTGGTTAACTTCGATTACGGCATCGACGATTCGCGTCTCGCAGGCGAACTGCTTCGCAATTGACGATAACGCCCGCGCATCTTTTGGAAAGCATGAGCCCCCAAAGCCGGGCCCGGGATGAAGAAACTTGGCGCCAATCCTGCGGTCCATGCCAATAGCCCGCGCTACCTCATGCACGTCACAGCCAATTTTCTCGCAAAGATTCGCGATCTCGTTGATGAAAGAAATCTTGGTTGCCAGGAAGGCATTCGCCGCGTACTTGATTAGCTCAGCGCCCTCAACTGAAGTAATTACGAAAGGCGTTTCGATTAAGTAAAGCGGCCGGTACAGATCGCGCATAACTTCGATCGCCCTGGCGTCGGCGCTCCCAATGACAACGCGATCGGGTCGCATAAAATCACTAATGGCAGCGCCCTCTCGCAAGAATTCCGGGTTTGAAACAATGCCGAAATCAGTGGGGGTAGGTTGGTGTTCGCGGATGAGCGTCGCCAGACGAGCGCCGGTTCCAACTGGAACCGTTGACTTGGTGACTACGACTTTGTAGTCATTCATGCTGGCGGCAATGGAGCGCGCAGCCTCGTCGACGTACTTCAAATCCGCGGATCCGTCGTCTTTGGGTGGAGTGCCAACCGCGAGGAAAATCACCAGCGACTCTTCGATCGCCGACCCTATGTCTATCGTAAAACTTAGCCGGCCCGCTTGCAGATTCCTGTTGAGCAGCTGATCAAGACCGGGTTCGTAGATTGTCGTCTGGCCCTGCGCGAGCCGGGTGATCTTTTCGGCGTCAGTGTCTACGCACGTAACGTCAACGCCGAATTCTGCAAAGCATGCTCCGGTAACCAGTCCAACGTAGCCGGAGCCAATGACGGCTATGTGCATTTGGGGTTAAGACTGAGTGGGGTTCCCAATTAAACCTTGCGGGTCACGCGCTCAGTGGTCGCGTGACCCGCAAGGTTATAGTCAATTGCCGCGCGCCAGGCACGCGAGCCGCCAGATTTGAGCCGATGCTACTTCGTCGGGCTAACGACCGTAACACTGCCGCCGAAGTTCAGATCGTTGTTATGCGTTGCGGCTATGAACGCTGCTGCAACGGCGCCACCGGCGGCGAGCAACAGAGCAGCTAACGCGCCACCGCTCAAGTGTCCGAACGAGTCGTTCCTGGTCAAGCGCGTGCAACGCGATCCGGGCTGTGCCGTACCTGCAGATTCAGAAGTTCCAGCAGCCACGGCCTTCGTGTTCCCACCGGCGCGCAAATCAACAAGACCGCCCTGGGAAGCGACGATGGTGTTCCCGCACTCGACATCAACCATAAAAGTCGCAGCTAGATGCGCGTCTGACACCGCTGCGGCGTCCTTTGTGGTAACGATCGCCGAAGTCCCTGCGAGCGTCGAGACCTGAACTCGGCCCGCCTCAAGCGAACCCGAGATATTTCCGTCGCTGAAGCTTAGCTTAACGGCGGTATTCGGCAACAACTCAACCCGACCCAGTTTCCCTAAACTAATCGTCGCGCTGCTGTTCGCCGCAGTTGCGATTACGCTGTCTGAGAAAACCGTGGCGCCCGAGATCGCGGCCTGGCCATTCACGGTGACTTGACCGGACACCGAAAGCTCACCCGATGGTTTCTGCCCTGGCGATGCCAGCGCCACCATTGAGTAAACGCTTAACACGGCAACCGCGATACAGAATGCGATGGACTTACGGCTCCAAGTTCTGCTAATCATCATTTCCTCCCCGTCGAAGTGAACAAGTTTTGTACAAGCAAACTGCGATCGACTTTGGTCTCGCAGTAGACGGTAACGCTACATCCGTCTGATAAACCTACCCCGCGCGCACGCGAGATTTCTCAATCAATGAAGGCTAGGCCTTTTCAGGCCATAAAAGTCTATGTCTTTTTACACGAACTCCAGCCCCCGTGTCAACAACGAATGCCTTGGGTTACAAGGTCTAAGCCATCATATTCTCTAGCTTTCGGAGAAGATATCACGCACCTGCGACTCTGTAAAGTGCTTTTTTGCCGCGGGGGGTCAAGATTAACTGCTCCTCGGAGAGGTTCGGATGGGCGCCTTGAGGCTGGTCGCTTTTCCTCTAATCGCAAGCAAGAGCGGATAAACCTATGGATGAAGAGACTTTGCGTAGGCTACCTGGGAATCGCGTGGCGTGGTCGCATCGCAGCCTGACCAGCGCGCTGACCTTTCGCATCTGCGGCATTCACATTCTCCGGCAAGCCCGGCGGCGAGACCTCTACTTGCTTCTGCATCAGCTCAGCTTGCTCGTACGGGTCGAGTCTCGCAAACAGATAAAACACCTCGCCGGTGTGTGCTACGCCCAGAAATCTAAACTTGTTGGCCAGGATCTCGTTCGTACGAAAGGTTGCTGGATTTGGCGGCTTTTCAAACAGCGTGCGAAGCTCGTCAACAGCCACGGCTTCGAGTTCAGGTACGTAATCGTTTCCGCTATCGCGGACCAGCTTGATCGCCATCTGGCGCAGCGCTCGGATTCGATTTGAATTGCGCCGGTAATAAACCACGGAGATCTCTCTTCGACTATTTCGGTCATCAACCACTTCCTGCTCGTTGCTTAGATAGCCGAGATAAGCTCGCATCACGGGTCCAAAGGTCAATCCGTTGTCACCACTTGATTGACCCTCGGCCCCGGCTACCAAACCCAGCGCCAACAAAATCGAACATGCAAACAAGAGTCGCGCAAGTGCGCTCAACCTAAGCATCGAATCCACCCTCATCAAACGTCAGTCCGCGAGTACTCTAACTCATACCGCACGGGCAAACCAGTTCATCTTTCGTACTAATGTCCGCGGATTATACTCGCGAAATAATCAGTCTGTATTGCGCCGCCAATTCAGCAGTGTTACATTTCAATTTCAAGGTGAGCGACGATCTTAACAGCAAGGACTTCTCTGGAAAGCGCGTGGCGCTCGGCGTCACCGGCGGCATCGCCGCCTACAAAGCCATTGAGGTGCTGCGCGGATTGCAACGTGCGGGCTGTGAAGTACGAGTCGCCATGACGCGGCATGCTTGCGAATTTGTTCAACCACTGACCTTCCGCGCGCTCTCTGGCTCTCACGTCGTAGTCGACGACTACGCACCCGATAATCCTGATCCGATCTCTCATATCACGTTCTCGCAAACGGTAGATCTCTTTCTGGTCGCGCCGGCAACTGCAAACACGCTCGCGAAATTCGCAAATGGGGTTGCCGATGACTTCTTGACCACGACCTATCTCGCGTGCACCGCTCCGGTGCTGGTCGCGCCGGCCATGAACACGACCATGCTGGAGCACCCGGCAACTCAGCGAAACCTTCAAAAACTGCGCGCCCATGGAGTGCACATCATCGAGCCCGACGCGGGGGAGATGGCCTGCGGCACGATTGGCCCGGGGAGGCTTAGCGAGCCTGACGCGATTGTCACAGCGGCTCTTGAAATCCTGCGCAGCGGAGCTCGGTCGATCTCGAATGGAGGTACCGCGAATCGAGATCTAACCGGCGAAATCATTTTGATCACCGCCGGCGCGACGCGTGAGCCGATCGATCCGGTTCGTTTCATCTCAAATCGTTCCTCGGGACGAATGGGATTCGCGCTCACCTCGGCCGCGCGGGATCGCGGCGGGACGGTCACGTGCGTTGCCGGCATAACCAGCGTCAGTCCGCCGCGCGGTGTCAACATCGTCCGAGTTACTTCAGCCGAAGAGATGCATCGTGCCGTCGCGCGGGAAAGCAGCAAGGCAACCGTCTTCATCGCTGCGGCGGCCGTATCCGATTATCGCGCGAAGGAAAAATCGCAGACGAAGATTAAGAAGTCGGAAGCAGAGCTTGAATTGAAACTTGAGCGCACGCCGGACATTCTGCGCGAAGTAGCCCAATCGCGACGCGACGGCCAGCTCATCGTGGGCTTCGCGGCTGAGACCGATGACCTGCTGGCAAACGCGCGTGAAAAGCTGATCTCAAAGGACCTTGACGCAGTCGTCGCGAATGACGTCTCGCGCGAAGATTCGGGGTTTGATACCGAGAACAATGCAATCGTTATTCTGGTTCGCGACCAGACGACGCCCATCCAGTTGCCGCTGATGTCCAAGCTCGCAGCTGCGCATCGAATTCTTGATGAAGTTGTAAAGCTGCGCCACGCAAACACCGCCGCCAAGACCGCTTCCGGGAAGTCCTAAGCTTATGAGCACCGATCCAACCGCAAATGAATTACTGGAATTGCTGGGCGAAGCGCGGGAGTACTCGCGTTACTTTGGCGAGCTTGGAGTCGAGACAGTGGAGCCAGCGAAAGCTTCCGAAACATCTTCGGCTGTGGGCGAGATGCAAGCGAAAACTCGACCGCTCCAGTCACCGGCGAAGCCCATAGCGATCGTTCAGCCGGCAGCCGTTGTCGCGAGCGATCCCTCGCAGCAAGATTCTTTGTTCGGCGACCTCGCTCAACCGAAGTCCTCACTATCTCAACTCGCGACCAAAGAGAGCATGGAAGACATTTGGCGTGACATTGGCGACTGCAAGCGATGCGGCTTGTGCGAAGGACGCACGCAGGTTGTCAATACTCATGGAAATCATCAGGCGCGTTTGATGTTTGTCGGTGAAGCGCCCGGCGCCGACGAGGATGCGCAGGGGAAACCGTTCGTGGGTCGCGCCGGCCAGTTGCTGACAAAGATTATCGAAGCGATTGGTTTCAAACGCGAAGAGGTACTGATTGGGAACGTGAATCGCTGCCGGCCGCCGGGCAATCGCCAGCCGACGCTCGAAGAAGCCGCTATCTGCCGGCCGTTTCTGTTTCGCGAGATCGCCGCCGTGCAGCCCGACGTGATCGTTGTGATGGGCAACACCGCGCTGCGCAATCTTCTGGAAACAAAAGAAGGCATCACCCGCATCCGCGGAACGTTTCAGGATTTCCGCGGCATCAAAGTCATGCCTACTTTTCACCCCGCCTACCTTTTGCGCGATCCTTCGAAAAAGCGCGAGACCTGGGAAGACCTGAAGAAGGTTCGGGACTATCTCGATAGCACGCCGTCGACACGCTTGGATTCTTGATCGAAGCGGCGCTTTCATTAGCGACTCAGTTCGCGCTAACCTTCCCGCGCGATCCGAATCGCGCATCCATGATCTCGGCACCCCAATCTTCCAAAAGCGAAGCGGCTCCGCAGTACGCGCAAGTCGCGGTCGCGGTGCATCTCACCAAGACCTACACGTATCGCCTGAAGCCGGCGATGCAGAAAGCGGCGCGTCTTGGCTCACGTGTGATGGTCCAGCTCGGCAGAAAACCCACGACCGGTTACATCGTGGCCTTGCTGACGCACCTGAGAGCGGGCACCAGTCTGATTGAGTCGGAAATCAAAGACGTCCAGGAATTGCTGGATGTCGATCCGCCGCTCGTGCCGGAGGTTCTGGAGATCACTCGCTGGGTCGCCGATTACTACGCCACGCCCTGGGGCGAAGTAATGCGCGCGGCGCTTCCCGCCGGCATCAACGCTTCGGTCGAACAGACTGTTTCAATCACGCCGCAGGGGCGCGAGGAACTTGGTGCGTTGTCAGCATCACCGGGTGTGCCCGGAAAGACGGACGCCAAAGTGCGCGCGCTGCGCTTGCTGGCCGACGAAGGTGAGTTTGAAGTCAGCGCCTTCTGCTTGCGAATGGGCGCAAGCAAGACTCCGAAATGGCTGCGAGAGATGGAGCAGGAAGGATCGCTGGCGCGTTCCTATCGCACGCGCTCGACGCCCACACGCGCCAAACGACGCAAGGCCGTCCGGCTGGTCAAGCCTGTGGCGTCCGAGTCTCAAGCAGACGCCGAACGCCCGCAACCACGCGTCACGCAAGCGCAGCAACGCTTGATAGAAGCTCTGCGCACCAATCATGACGAAATGGCGGTGAGCGATCTAATCAAGGCCGCGAACGTGAGCGAGTCGGCGATTGCAACTCTCCTGAAAAGAGGCGTGATCGAAGCCTTCGATGCAGAGGTACGCCGCGATCCCTTGGCGCTGGCCGAACTGCCCGAAACCGAAGTTTTCAAACTAACCAATGCGCAGGCGGCGGCGCTGCAAGCGATTGAGAAACAAGCGAACGAACGCAACTTCGCGACCATGTTACTGCATGGTGTTACCGGCAGCGGCAAGACCGAAGTCTACATTCGGGCGATGCGCGAGGCGCTCAAGGCAGGCCAGGGCGCAATGATGCTGGTGCCGGAGATCGCTCTGACGCCGATTCTGTCGCGGCGCCTGCGCGCTCACTTCGGCGATCAAATCGCGATCTTTCATTCGTCGCTGTCGAAAGGCGAGCGCTTCGATGAGTGGTCGCGTTTGCGCTCAGGCGAAGCGCGGATCGTGCTGGGCACACGTTCGGCCGTGTTTGCGCCGGTCCAAAACCTGGCGCTGATCATCATTGACGAAGAGCACGACACTTCTTACCGGCAAGAGGAGTCGCCTTTTTACAACGCGCGTGACACCGCAATCGTGCGAGCCCAGAGAGAATCCGCGGTCGTGGTGCTCGGCTCGGCGACGCCTTCGCTGGAATCTTTTCACAACGCGCAGAGCGGCAAATATCAATATTTGAATCTTCCCGATCGGGTCGCGAACCGGCCGATGGCGCGGGCCGAAATGATCGATATGAAGGAGGTTTTTGCGCGGCGCAAGAAACCGGCAATCTTCTCGGATCAATTACTCGAGGCCATCGAGCAAACGCGCGCGCGCAGAGAGCAGACGATCATCCTGCTCAACCGCCGCGGCTACTCGAGCTTTATTCTTTGCCGTTCCTGCGGCGAGTCGATCAGTTGTCCTAACTGCGACGTAACCCTGACTTATCACCAGTCGGATCGCACACTGATCTGTCACTATTGCAATCATCACGAGCGCGCGCCTTCGCAATGCCCCGTGTGCACAAGCAAGTTCATCTATTACATCGGCGAAGGCACGGAACAAATCGAAGAACTCCTGCGCAAACGCTTTCCTGAATTGCGCATCGGCCGCATCGACCGCGACACCAAACAGCGCCGTCATGAATTCGAAACGACGCTGCTCGATTTTGCCAAAGGCGAGATCGATCTGCTGGTCGGAACACAGATGCTGGCGAAGGGACACGACTTTCCTAATGTGACGCTGGTCGGCGTGGTATCGATCGATGCCGGCCTGGCTTTGCCGGACTTTCGCGCGGCGGAGCGCGCCTTTCAGTTAATCACCCAGGTCGCGGGCCGCGCCGGTCGCGGCGATTTGCCCGGACGCGTTTTGATCCAGACTTATCATCCCAATCATTACGCGCTGCGCCACGCGTGCGCGCAGGACTATCGAGGGTTCTACGACGAAGAAATTCGCCACCGGCGCAATCACGGTTATCCGCCGTTCGTCGCGCTGGCGCTGATGCTGATTCGTCACAAAGACGCGGCGCGAGCGAACGCCATCGCGCACGAACTGCGAAACGCTCTGGCGAAAGCGAACGACGCGCACACCTGTCGCATACTCGGCCCGGCGCCGGCGCCGTTCGCGCGTCTGCGCGGCGAGCATCGCGTGCAATTGCTGGTGAAGGCGCGCAGCCGCAAACAAATGCGTGCGGTAATCGATCAGGCCATGAAGAGTTTTGAAGAGGCAGGAAACGATTTACGCTCAGTGACGCTCGAGGTCGATCCGGTAAGTATGATGTGAGGAATTTGATACTTGGGCGCGTGTATGGATGGTGAGAGATTTATTTGCAGCTTAGGAGGATCAATGGAATACACAGTCATCGAAACTGACGATCGGAAAGAGCTAATCTCGAAAGTGAACGAACACATCCGCGATGGCTGGCAACCACAAGGCGGGGTTGCGCGCGACGCAAAGTGAGGTTTATTGCCAAGCAATGGTGCGCAACGGGAGCGAACAGAATGAGGCTGGGACGTAGAAGCACATGAGAAAGCAAACCAGGTTTTGATTTGCTTGACAGACCATCTTTAGCATAGCCAGAATGCCGCATGTGGCGCATTGCGGAGCACCGCCGAGTCGACAAGCAACTCGCTGGAATGCCACAAGAGATTTTGAAGCGCTACGAGAAGTGGAAGGACATCGCGATGATTTCGGGTCCTGCGGGGCTGAGGAGAATCAAAGGATTGCACGACGAATCTCTAGCCGGGCAGTGGAAGGGACATCGTTCTTCGGATTGCAATACTGGATCATTTACCGAACGGTACCTGCGCATCAACTATTTGAGGTGGTGTCAATCACCGCACACGATTATCGGAGGCGATAAAGTATGAAAGAGTTTCGTCCAGCTAAAAAGCGCATCGATGTGTCGGTCGGCGAGTCGGTACGCATCATTCGTGAGCTACAGGGGCTGAGTCAGGGCCAGCTTGCAGAACTCACGGGAATTACGCAAACAACGATTTCCGCCATCGAGAACGATCGCGTCCGGTTGGGGGTGGAACGAGCAAAAGTAATCGCTCGGGCTCTCAGGTGTCATCCGGCAGTGTTGGTATTTCCTGGCTGGGAAAGCGCCGTTGAGTCCGCGGCATAGTGCTGAAAAATACGTCAAGTGGCGTTAATAGATCCTCTCTGTGGTTCTCTGTGTGATCTCCGTGCCTCTGTGGTGAGTGCTTTTCCGACTCAATTTCACCACAGAGGCACGGAGAACCACAGAGGTCACGCAGAGAAATCGTTAACCCGACTCGCGCTGATACTTTTTCAGCAACCTGCTAAACTGCGCGCATGAAAGTTTCCGAACTAGGCGCGCGGACCGGCGCGACTTGTAGCGCGAGCGATGGCGACATCGAGATCGTAGGAGCCGCGGGGCTCGATCAGGCGGAGCCCGGACAGGTTACGTTTCTGTCCAACCCTCGCTACACTCCGCGAATGAAGACGACGGGAGCTTCGGCTGTTTATGTCGGCGAAAGTGTCGAGGTCGCGCGCGCCGATCTCGCTGTCTTGCGGGCAAAGGATCCTTACCTCGCCTACACTCGCGCGCTGCTTCTCTTTCATCCCGCAACTCAGTTCGAGCCTTCGGTTCATCCTTCGGCGGTAATTGATCCCACCGCACGCGTCGCCGACAGCGTTTCCATCGGCGCGCACGTGGTGATTGGCCGCAACGTCGAAATTGGCGAGCGAGTTCGCCTCCATCCCAACGTAACTGTTTACGATAACGCCCGCATCGGCGACGAGTCTGAAATTCATTCCGGCGTGGCCATCCGCGAAAACTCAGTGCTGGGTAAGCGCGTGATCATCCACAACAACGCTTGTATTGGCAGCGACGGTTTTGGTTTTGCCAAAGATGAGGAGCGTCGCTGGCTGAAGATTCCGCAGACGGGTCGCGTGGTGATCGAGGATGATGTCGAGATTGGCGCCGGGACGACGATCGATAAGGCTTCAACCGGAGAGACGCGCATCAAGCGCGGCGCCAAGCTCGACAATCTGGTTCAAGTGGGCCACTCTTGCGAAGTTGGCGAAGATGCCTTGCTGTGCGCGCAAGTGGGAATGGCCGGCAGCTCGCGCGTGGGCGATCGGGTAATTCTCACCGGCCAGGTCGGAATCGGCGGCCACATTACCGTGGGCGACGACGCGATACTTTATCCGCAGAGCGGAGTTCCAAACGATGTCGCCGCCGGCGCGGTGCTGGTCGGCACGCCCGCGTTTGAAGTGAGCGCTTTCTGGCGAGCGATAGCCGTCTTCAAGAAGTTGGGAGACGTTCCGAAGCGAATTCGCGGTCTGGAAAAGAGATTGGATGAGATCGAGAAATCAAAACCTCAGAAGTGACCGGCCCCACATGTCCCGAGAAGAAAGGCTCAGGGCTTTGCTCTTCTGGGTTTTCTGGTCAGCCTTCCTTTGCTTGTCAGTCATCCTGATCGCCGCACTGCTTACCGACTGGCCGAGATTCCTCCACGACCACGGCTGGCATCTTAAGTAATCGCGCCGCCATCTACGATCACTACTTCCGCATTCATAAACGAATTGCGATCGCTAACCATGAACGCGGCGAACTCCGCCAGCTCCGCGGGACGGCCGAGGCGCCCGGCGGAAACCCAGAAATCATGCATTTGCAAAAGGCGCTCGGGCAAAGTCTTAGCGAGATCGGTGTCGAATATTCCCGCCGCGATCGCGTTGACGGTCACGCCGAACGTTCCCGCTTCGCGCGCCAGGCATTTGGTGAAGCCAATCATTGCGGCCTTTGAGGTTGCATAGTGAACTGAAGTCGGCAGCGCCCGCATCGCGCCAATCGAAGTGATGTTCAGGATTTTTCCGAAGCGCTGGCGAATCATCTGTTTGTAGAACGGCTTGGTCACCGCGAACAGACTGCCCACGTTCGTGTTGATGACTTCGTCCCAGGCGCGATCGGTGGTCGTGGCAAAGTTGTCGCCGCGATTGATGGCGGCGTTGTTGACGAGGATGTCGATGCCGCCCCATGCGTGAATGAGCTCCCTGGTCAGATGTTTCATGCCAAAGCGATCCGTAATGGACACTTTGAAAGCCATCGCCTTGCGCCCGAGCGCTTCGATCTTTTTCCGGGTTACTTCGGCGAGGTCATCGCGCGAACCATAGCTAAAGGCCACGTCGGCGCCCTCGCGCGCGAATACTTCGCATAGCGCCGCGCCGATCCCGCGCGTGCCACCGGTTATGAACGCGCGCTTTCCTTCGAGCAACAGACTCACTCTTTACACTCCTCTACGCGACCAGCCAGGGAACGGCTACGGCCACTTCTCGAAACGGTTTGATGAGCTTGAACAAGACGGGGATTAAATCGCGAAGCCTAGGTCTCAGTCAAGACGCGGGGCAGAAACGAGCAATCAAGCCACGTGCTCGGCCAGCGATTCATTGTCCGCGGTCGCGGCTTTCGGTATCAGCGCTGTGATCTCTTCAACGATGCGCTTCGTGGCATTCGGCAGGGCAATGGTGATTGTGGCCGCGCGCAACGCCGCATAGTGCTTGGAGTCGTCGATCATGCGACGCACGACGGGAACGATGTCCGAAGCTCGCTGCAACAGAACGGCAGCGCCGCCTTTCACTATCAAGTTCACGGTGCCGGCTTCCTGTGGCATAGGCCGCGTCGTGACATCGGCGATAATCGGCACGCGACAATTCAACGCTTCGAACGTACTCAGTCCGCCGAGTTTTGAAATCATCACATTAGCGGCGCGCATGAGCTGCTCGACTTCGTCCGAGTAGCCGATTACTTTGACTGGAAACCTGGCCTCGGCCGCTACCGTTTCGGCTTCGTTCTTCAAAGCCTCGTTCTTGCCGGCCAGAAAAATTGCCTGCACGTCCAGCTCGCCACGCACGAGTTCGCGAAAGATTTCCGGAATGTTGCCGCCACCTTCCCAGCCGGCATTCAAGAACACGGTAAACTTTTCAGCGTCGAGACCGAGCGCGGTGCGTGCGGCTTGCGCCGCGTGCTCTCCGGGAAAGTCGAACTTCGGATGCACCGGCATGCCGGAAATCTTGATTCGTTCCGGCGCGATACCATAGTCGATCAATTGCTGTCGCGCTTCCCCGCTGGCGACGAGATACAGGCTGACGTCATCGCACGCCCAGCCTTTCCAGAAGCCATAGTAGGGATCGGTGACTACGGTGACGAGCGGAATCCGATCCGCCAGTTTCAGCTCCCTCAGCACGCGCGCGAAGATGTGTTGGGTCAGCGGATGGACGCTGACGACGATGTGCGGACACCAGCGCTCAAACAGGCCGCGCACATAAACGATGCTGCGTGAATGAAAAAACTCGCGCGTCTCAGGCCGGACAAGGTTGAGGGCCCAATAATAGTACTTCATCCAATGCTGCTTGTTGCGCAAAAGCCAGTTGTAAACACGCACCAGCCGGGCAGCAATCGCGGCCGACTCTTCGACCGCGCGCACAACGCGAATCGTGTAAGACTCGCCTTTGACGAAACTCTCAATGCCCGCGACGATCGCCGCCGCCGCCGAGCGATGGCCACCGCCGGTGTCGGACGAGATGATCAAGATTTTTGGGGCGTTCGGGTTCATTAACTTACGCCAAGCGGTGTTTAGAGTACCAACTTCAGTTGGGCTTTTTACGACTACAAAACCCGACTAAAGTCGGTACTCTAAACGCCTGTTTCACACATTGACCGCGATTCCGCCGGGTTGTTCATCAACTTGCTTGTCCAGTCCCCGGCGCGCTTTCTTCATCTCGCGCTCGATTTTCTTAATCTGAATCAAGTGCTTCGGATTGAACGGCAGCGATGGATAGTAGCAATTCGATTCATGCGTGCAGAAACAACCGTTCGCCGCGTGCTTGCGGCGCGCTTTCATCTCCGGAGAGAGCCAAAGGCCCTGAAAGTCCCAGTTGTGATCGCGCAGGTTTCCGATCGGCGACAGGTTCTCGCACGACGACAGCGTTCCTTCGTCGTAAATCACTGCGCCGGCCGTGCCTGCATAACAAGTCAACTGCGCTTGCTGCGTCTCTTGCGTCTTGGTAATCAAGCCGTGCATGTATATATCGATGGCCGCTTTGAAGTAACCGGCGTTGCCGCCGTAATTATTCTTAATCGCCGCATGACGCGAATCGTCGTCAATCATGTTCGCCAGTTTGGCGTACCGAGTCTGATCGATATCGAGTTCGATCGGATCGGCTGACGGTGGGCGAATGTAGTTGAAGTTAACTTTGTCCGGCTTCAGATCGTGTTTCAGAAAGTCGTACCAGTCGAAGATTGTGTCCTGATTCGAATGCATGAAGCAGGTGCAGGTCTGTATGTCGAGCCGCGAATACTGTTTCTTGATCGCCTGCAACTCGCGCGCGGTATCGATCGCAATCGTCCAAGAGCCGGGCTTCTGCCGAATCTTGTCGTGCTGCTCTCCCAGGCCATCGATGCCCAGCGCGACGGTGACGTTTAAGTTCGGACACTCGTCCAGGATGCGCGTCACGTCGGGAAAGATTCGCTTTTGAATCTGACCGTTCGACATCACGTAAACCGATTCCAGATTGTTGTGCCGATAGAACGAGCTGACGATTTCGGGTAGGTCTTTGCGCGTGAACGGCTCGCCGCCGGCGAGAATCAACACGCCGAGATTGCCACCGAGAGTCTCGGCGATGCGATCAATCTCCTGCGCCTTCATTTGCAACTTCTTGCGCGGTCGATCGTCGAGTTCGTCCGTGAAGAAGCAATGCGTGCAACGCATGTCGCACACCGAAGTGACCAGAATGTTCAGCAAAACCGGCGCGAATGGCTGGCCCAGCGCGAGTTTCGTATAACGCTTCAGTAATTCTCTGGTGGTGTAATCCATGAAAGCCTTAATACCTATTCCATAAACAGATCGTTCACCGGCATCGACCACTCAGGTACGGCAGGTTCAGCGTTCGCGATATCGCCGCGCCGGAAAGTAATCGGGGTGCCCAGTTCACTCGCTGAATAGGATTTGATGACGTTATCGTCAAGTAAGTCGACATCCCAAACTATCAATGTTCCCGCGGCAAAATAATCGACGCGCTTCTTTGCCATAGCTTTCTCCGCCGCCGGTCCGTAGTCTCCTTCGCTGCGCACTTCCGCGGCAAAGATCGGGGCGCCTTCAAAGAATTTCATTCCGGTCCACTTGCCGACATAAAAGGCCACATCCGGGCTGAAAGATTGACGGTTTGGCAGATCAACTCTGAACGCCGCGTTGTCGTTAACCGCATGGCCCTTTTTCGTCCGACGAGAATACTCGCGAAGGCTGACAAAGATCTCGCTGGCGGCATAGTTTGGGGCGGCTCCAGTGGGGGACATGATTATTAATTCTCCGTCGACAATTTCTGCCTTGCCGGGTACTCGATAAAGGTCTTCAATTGTCGCCCGTGTGCTGGTAATCATCGGCATTCCTCGGATTGGAATTCTAACACATGCTTTGACCGAGCGATTAGTGTCGGAGGAGCTAAGCGCCCGCGCGCTCGCCCTTCGCGCTTATCCCCAGCGCGCGCATGCGGCGATAGAGGTGGCTGCGATCGACGCCCATCAGCTCGGCCGCGCGCGCGACATTGCCGTCCGCTTCGTCCAATTTGCGTTGAATGAATTCGCGATGATAGGCATCGCTGGCTTCTTTGAAAGAAGGAAACCGATAAGAGGATGCCGGTGGTGCTTCATCGCCAAAGGCTGGCAGATCCTTCGGAGACACGCGATGATTCTGATGCATGATCACGATGCGCTCGACGGTGTTTCGCAATTCGCGCACGTTGCCCGGCCATGAATGGTTCTGCATCGCCTCAATCGCCTTTGGATCGAAGCGCTTCGGTTTCTTGCCGTAAGCTCCGGCAAAGCGCTGGTTGAAATGGTCGATCAGCGAAGGAATATCCTCAGCCCGTTCACGCAGCGGCGGAATCTCGAAAGGAATCACGTTCAGGCGGAAGAAGAGGTCGCTGCGAAAACTTCCCTTCTCGATTTCTTCCTCCAAGCGCTTGTTCGTGGCGGCGATCACGCGTACGTCAACGGTGACCGGCGAGTTGCTGCCAACGGCCTCGAATCTCTGCTCTTCCAAAACGCGCAGGACCTTCGCCTGCGCGCCGGGGCTCATGTCCGAAACTTCATCGAGGAACAGCGTCGCGCCGTCAGCCAACTCAAACTTTCCTTTCTTCGCCGCGGTGGCGCCGGTGAATGCGCCCTTAACGTGTCCGAACAATTCCGACTCGATCAGTTCCTGGGGAATAGCGGCTGAGTTTACTTCGATGAAAGGCGCCCCGGCGCGCCGCGACTGCGCGTGCAGCGCGCGGGCCACCAACTCTTTGCCGGTTCCCGACTCGCCCGAGATCAAAACGCGCCCGTCGGTCGGCGCCACGACGGCAATCTGCTTGCGCAGCGCTCGCATGGCCACCGACTCGCCCACCATGACGTATTCCTGCTTCAGTTCAGCGGCCAGTTCTTCGTTGACGCGCTCGAGTTGTCTCTGGCGCAAAGCATTTCGCACCGTCAGCACAGTCTTTTCGATCGACAGAGGCTTTTCGATGAAATCAAATGCGCCGAGCTTGGTCGCACGCACGGCGGTTTCGATGTTGCCGTGCCCGGAGATAATCACCACCGCGGCGTCGCAATTCGAATCGCGCATCTGTCGCAAAGTCTCGAGGCCGTCAATCCCCGGCAACCAGACGTCGAGCAAAACGCAACCGTACACACGGCGGGCGATTGCCTTCAGACACTCTTCGCCGCTGGTCACGGCATCGGGGACGAAACCTTCGTCGCGCAAAACGGCGCTCAGCGTTTCGCGTATGCCGCGCTCGTCATCAACGATTAGGATTGATTCGGACATTCTTGAAATTATCTCCCTCTCCCTCCGGGAGAGGGTTGGGGTGAGGGCCTGAGTACTCTCTAGCTTCCGCCCCTCATCCCCGGCCCTTCTCCCAAAGGGAGAAGGGAGAAAGACCAACCACTAACCACTGACAGTCGGCAATTCAATCACAAACCGTGCGCCGCGCGGGCTGTTCGCCTCCGCGTAGATGCGGCCGCGATGTTCGAAAATGATTCGTTCGACGATCGCGAGGCCGAGACCCGTTCCGCGCCCCTTCGTCGAAAAGTAAGGTTGGAAAAGCCGCTTAAGATCTCCATTGGGAATTCCTTCTCCGGTGTCCTCAACCTCGGCCAGCAATACTTCGCGCGTTGCGTCGTGCCTGGTCGCGATTCTAACGATGCGCTGATCCGAAACTGACGCGAGCGCTTCCAGCGCATTGTCGGTCAGGTTCACAAACACGCGTTTGATCTGTTCGGTATCAAACATCGCCGGCGGTAGTTGCTCTGCCAGGTCCAATCTCAGCTCGACGCCATCCAGACGCTCATGGTAAAGGAAAGCCGCTTGACGAATGACCTCGTTTAGGTCGCCGACTTCCAGACGCGGATTTGGCAAGCGCGCGAAGCGCGAAAATTCATCCACCAGGGCCTTCAAGCCCGCGACCTCGCGCGTGATCGACGTCGTGCACTCTTCGACGACGCGGGTGAGTTCTTCGCGATTCTCTTCGGTCAGCGCGAGGGCTGCTGAACCGTTGCCGTTCGCGGCAATCTGATCGTTGTCAGGCGTCTTGGACCCGCTTGCTACCGCAAGCGGTTCTGACCCGTTCAAGCGCACGTTAAAGTTGCGCGCGATCCGCTCAGCCGAAAGCTGAATCGGCGTCAGCGGATTCTTGATCTCGTGCGCGATGCGCCGCGCGACTTCACTCCATGCCGCGGCGCGTTGCGCAGCCAGCAATTCCGAAAGGTCTTCGATCACCAGTACGACGCCGCGACTCTCGCTTGAGATTCCGCGCAACGCGGTCGCGGTCAGAGCGACCGGCATTGGCGGGCTGCCCGCCGCGCCGCGAGTCAAACGGCTCTGCTCGGCCGCGCGTCCGGTGCGGCGGGCGCGGCGAATCAAGCGATCAAGCACGATTCGATCGTCGTTGCTCAAGATACTTGACAGCTTGGCCCACGCCGGCGGCGGCTCACTCAGTTTCAGGATCGACGCCGCCGCGGCGTTGATGGTCGTCACGCAATCATTTTTATCGAGCGAGATAACTCCCGTCGATAATGAATCAAGCACGGTCTCGATATAGTTGCGCCGTTCTTCGAGCGCCAGGTTCTTTTCCTGCAACGCGGTCGCGCCTGTCTCGATGTGTCGGCGGTTTTGATCCAACTCCGCGGTCATTTGGTTGAACGATTCAGCCAGCAGAGCCAACTCGTCATCGCCCACGATTTCGACGCGGTGCGAGAGGTTGCCGCGGGCCACCTCTTTCGAAGCCTCAGCCAGCGATTTGATCGGCGAGGCCAGCCCGCGCGCCAGGTGAATCGCGACCCACATCGAGGCAAACAACAACAGCAACGTCATCAGTCCCAGCGTGGACAATCCCAACAGGCGCACTTTTCGCTGCCGCGCAACCAGGTGCTGGTACTCGCTCTGCGACGGCGCGATGGTGTCGCTGACATCGGTGTCAGCCAGACGATGCGGCACGACGATTAAGTGCCAGTCGCCGCTGAGCGGAACTGAAGCCAGGTCAAATCCCTTGCCATCAGTGAGCCCTTCAGTGGCGTTTGCTCTGGTCGTGCGTCCTTGCTGCAATAGCGCATTCAACTCCGCGCGTTGCGATTCCGGAATCGACGTTTCGCTGTGCGCCAGGACTTCGCCGTTGCCGGAAACTATTTCGATCGCCGACAAGTCACCGGTCGAAGCTAATTGATTCAGTATCGTTTGCCATTCGGCTTGCGGCTTATCTTTGATCATCGTGGCGAGCAGACTCGCCATCTCGCGAAAGTTGCGGTTCTGCGTTGCCAGGCCTTCGCGCTGCTGCTCGCGCACTCTCTCAACGACACTTTCCGGCAAGCGGCCAAACCATTTCTCGACAGAGCGATTTATAAACAGGTATGAGAACGCGGCCATCGCCGTGATCGGAAGCAAGCTGAGCGCAATGAAATAGGCGAGCAGTCTGGTTTGAATCTTGGAGCCCAGCAGGCGCTCGCGTCGTTCGCGCCGCAGTTTCAGCAAGCTGCGCAGCAGAATGAAACTGAAGACGACAAAGGCCGCGAAATTAAGCGACGACAGCGCGTACAGCAGGAGCGTATCTGAACCCGTCTCCGACGGTACGACGGCCCACACATTGAAGAGTTGTTGCGCGACGATGATCGCGAGCAGGACCAAAACCAGCCCGCCAAGCAGCCAGGGCAAGGTCCGGCGTCGGGGCCGGACTTCGCTCGACTCGTTGAAACTGTCTGTTGGTTTGCTCACGGAAAACGGCTTGATAAGGGGCCAAGCGTCCGCAAAGTCTAGCACACACGCGGGCGCGATTCCCGTCCGCGCGAGTTGGTCAGCGGATCGGTTTAGAGTTCAAGCTTTAGCTTGCGCCCTTGCAATCAGCAACCTAAAGGTTGAACTCTGAACGCAAACTGCCCGACGACTCGAGTTGGCCGGCGGCGAGGATGTTAGAATGCTCCGCTCGATGGACGCCCACAGGTTTTTCTTCGACGACAAACACCATTTGCGCAGCGCCTGGCGGCTGTGCCTGTTCGTCGTCGCCTTCTACATTTGCTCCACATTGGCGTTCATACTCCTGCTCGGCGGGCTGGGACTGGCGCTTCGTCGTCCGGTGGCGGAATTGGCTAACAGCGATTTGGTGTTCGTCTTCGGTCACGGATCCATTTTGATTTCCGCGACGTTGGTCGGCTGGGGCTGTGGGAGGTTGTTTGAAGGACTACCATTTCGCGCGCTCGGCTGCTCGCTGCGAACAGGTTGGCTGAAAGATTTAGTAATCGGATCGGCTCTCGGCGCGGCGTCGCTCATGCTTGCGGCTTTGCTCGCGACGGCCACGCGCGGCGTGCATTTCAGTCTTGATCCAGTCAGCGCCGTTTCAATCGGCAAGACGCTGGGCATCTCAGCTCTGGTGTTCGTATTCGCAGCGGCCGCGGAAGAGATGCTTTTTCGCGGCTATCCTTTACAGACTTTGACGCGTGCGAATCTGGCGTGGGTCGGCGTCTTCCTGACGTCGGTGCCGTTCGCCGCCGCCCATCTGTACAACCCGCACGTCGTGCCCGGCTTAACGTTTCTGAATACGGCGCTGGCGGGCGTGTGGCTGGCGTCGGCGTACCTGCGCACGCGCCGGCTCTGGTTTCCGCTGGGACTGCACTGGTCGTGGAACTGGGCGCAGGCTTCTTTGCTCGGATTACCGGTGAGCGGCATCAATCGAATCGCGCCGGCGCCTCTGCTGCACGCGATAAACAGCGGACCTGATTGGCTGACCGGCGGTGCCTACGGAATCGAAGGCGGCGCAGCCTGCACAGTCGCGCTGCTGGTCTCAACCGCGGTCATCTGGCGCTGGAAACTAATAACTCGCGCTAAGGTAACAACGGCTTAGTGTCAGAAGCCCGCGCGTCAGCAAGGGCTTGGCTGCCCTCCCTCACGGTCGGGCTTCTGATACTGTTAACACTCTCTCCGCAGTTCCCGTCTTAAGCCATGTCAGACAAACGCAAAGGCCAAACTCAGGCTGGCAATTCGCAAAGGGCCTTTCGTGTCGGAGCGGCTGACGGTTCACAGGTTCACAGGGACGCACCGATGTTCGAAGCCGAAGCCACCGCAGTCGCCTTTCTTATGACTCAACCGTTGAGCGCGCCCCAAACAGCCGAGCAATCAGTCGAGGCGAAGCTGATCGAGGCAGTGCTCAACGGCGAACGGGATCGCTTTGCGCGGTTGTATGAAATGTATGCCCCGATGGTGCACGGAATTTTGCTGGCGCGCGTGCCCCGCGCCGAGGTCGATGACCTGGTGCAGGACATTTTTCTGCACGCGCTCCGCAAGCTGCACACGCTGCGCAACGCCGGCGCGTTCGGCGGCTGGCTGGCGATGATTACGCGAAACCGGGCCATGGATTTTTATCGCAGCTCAAGAGAGACCGTGGAAGTCACAGAGAAAACCGCGGTGGCCAAGTCACCTAACCGGACCGCGATGGAAATCCTGGATCTGGTTCGCAGCTTGCCGGAAGCGTATCGCGAAACTCTGGTGCTGCGATTCGTCGAAGGAATGACCGGACCGGAAATCGCGTCACGCACCGGCCTTACAGCCGCATCCGTCAGAGTGAATCTGCATCGCGGCGTAAAATTGCTGCGCGAAAAGATGGGAGTCTTGTCAGAAGCCCGACCGTAAGGGAGGGCGCTTGTCAGTACCATCTGCTTAGTGGATGGGTGAGCGATAAAGAAGAGAGCTTTTATGGACAACAACTACCTTTGGGATCGTTCCGGCGAGATCGATCCGGACCTTCAGCAGCTTGAAGAAACGCTCGGCACTCTGCGTTATCAACCGCAGCCGCTTCGGATTCCAGCTCATCTTCAAATCGGACGCCGCCGCAGCTTTTATCCGCTGATGGCGATTGCCGCTGCGATCGCTTTGCTGGCAGTCGCGCTCGGTCTTTGGTTCGCTTTCAAACAGCACCAGGTAGCGCCACCAGTCGAAGTAAGACAAAACTCGCAGCCTGGTTCGCCGCAAATCGAGAAGCAACAAACTCAGCCAAAGCGTCAGCCCGATCAAGCGGTAGTTAACCCGGGCTCGAATCCTCCCGGCATCCAGAAGCGCAATCGTGAACTAACTCGTACTCTCCAGGCTCGCTACAAAGTACGCACTCCCGCGCCGCCGGAGCTAACTCCGGCGGAACTCGCGGAAAAAGAACAGGTGCTGGTAGCGCTGCGTCTGGTCAGCGCCAAGCTCAACGTCGCGCAACGCAAGACCCAAGGTCTGCCCGCGCCGAACTCAATTCGCAATCAACACAAGATAGGATGAATGAATTATGAAAACACTCTTCCAAAGTTCCGTAAAACTCGCAGCGGTCATGCTGCTGCTATTCGGCGGCGCTGCCATCACGGCACACGCTCAAGGCGCCAGGCTGCAACTCGACCAGCTCGATTCTCTGGCCAACAAGGCCAGCGAAACGGTGGACGTCAAACTGGACGAACGATTGATGCAGACTGCGGCCAAGATCTTCACTGCGAAAGACGATGCCGACATCAAAGAGATTCTCAAGGGGCTCAAGGGCATCTACGTCAAGAGCTTCGAGTTCGAGAAGGCAGGCGAGTATTCGCAGGCCGACGTCGAATCGGTGATGTCTCAGTTACGCGGCGCTGGTTGGAGCAAGATTGTCGGCGTCAGGAGCAGGAAAGACGGCGACAACGTGGACGTCTATTTGATGATGCAGGGCGATCAGATCGAAGGTCTCGCCGTAATCAGTGCCGAGCCGAAAGAATTCACGGTCGTGAACATCGTCGGCCCGGTCAACCTCGAGAAGCTCAGCAAGCTCGAGGGCCAGTTTGGCGTGCCTGACCTCGGGCTCGATCAACCGAAGCCGAAGAAGAACAAGTGAGCATGAAGGCGAAACTCACCATCACAGGACTGATCATCGCGACGATTGTTTGGGCCCCGCTCACGAGCACTCTTGCTCGCGGCGATGACTTCGACGCCGTGGTGAAGGCCATCGAGCAGTTCTATCACGTCAAGCACCAGAGCCTGCCGCTGTTGGCGCGCGCCGGAATGAAAGGCGCCAGGACCGTCGCGCGGATCAGAGGCGGCGACTATAAGCGCATCGCGGATGCAGGCAGCGTGAGACTGGTGTTCTTTGAAGATCAGGAATTCAATTCGCATGGCCAGATTGCCAGCTTCAAGGCGTCGATAAAAACCGCGCTCAACGATACCTGGTCGCCACTGATCGCGACGCTGTCCGCGAAAGACGAAGAGCAAACCTACATCTACATCCGTGACGCCGGCGCGAAGTTCCACGTGCTGGTCGTCACGATAGAACGACGCGAAGCTACCGTCGTCCTGGCGACGGTCGCGCCCGATGTGCTGGCGATGCTGATGAAAGATCCGGGCGATATGGGCAAAACGCTGACCGATGATGCGGCGATGAACGACCCTAAATAGTGTCAGAAGCCCGACCGTTAGGGAGGGCTAGTATCGGGAGCAGACAATGAACCCAACCAATTTGTTTCACGCAAAGTCGCAAAGCCGCAAAGCCACTCTGATTTCTCAAACCCGGCGTTCTTTCTTCGCGCCTTTGCGCCTTTGCGTGATGCTTTTTCTCGTCATACTGGTCGTACCGGCAATCTCAGCGCAGGAAGTCGCCGAAACGATTAAGGTGCGCACGCGCGTCGTCTTCATGGACGCGCTGGTAAAGGACAATCGCACCGGGATCAATATCTCTGATCTAAGCGCCGACAATTTCGAGGTGCTCGACGACGGACAGCCGCGCAAGATTTCCTATTTCACTCGTGAAGGCCAGGCGCGCAAGCCTCTGGCGCTGGTTCTGATTCTGGATCTGCGCGACGACGGCGCCGGGCGCTTTCTCAAACGTGACGAGGTACGCAAGGCGATGCTCGACGAACTGGCTAAGCTCCCGGAAGGCAACGAGGTCGCCATCCTCGCAGTTAACATGAACAGCGTTGACGACAAAACAGCTGCAATCAGAAACGGCAAGGCTTTGTGGCTGACAGAATTCACGCGCGATCGCGCGCAACTCGACGCCGCACTGGCCCGCGTTCCGGCGCTGATTGCGCCCGCACCTAAGCCTTCGAAAACTGATCCGCCAAAATCCGAAAACAAACCTGCTCAGGAGAGTAGCGGCAGCGTCACGATCCAATCTGATCCAGATGAAAGCAAGAAGGCTGATCAAGCCAAGCCAAAGCAGGACGACGACGTTCTCGCAACAGAAACGATCCAGGGGAAGAATGGCGCCGTCATCACCCGCACGACGAAAAAGGACGGATCAGTAGACGTCAAGCGCGTCTTCGATAGTGGCATCGTTAAGGTTGAGTTTAACAACATCTATGACATGGCTGCGGCCACTCGCGACGCAACGCACATGGTCGAAAAGAAACGGCCGCGCTCACAAGCGGCAATCGTCTGGTTGTCCGATGGCATCGCCCCAATCTTCTACGAAGATCGCGATGCCGCCGAGCGGATACTGATTGGATCAAACACGATCTTTAACTCCCTCACTGTGGACTTGCGGACACTTTTCAAGTTCTTATTGCCTGTCATGAAACCGGCTGCGGGCTGGATGGGCATGAGTCTTTATGGCAGCGCCAAACACCTGGCACAACAGAGCGGCGGTGAAGCCGTGCACGTCGGTCGGGTTCGAGACTATGGCGCCGGGCTCGCGAAGATCATCGGGAATCTGACAGCCCGCTACAGCCTCGGGTTCGCGCTCCGCGAGGACGAGAAAGACGATGGCCGGCTGCATCAACTCGATCTACGCGTCAAAGCGCTCGACGCCAAAGGCAAGCCGCGCAAGCTAGAAGTGAGCGCGCGCAAGGGTTACTACATGCCGAAGAGCAACGCCGAGCAGACCTCAGCCGCGGTCAAGTAGCGCCTCCCTGCGCAAATAAGTAGAATGTAGCTTCACGAAACGGGAAGCAGGCGATCCGATTGAATCGCCTGCCCACCAACTCGTTATGAAGCTTTTCACTTTAGAAGAAGCAAACTCCCTGCTCCCGAGCGTGCGGCTGATCGTGAAGTCCATTCAGCGATCGCATCGCCGCCTGCATTCTTTCCGGAACCCTGCGAAGCGCGCCGCCGACGCTGCCGAGAACGGTGGCGGCGGCATGCAAAAGGGTTCGCAATACGCGCGGCTGCTGATCGATCTATCGCTGGGCGCCGGCCAGTTGGAAGGTCTCGGCGTGCAATTGAAGGATTACGCCAACGGCTTGATAGATTTTCCGTCGATGCGCGAGGGTCGCGTGGTCCTGCTTTGCTGGAAAGCAGACGAAGGCGACCAGCTCGAATGGTGGCATGACGTCGAAGCGGGATTTGCCGGACGTCAGCCGTTGTAGCTCGCAGTTCAGTGTTGCGGGAGCGCGCGCATGCCAAAATTTCAAATTGAAAATTGAAAACTGAGACTTGCAAACTTGGTGTCGCTAATGGTCCCGCGGTTTCCATGCAAAACCCTCCGTGTCCCGAGTGAACCCTGGTGTGAGTACTGGTCGTCACTTTGCAATTTGCACTTTTCAGTTTTCAATTTTCAATGCTTTCCCGACCCCAGCCAACCTCAAGCCCTGCTATATTTTCTCGTTGACGAGTTAAAGTAAAGTCTGATACCATCCGGCCCGATGCGCAACGGGCTTGGGTTTTCCGAGATTGTGCCCATCCCCTCTTTAATGATTTGCCGAGCCGACTGAGACCTTGCTATGCAGCCTTGCTCTTGTGGCGTAGCGCACGAAGACACCTGCCCCGTTTCCAGATCGCAATCAGCGATGCCAGAAGTATTTTCTGATCTTCCCCAGGATAAAGTGATGGCGGGTCGCGCACCTGTCGAGGCTTCGGCCTCAGATCAATCGCGCCAATCCAAAGCCGAAGCGTCGAAATCGACCCTGATCGAGTTTCCCGGAGTCTCGCGCGCAGTGCCTGAGTGGCGCAAGCAATTGAGTCAGCGCGTTCGTGAAGTGCAAGAGCAGCGCGCCCGTGAAGCAGCGGAAGCCGCAGCGTCAGCCCAGGAAAGCGAGACGTTTTCCTGCGCGCTGCCATCCGCCCAGCTTGAACTGGTGCCCGATCGCGAACAGCAGGTGATGAATCCCATCGTATCGAAAGCCCTTGAGCGTTTAGAACGCGCGCGCAGATCGGACTTTGCGGTTGGGGGCGCAGGCGCGGCTACTGCTACCGCTCTGGCTCCGGTCGCCGACTCAACAGAATTAGAACCGACGATTAGTCCGAAGCCCCAGACCGGAGCGAGGAAAAGCAAACTTGTTGTAGTTCCTTCCCAGCCGGCGGTTGACGAACCAAAACGCAAACCGGTTCGCGTGATCTCTGACAGCATAGAGAACGCAGCGCTGTCGTACCTTGAAACCTGTCTGTCTGTGTCGGCGCTCGCTTCCGATGTGCGCGGTGATCGCGCCGGCGTCTGGCGGCGAATGATAGCTGGCCTCCTGGATCTTCTCGTCGTCGTGCTGTTATCAACACCGTTCGCCGCCGCGATCGAATTTGCCAAAGGCCAGTGGTCCGACCCGCGCGTGATTGGTTTGATGGGTGGTATCGCCCTGGCCGTGATGTTCTCGTATTTAACAGTCTCAATCGCCCTGACGGGACGAACGTTGGGCATGCGTCTGCTCTCGCTCCGAACCATTGACGTGCGCACCGGGCTGATTCCCACCGGAGGACAAGCCATGAAGCGAGCCGTTGGTTACATCTTCTCTCTGGCGATCTTCGGCTTGGGCCTCATCTATGCGTTGATTGATCGCGAAGGCCGCACGATGCATGATCGTTTCTCGAAGACGGTAGTCGTTAAGATCTAGCGCGGTTTCGTGTTTACATTTTGTTGAGGCGAAAGTCTTTCGGCTTTCGCCTTTTTGCTCTTGCGGGGTTTGGTTCAGAGTTCAACCTTTAGGTTGTTGATTGCTAGGCGCAAGCTAAAGCTTGAACTCTAAACTGACACCACCTACTTCTCGCCGACACCCTCTTGACCTTTTGTGTTAAGTTCTCCGCGAACCATGGACGATGAATCCATAAAAGCGATCGTCGCAGAGATCGAGCCACTCCTGGTCGGCCGGGCGCCGGGAAAAATCTTTCAACTCGGACCGCTGTCGCTGGCGATCGATTTCCGCTTGCGCGACGGCTATCTTTTTATCAGCGCTGAGCCCGTTGGGCCGCGCCTCTATCTGATCAAACGCCGCGTTCGCGATCTCGAAAAGCAAAGCATCCCGCTATCGCAATTCGCTCTGGCGCTGAGAAAAGAGCTGGCCGGCGGAACCTTGCGCGCGCTCGAAAAGGATTCGGCCGACCGCGTGGTACGTTTCCGATTCGCCGGCCGGGACGAACTGGATCAGCCTATAGAGCGCACCCTCATCGCGCAGTTGACGGGACGATCGGCAAATCTTTTCCTGCTGGATTCGGGCGACAACATCACTCATCAGCTTCGCCCGGTGCGCGGCGCCGGATTACAAATCGGCGAGGAATACCAGCTCCCTGGCGGGGGCGAGCCGCAGAGGCGGGGCAGTAGCCCGACCCGGTCTGGGGTGGGGGCGGTTAGGGAGGGCGCCACCGGCACACCGTTAGAGTCGTTTCTTGCCGGACAGTTTGATTCACTCTCAGCGGCGCTCGACACTCACTACAACGCATTACTGAATCAACAAGCATTCGACGCGAGCGCGTCGACCGCGCGCGCTGATTTGCGAAAGAAAATCTCGCGTCAGCAAAAACTGCTCAAACAACTTCAAGCCGACCAAGCCAGCCACGCCGAGGCTGAGCAACAAAAACGTCTGGGCGATTTGCTCCTGGCTAATCTCAGCACCGCCAAACGCAGCCGCAATCGCGTCAAGCTGATCGATTACTTTTCTGCCGACGCTCCAGTGATTGAAATTGAGTTGGACGAGAAGGTGACGCTGCCTGAGGAAGCCGAGCGCAGATTCGCGCTCTATTCGCGCTCAAAGCGCGCGGTGAAACAAATCAATTCGCGAATCGCGCTCGCGCAGCGCGAACTGGCCACTCTCGAGGCGCAGCAAGCGGAGTTAGAAACGTTAGTTGCCGAAGGTGACGCAACTGCGCTGGAAAAGTTTGTGTCAGAACCACGGGTGTCACGGGGCGGGTCAAAGCTCTTGTCAGTACCACCTGCGTCGGCGGGTGGCTCAAAACGCAAGCCTGAGAAAAAGATTCCCGGCGTACGTCGATACGTTTCGTCAGACGGCTTTGAGATCTTGGTGGGGCGCACGTCTCGCGACAACGACCACCTGACTTTCAAAGTCGCGCGCCCCAACGATCTCTGGCTGCACGCGGCTGATTATGGCGGATCGCACGTCGTCGTTCGCAATTCGACGCGCAAAGACGTTCCCCATCGCACGATCATCGAGGCCGCTCAACTCGCCGCGCAATTTTCACAGGCCCGCAAGGATCCAAAAGTTGATGTGCACTACACTCAGCGCAAGTTCGTTTCCAAGCCCAGAGGTTCCGCGCCCGGCCTGGTGCGCATGTCGCGTTTCAAGAACATCACCGTCGCGCCGAAGGAAGGTGTAGAGCGAATCTAGTTGCGCCAACACGGGTGCAGTTCGGACTATCCAGTTTTCACGGCGTAGCCGTGACAGAAGGTAGCCAGGGGTAAGCGCGCAGCGCGCCACCCCTGGATCAGGTTAATTCTTATTCCCAAGCCCGCGAAGCGGGCGACAGATTGTCCTTACATCCTCGCGTCGGTTATCATCACCGCGAGCAGACCGGAAATACACCATGGCCACTGCCAAAGACCATATTAGCGAAGTCATTAATCGACAGCCTGACAATAGCTCTTACGATGAAATCGTTCGCGAACTTGCATTCGATCTCATGGTGCAGCGCGGCCTCAAAGACTCAGATGAGCGCCGCACAATCTCCAACGAAGAAATGCAGCGCCGGATAAAGACTTGGCAGAAATAAACTGGACTCAGGAATCCGATGTGGAAAGACGAAATTGTAGAAGAGACCCGCAAAGCACGCGAAGAGTACGCCGCGAAATTCAATTATGATCTGGAAGCAATCTATATCGACCTGAAAAAGCAGGAAGAGCAAACCCCGCAAAATTTGGTGTCCTTGCCCTCAAAACAACCCGAACTGATTCCTCACGCAAAAGCTTCTTGAAGCTGCTGCCTCCTGCTTACTGCTTACTGCTTACTGCTTACTGACTTCTGACCTCTGACCTCTGGAAGCTCAGGCATGCAAGCCGCGGATTAACGCGGATCTAGTGCGAGAGCGCGAGCAAAGATTGACGAAGTTTCTCCGAAGAGAATGTTACCTGTGGAGACACGTCCGAGTACGCGCGTGGGAAAGCGGGGTCGAATTCGAAAGACGGTTGGGCAAGCATCGCTTGCACCGTAGAGTTATCAAGTAGAAAGCGGAGTGCATAACCTTCGTTGGACTTGCCGGTCCAATTCGCCGTTACATTGATCTTAATGCCGCCGATAGTTATTGGGCGGACGTTCTCCGCGAAGTCCTTCGCTTCCTCTAGGAAGAGGTTGTCAATGTCGTCCGCAGAACGAAACTTTTGCTTAATCTTATAGAGTATCGTACCCGCGAGACCTGAGTCGCTACGCGTAAGTGCGAACGAGACTGTGGCGTCCCGTCGCGGTTGCTGCTGTACAACATACGCGTAAAGCTTGCCACCGGATGTCGTATCGAGCGCCCAAGGCGCGAGTTCGGGTTCCGTATTGTCAACCAGAAGACGCCTTGCGGCCGCGAGGGGTAATGAACTAAGCCGCTCGGAGGGCGTGAGCGAAGCCAGATCGAGAAGGCGACGGTCGACACCCATTTCGTCAAGATAAGATGCTAGAACCGTCATCGCCACCTGTGTAGTTGAATCTCCTAAAGGCCGACCGCCCGAATAGAACTGGTGAACTCCGTAGCTGCCGCCCTCGTTAATCTCGCGGGAGACGCCGCCGAGAAATGCGTAAGCACAGGCCGAAAAACAAATGCCTCGGCGGGCCAGAGTACGCGTTTTTTCGCGAGCCGGTCCAGAGAATCCTTCAAAAGACTCGTATGGGCCACCGACATAGGTATCGAGCCCGCGAGCGCGAATGAGACGGCCTAATTCGAGAGCGGCGGTCACGCGCCCACCGGGACTGTCAAAGTAAACTACAGGCTGGTATTTTTCGCCCGCCAAGAACTGACGGAATGCGCCGGGCGTTGTCGGCATGATGACACCTTGCGCGAGCACGAAAAAAGGGCAAGCATTCCCCGAGCATTCGTAATAGGAATGGAAAGTCATTGGTAGTGTTCGCGGATCAGGTGGGGCAACGGAAACAGTGGGGCGCACACGCGGTTTCCCCTGTATGGAGGAAAAGCCAGACATAATTAGAACAGCAGCGCAGACCATCGCGAAGGGGCTGCACCAGCGCGTTTTGTAATCCATCTTTCCAGTAAGCATCTCTAGTGATCGGAGTCAATTAATTACAATTGCAAGTTGTCGGCGGCTATCCTAAATCATCGTTCTCCGCTGCACTCTTCCTTCGCCGAGTCATTGTTGCGCCTCATCTAGTTTGGACATGAGAAGACTCGCAAGGAAAAGAAAATGTATAGCCCGCTTCTCATCGATGCTTATGTTACCGTGAGCTTTAGGATTGCGAATTCCGGTCATGGCTCCGGCGAAGATTTGCATGTACCCTAGCTGAATGTCCCTGCCTGTCGTAGTAGTCAGATCATCTAACAGAATTACGGGATTCTGAACTGAAAACGCGGTCGTCATCAGGCTTGCTCCATCGATCTCGCGCCCATCTGCATCCTTGACTTTGGCTTTTACGATTGAGTTCAGTTCCTTAAATGCTGCTTCAACCGCATCGGCATAATGCTCCGAGTCAAAGCGGCTGCGGGCCACACTAGCGACGGCTGGATGGATTAAGTCCCACATCGTACTTGACTCGGTAGCCAATGGAATTGAAGCGGCTGATTCATTCTGCCAATAATCATGGACCTCTCCGAACATGGATTGGAGAATTGCTTCCGCCTTCTCCAAGCCTCTCACATAAGCGGCCTGAAACTCCGCTTCCGAAGTTCCTCCTCGTCCCCTAAAATCTCGCTTTCTGATCGAGCTTGGAAAATATGAGATGGTGCCGAAATCGCGGAGGTGATTTGGCTGATCTGGAAATACTCTCTCAATTGCAACGCGGGTATCCCTCTTCCACTTTTCAACTTCGGGGGATTTTCGCTGGAGCTGAGTCAAGGCCGGGATTTCATCAATCGATCTCTGTAACTTCGATAGCGCTTCGTTCTTCGTCATTTCTGTTATCACGCTTACGAGAATGCGTTGCTATGAGTGTAACGCGACCTCAGCGATCAGAAAAGCGAGAACTAGTCTTTTCGGTCGACGACCGCAACTCGTGAATGGTGAATGGAGGCAAAGAGCAAGGAATTCAATTCATTTCTCCACCGGATTCATGAAAGTCCGTTCATACTTGGTGAAGCATTTTGTTTGTTCGTAGTGGTGAGTAATCGCGGCACACTCGGGATCGTTCTTGACCTTCCGTCGGTATTCTTCATATGCCTCGACGCTGGGAAAACTGAATAGCGCCACCGCGACATTGTCCGGGCCGGCTTCGCCGATGTCGGGAAAACTGAAAGCCGCCGAGGGTGGGCCGTCGCCGGGGATGAAATAGCCGTGATGCGTGCCGCCGTATTTCTCGATCAAACGCATCCACACGCGCGCGTAGTGCTCAAACGCCGGCAGCTGTTCCGGATTGATCGTGTAGCGCAAGAAACAGGTAATCAAGATGCGTGAATCGGAACCGGCTGATATTCAGTCGCAACGAAGCGCCAAGGGCGCGACATGTAATAGCCTGGGCCAACGGCCCAGGAATTCGGCGCGATGACTCATCGAGCGCTGAAGGCGCGAAATAAACGATGTCTCCGAATGGGTGACGCCGAAGATTTATTTCGCCCCTACAGGGCTCTCGATCTTTTCTTAACTTGATTCCAGGGGCGTTGCCCCTGGCTATTACATTTCACGCCTTCAGCGTGAAGAGATCTAAGGAGAGGGGTGGTTCGCGCTAAGCCCTCACCTTAATCCTCTCCCAGAGGGAGAGGAAATAAGACAATCCGGCTACTGTCCCGTGTCGCGCGGCTTGAGCGGAAGCTCGACACTAAAACTCGTTCCCTTTCCCAACTCGCTCTCAACTTCTATGCTCCCGCCGTGGCTGTCGATGATCTGTCTGGCGATCGAAAGCCCCAGGCCGGTGCCGCGTTTCTTGGTGGTGAAGAAGGGTTCGAACAAACGTGCGTGCGTCTTTGCGTCCAGGCCGGAGCCGTGGTCCGTGATGACGATGCGGGCGCGTTCCTTCGCCAGCGTACCAACGCTCCCAATGGTGGTGGTGGAACCAGAGTCGAGCAGCTCCGTCGAGATTATCACCGGAGCTTTCGGTTGGCTGGCGTCGATCGCGTTTCCGAGCAAGTTGACCAGGACCTCGCGCAACTGCTCGTCATCCCAACTTCCACGAATCGGGTCTCCGGAATAGTTTCGCTCAATCGGCGTTTCCTTTTCCTGCACGCGATCTTCGACCAGCTCGATGCTCGAATCGAGCAACTCCTGCAAGTCAACATCAGATCGCTCGAGCTGTCGGCGGCGCGAAAATTGGGTGACGTCGACGACCAGCTTGTTCAGATGGTGAATGCCGCGCTCGACCAGGGTAATTGTTTTGATCGCGTCGTCGCTCACCGCGTACTCGCGCAACATCTCAACGCCCAGCCGTATGCTGCCGAGCGGATTCTTGATTTCGTGAGCCAGTTGCGCCGCAGCTTCGCCGACGGCGGTCAGCGATTCCGTTTGCCGCAAAGCAGCTTCGGCCTTCGCCGCTTCGGTGACGTCCACCAGTGTGAGAATCTGCCCGCGTTCACTATCGATTTCCAGCGGCGAGGAGTAGACGTCAAAAGTGCGCGCGCCGCTGTCGATGGTCAGGTTCCAGCGCCCGCGATAGGTGGCGGTTTCGACTGGCGAAGCCGTTACGGATTCCAACAACTTCACTCCGGCCGGCGAAGCCACCCGCTCGTGAATTGATACGCCGATCGAGGCCTCTGGAAAGATGCCGAAGAAGGCGGTGTTCGCGCTGCGGATGCGATCGTGGCGATCGATGGCGGCGATGGCGCTGACCATTCCTTCCAGCATTTGCGTGCTGAATTCTCGTTCGCGACGCGCGGCGTCGGCGCTCTGCCGCGTCTGCCGAAAGCGGCGCTGCACCTGCCAAATGGTCGCCACCGCGACCAACAAACCAGCCAGTACCGCAAACAAGTTCCAGGTCCTGATCGAACGCGTCGCCGCTCTTTGCAGCGCTTCGCGGCGATCGACAACCTGAACCTGCTCGGCGGCGGATTCCTGGACTAGATCGTCGAGTTCAGCGTCCACGTCGCGGAACTTTGCAAAGCCATCCTGCGAATAGCGAGTTTTGTCGTTTGTGAGTGCAACGTAGGCCGCCAAATCGCCGCGGAACGCGCGCCATTTCGGCAGTTCAGACAGCGGCAAATGATCGAGCAACGGCACCAGGTCATCGACTGTGCCGCGCGCGGTGCGCAATCGCAAATCAAAAATGGGTTGCAGTTCGTGGCGCGCGTCAGCTGCCATTCGATTGCGCGCTTCGTTGTCGAGCCGCGTGAGGGCTACGCGCAGTTGCAGCAACAGCTTCGCCTTTGCCGCATGTTGATGTTCGACATCGAGGGCTTCGCGGCTGGTGTCTTCCAGGCGGCGCACACTCAAGTTGCCCAACACGATTATGAGCAATAGCAATACGGCAAATCCGCCAATCAGCGGAAGCAGGGTCGGGTCGAGCTGCGCCTGGCGCGATTGGTCGCGCTTCTCATCGACCCAGGAAGCACTGCGAAAGACAACTTCGCCGTCTGGCGGTTGGATTGGATTAGGTTTGGACATTAGTTAATGGGTCATTCAAGATAAGGGGTCATTCAAAAGCATTGAAAATTGGAAAGTGCAAATTGAAAATTGACATATGAATATTGCAACTAGGCAGTTGCATCTTTTTTCAGTAAACCCCAAGCGTTAATATAGTCGCGCCAGTTGTGGCGTCTGCCGTCCTCATATACCCACATCGGTTCAATAGCGAAGGTTGTCTTTCCGGTGGGTAGGTTCTTCCGGGGAACGATCAGCCACAGATGTGCGGACTCTTGCCAATAAATCGCAAACTCTACCTCTCGGGTGATTTTTAGCGGGCGGACATCAATACGTTTTCCCCTTCTCAAACTCGCCCTTGCGAGTCTACAAAGATGACCGTTCAGGTAAACAAGATGCAAGGATTCGAAGCGGGTCTTACCTTCAACAGGAAGCAGTTCGAGAGTTATTCGCTGGCGCTTGGCGACCCTGTGAAGGCTTCGGAGCCTCGCGTCGCCCGATCGGGCCTGTTCAATCTCTCGCGTTCGCCGACCGAGCGTACACACCTTCTGACGAGGATGGCCCCTTATCTCTAAAGCTTTAGCGATCTGTCGGATTCGCTCGCGCTCGACGCCTAACCTTGCGCCAATTTCCGCGAACGAGATGCAAGAAGAAGCCAGCAGTTTCTTAATTCGCCGATGCTGGAGGTGAAAGACACCTGTACGGTGTGTTCTTGACTCCGCAAAGCCCTTCAATAGGATTTGCCCGCACTCGCACATTACCTTCTCGGCAGGAGTGTAAGACGGCCTCTTGTATTGGTAACCTGGTTGCATTTCAAACAAATTTAGAACGCCCGTCTTTCACTCGCCTCTCGCAGCGCGTCTTGACTATTCATTTTCAGTTCCTATTTTTGCGATTTCTTCACTCAATGCTTCGCGTCCATCCAGTTATCGCCAATCCCTGTCTCGGCGATCAGCGGCACGTCGAGTTTGACCGCGGACTCCATCTCGCGTTTCAGGGTCTTGGCAACCTTGTCGGCCGCGCTGGCCGGACACTCCACCAGTAATTCGTCATGCACTTGCATCAACATCTTCGCGTCCAGGCCTGCGCGCCTGAAAGCTTCATCGACGTGCAGCATGGCGATCTTCACGATGTCGCTGGCCGTGCCCTGGATTGGCATGTTGATGCCTTCGCGTTCGGCCGCCCGGCGAATGTTCGCGTTGCGATCGTTGATGCCCGGCAACGGGCGGATGCGCCCGTAGAGCGATCGCACGTATCCATGTTCGCGCGCCTGCACCGGAATCTCATCCATGTAGCGGCGCACGCCTTTGTAAGTGGCGTAGTAATCATCGATCACTTTGCGTGCTTCCTGGCGACTGATGCCGACGCGCTGCGACAAACCCCATGGCTCGATCGCGTAAGCAATTGCGAAGTTTACAATCTTCGCGAAACGGCGCGCGTCTTTCAACTCTTCGTCAGTCTTAGCATTGAAGACCAGCCGCGCCGTGCGATTGTGAATGTCGTCGCCTTTTTGGAACGCGTCCAACATTACTTCATCGCGGGTGATATGCGCGAGCAGCCGCAACTCGAGCTGCGAATAGTCAGCCGAGATGAGCTTGTTTCCCTTTTCCGCGACGAAAGCCGCCCGTATGCGCCGGCCCTGTTCAGTGCGAATCGGAATATTCTGCAGGTTCGGATCGCTGGACGACAACCGACCCGTAGCCGCTACCGTTTGATTCAACTGCCCATGGATGCGGCCGTCGGCGGCGATCTGATGCGGCAACGCGTCGGTATAGACGCTCTTCAACTTGTCCAGTTCGCGATACTCAATAATCAAACGCGGCAGCTCGTAAGTCTGGGCCAATTCTTCGAGCACCGCGCGGCTGGTCGAAACGCGACCCGTCGAAGTCTTGCGGCCCGAAATGATGTTTAGCTCCTCAAAGCATTCCGCGACTTGCTTGGGCGAGTTAATGTTGAATTCCCTTCCCGCCAGCTTGCAAATCTGATCGGTGAGTTTCGCCAACTCTGCGCCAAGATGTTGAGACAAATCAGCGAGCACTTTCGTGTCCACGCGCATCCCGGCGCGTTCCATTCGATAAAGCAAAGGCGCCAGCGGCAATTCGATCTCGCGATAGATGCTGCCGAGATCCTTCTCGTCGATCCGCTGGCGCAATTCTCTCGCTACTTGCGCGGTCCAATCCGCACATTCGGCCGCTTGCCATGCCGCCTCTTCCCAGCCGTCGGATGGCGGGCCAACGCCTTCCGCGCCCACCGCTTCGCGCGCGAGATCGCTAAGTTCGTACTTGCTCCGCGTGGGGTCGAGAAGATACGCCCCGATCAGCGTGTCGTCCGCCACGCCGGCCAATTCAACGTCGAGCGGCGCCAGCAGCGCGACCGCGCGTTTCAAATCGTGCACGGACTTTTCCAGCAAACCGTTACCAAGCAACTCCCGCAAAGATCCGATCGCGGCGTCTTTGCCTTCGGCGAAGTTTTCCAAGTCGACGAAAGCTGACTTGCCCGCCACCGACGAGAACGCAATGCCGCGAGCGCCGTGTTCGTCGCGTGTGCTTTGCTGTTGCCCCGCACCCGGCGGCGAAGAATTTGAGATTGCGAGTCCGACGTGCTCAGCTTCCCAAAGCCCTTGAATCAACTTGTCGAGTTCGGCCTGGTTCCTAATGATTGAGTATTTCCGCTCGCTCGCGACCCGGGCGGTCGCCACGGCGGCATCGGCGAATTCATTCGTCAGCACCGTGAAGTCTAGTTCGCGAAACAAATCATAAGCGGCCGCGCGATCAGGCGGGCGGGCCTGTAGCTGATTCAAATCGAGTTGCACGTCAACGTCGGTTCTGATTTGCGCCAGCTCGCGTGACTTGCGAATTATCTCAACATTGTCGCGCAGAGACTCGCGATAGGTTTTGTGTTTGACCTCTTCCCAATGCGCGAGCGCGTTTTCGATCGAACCGTAGGTCTGAATGAGCTGCACGGCGCCCTTCGCGCCGATGCCGGGCGCGCCGGGAATGTTGTCGACCGAATCGCCCATCAATCCGAGCAGGTCCACAACCTGCGCCGCCGTGACTCCAAACTTCTTTTCGACCCAGGCTTCGTCGCACCACTCGATCGGCGGCACTGGTTCTTTGCGCTTGATGACCTGCGAATTCTGGCGCATGCAGACGATCAAAGGATCACGCACCATCTGACACATGTCTTTGTCGTTGGAAACGATGACCGCTTGCAAGCCTTTGTCGGCCGCCTGCACCGCGAGCGCACCGATCACGTCGTCAGCTTCGAATCCCGAAACGCTGATCGTCGGCACGTTGTAGGCTTCGCAGAGCCGCTTGATGTAAGGCAGTTGCGAAGCGAGATCGTCGGGCATCTGCTGCCGGTTGGCTTTGTAATCGCTGAACGTTTCGTGACGAAAAGTCTTCTCCTTCGATTCGAAAATTGCGGCGATGTACTTTGGCTTCTCGTCAGACAAGAGCTTGCGCAGCATGTTCGTGAAGATGAAGACTGCCTGGGTGACCTGGCCTTTCGAAGTCTGCAGCGGCGCGGCGCGATTGGCCATCGGCGCATAGAACGCCCGAAAAATGTGGGACATCGAGTCGATGAGAAAGACTCGCTCGGCCGGCTTCGCTCCGGTCGGAGATCCTTTTTGCGGCATTGTAGATCGATGATAGGGTCGCGCTTTGTGAGTGTCAATTTGCCTTTCTCCTCTGCGCAACCTCCGCGCACTCTGCGTCTCCGCGGTGAGCATTAGTCCGAGTAAGAATCACCGCAGAGACGCAGAGGCCGCAGAGAACGCGCAGAGTTCTTTTCACTTCAACCGCTGAACTGTCGTGAGCACACCGCGTTGCGTATCAGAGGCACAGAATCAAGAACTCGTGGCGCGCACGCCACAAATCAATCCTTGCGTTGCGCATCTGCGGGGTGTTGAGCAGGGCATGGGGCTTGCCCTGTAAAGTTCGCTCGGTAATCATAATCTCTCGGGCAAAGGAAGCGTTCACTCATAAACTTAAAACAAACAACCCTGGCCAGCGAAGTCGAAACGAACGGAATTGGTTTGCACACCGCGGTTCCGGTTCAGGTTCGGCTGATGCCGGCGCCGCCTGACACCGGGTACGTTTTTCGCCGCGCCGATTTGGGCGGCTTTGAAATTCCCGCCACGGTTGAATCAGTAGCGCATTGCAGTTATGCCACGACACTAATGCGAACCGGCGTGATGCTTTCGACCGTCGAGCATCTGCTCTCGGCCCTGCGTGGCTGCGGTGTCGATAACGCCTACATCGACGTCGATAACCTGGAAGTTCCGATCATGGACGGCTCTGCTGAAGCGTTTGCGGAAATGATTGAGAGCGCCGGCATCGTCGAGCAATCAACCGCGCGCCGCGCATTAATGGTGCGCGAAACCGTCAGCGTCGAAGCGGGCAATCGGCGCATCAGCATCGAACCTGCCGACGCGTTCGAGATCGATTGCGTCATCGACTTTCCGCATCCGCTCATCGGCGTCCAGCATCGCTCGATTACCCTGGACAACGGTTCATTTGCCCGCGACATTGCTTCGGCGCGAACCTTTGGATTTGTCGAGGAAGTTGAAGCCCTGCGGCGCGCGAATCTGATCCAGGGCGGCTCGCTCGATAATGCCATCGTGCTCACCAAGCATGGGATGCTGAACGAAAACGGCCTGCGCTTTCCCGATGAGTTTGTGCGCCACAAGATTCTGGACATCATCGGCGACTTCGCGCTGCTGGGCATGGTGCTATTGGGCCGCGTCAAAGCTGAGCGCAGCGGACACCTTTTGCACGCCGCGCTGATGTCTTCGCTGCTGCGAAATCGGGCCGCGTGGGAGATTGTGGATCTGCCTGTGTCAGTAGAAGCGCGGACGACTGTCTCCGCGTGACGAGAGGCGTTTAGAGTACCGACTTCAGTCGGGCTTTAAGGCATCACTAATACACCCAACTAAAGTTGGTACTCTGAACACCCGTTCCCGATTCGGTACTCTCTGCGCTCTCTGCTAAAATCAGATCGAGTTAGACGTTCTCCTGAATTTCCGCATCCAAGTCCGCGAATATTTTCCTGGAGGCATTCACAGTTGATGAGACATCGCGCCACGCTCGCCCTGCTTTTCGCTTTGGCGCTCGCTTTTTTCGGCGCCACTCGCCTACAGGCGCAGCCCAGGCCCGGCACGTCCGCTCAGGAAACCGACGACGAGGTAAAGGTGAACACCTACAAGAAATTCGTCGAAAACCGCGAGCCGAATCCCGCCCTGGCCTACGAGGCCGCGAAGGAATACATGCGCCGCTATGGCAAGGAAGACGATCAGTACACGCGCTACTTTAAGGTCTGGATACCCGCGTTTGAGGACGACGAGCGCGCGCGAAGGTTGGCAGCCGAACGAGAGGATCGCGAGCAGCGCTTGCTACAGGCAATCACCCAAAAGAGATTTGCCGACGTCTATGCGCAAGCGAAGCAGGTCCTTAACGACGACGCCTCGAACGTTAAGGTTCTGATCCCGCTCGGCTACAGCGCCGTCATTGCCAGCACGGAATTCAAGAACGAGAACTTCAATGGCGATGCGGCCGCCTACGCGCACCGGGCTCTTCAGCTAATTGAATCAGGTAAAGCCCCGGACAGTTGGAGTCCTTTCAAGAATAAGGAAGACGTGCTGGCGTCTCTGAACTACGCGATCGGTTTCTATTTGCACAAGAGCAGTCCCGAAGACGCGATCGCTTCTTTGATCAGAGCCGCGCAGATCGACAGCGATCGCAAGACCGCGCCGTCGACTTATTATTATCTGGCGCTGGCTTATCAGAGCGGCCCGTATAAGAAACTCTCGGCCGACTACGGCGCGCGGTTCGCGAACAAGCCAGAGACGCCGGAAAGCAAGACGACTTTGGATAACCTTTACAAGGTTGTCGACAAGATCATCGACGCATACGCGCGGGCGGTGGCTCTGGCCGGAAACGATCCGCAAACCCAAAAGGCCAAAGCCGCCTGGATGCAACCGCTGACCGACTTTTACAAATTCCGGCATGAGACTTCAGATGCTGGGTTGAATGAGTTCATCACTGGCGTTCTGGCTAAGCCCTTGCCGCAACCATAGCTTGTCAGAAGCCCGACCGTGAGGGAGGGCTGGTCGCATTACGACGCAGCATTGTTCGTCAGACAGTAGCCCTTGCTTACGCGCGGGCTTCTGATCCGCTACCTTGACAACCCACTTCTAATCATTAGAATCGAAACTCGTTAGAAAAGCGGGAGTAGCTCAGTGGTAGAGCATCGCCTTGCCAAGGCGAGGGTCGCGAGTTCAAGTCTCGTCTCCCGCTCCAAATTCGATGATGAGGGCGGAAGGATGAAGGCTTGTTGTTGTTTTCGGTTCTAAGTTTTCGGTTGCGAATTCGGTGACTGAAAGCTTTGGACTGGGAACTTCCTTTATCTTTCCGCCTTGATCGTTCATCCTTGCTTCGGCGGCGTAGCCAAGTGGTAAGGCAGAGGTCTGCAAAACCTTTATTCATCGGTTCGATTCCGATCGCCGCCTCCAAACCTGCTCAACGATTGGTTCGCAAAAAGCCAAACTGCCAACGCGACGGTTATTTCATGCCATATGTGTGTTGTCGCACGGACAGCATGCGAATCAAGTGTTATATTGAACCGCCGATCAATTCTTCAGCTCGCAGCTAAAGACAGTGAGCAAGTGCTGCGGCTTCGGTTTACTAAGCAAAAAGCCCAGGAGTTTGCATGCGCGACGAGACAATAACTAAAGAAAAAGCCAAAGGCATTAAGTGGAATGCCACCATATTCATGGCAATTTTTCATATCGGCGCGGTGGCCGCGCTCTTTATGTTCAGTTGGCGGGCGCTTCTGGTCAGCATCCTGCTCTGGTGGATTACCGCGAGCCTGGGCGTGGGAATGGGTTTTCACAGACTCTTGACTCATCGCGGCTATAAGACGCCAAAGTTGGTGGAGTACTTTCTGACCCTCTGCGGCACGCTCACACTTGAAGGCGGCCCCATCTACTGGGTAGTGACCCATCGCATCCATCACGCTCATACAGATGTGCCGGGTGATCCACACACGCCGCGGGATGGCGGTTGGTGGTCACACGTGGGATGGATTCTATCGGGCACGGGCCAGCAATACGACAGTGCGATGGTGGCGCGCTACGCTCCGGATATGGTGAAGGATAGATTTCACGTGTGGCTTAATCGCCTTTACTGGGTGCCGTTGGTCTTTCTGGGTTTGGGACTGCTCGCGTTTGGCGGTTGGCCATATCTGATGTGGGGCGTTTTCTTCCGGGTTACTTTTAATTTGCATGCGACCTGGCTGGTTAACTCGGCAGCACACATGTGGGGCAGGCGCCGGTTCGCCACCCTCGATGATTCAAGAAACAACTGGTGGGTCGCGCTGCTGACCTTTGGCGAAGGCTGGCACAACAATCATCATGCTTACCCAACCTCCGCGCGACATGGATTCGCCTGGTACGAAATTGACCTCAACTGGTGGGGCATTCGCGTCATGCAATTTCTGCGGCTGGCAAAAGCGATCAAACGGGTGAGTGAGGCTCATCCTGTCGACGGATAAGACTGCAAATCCATGGCGCTCGGACATCGATCCATCTGCGCCAGAACTAACGCGAGCAAGGAAGCCGTTTTGATGTATAGGGAAGACGACACGAGGCTGATCATCCTGGTAGTGGAGGATGTTGCGGAGACCCGCGACGGCATTGAAAAATTGCTGAAGGCCGACGGCTATCGCGTGGCCGTAGCCCGGGACGAACCGGACGCTATCGAGAGCGCCAGGCGCAAGCGTCCCGATCTGATTCTGGTGAGCCTGGCCGGGTTACCGAGCGAAGTAATTGTTACCGCACGTCGCATCCGCGAACACTCTGACGTGGGCAACCTGGTGCCCGTGGTGATCTTTTGCGTTGAAAGTATCTGTGAAGGTGATGACGTCGCGATCGGCGACAATGTGCATATCTCCCGCCCTGACAACTTCAATCAATTGAGAAGGCTTCTCACTCGTCTGCTGCAAGAGGTTCCACTCGCTGCGTGAGGTGCAAACGCCGGGAAAGAAAACTCAGGACACCCGAGGAGACGATTAGTTGAATCAAGACCAAGACACAAATCGGAACGAACCCAACTCCGGAAAAGAGACTGAAGTACGAGTAAAGGAACTGCTCCATCAGGAGGCCGACGTGCCTCTCTTCCTCAGAGATAGTTCGGATGGCGAAAAGGGCGACGCTCAGGACGAGAAGGATAAGACTGAGGAATAGCTTCTCTCTTCGATCTCACACCCGTTAGTCGCTCGACCCTTTTTTGTGGCATTTCACCTCACAGACCCCCAGCTTTTTTTCAAAATCATGTCCCATATGTGTGAAAGCGCACAGATGGGAAATGACGACTCGTCTAGATTCTAACCTCCAAATAAATCTAAAGGGTCGCTGCGGGTTGCGGGGCTCTAATCGGAATAGGGGCGTTTAGGTTTATGTCTCTTAATGCACAACATTCAGCTGAAATGCCAAACGATGCTGCTCCGGTGTCTGCTAACGGCGCCAATCACGTCGTGCTGATGCTGGAGGATTATCAGGACTCGCGGGCAGAGCTAAAGCAGGTCCTGAAGCTAAACGGCTACCGCGTAATTGACACAGACAACGGGAGGGATGCGGCCCGACAGGCTCGCGAGACCCATCCGGATTTACTCGTGGTGAATATGGACGTGCCGCTGCTTTATGGATTGGTGGCCGCGCGCCAGATCGTCAAGCACGCACAGGTGGGGCCGATACCGGCTGTGATCATTACTCATGAAGACGTTGTGGATCCAGCGCCGATGATCGAGGTTGGCGCTACGCGGAACGAGTACGTCACACGACTCTTGGACTATGAATCACTACAGCATCTCCTGGACTACTTGTTGCCGGTGTTGCCCCAAACGGTTGACGCCGGCCCAGAGAGAAAGCCTTTCCCTTACATCGGGTGAAGCTATTCGCTCACCACTCTTGCCAACGAGCCCGCCAAGACTGCATCCACGTCGAGATGCCTACCCTTACGAGCCGGAATCGTTTCCAGCCTGATCCGTTGTTCATCGGACTTTGACGAATAAGCCTCTATCGCCGCGCGCGCGCGGTTTTGGGTGGTCTGCTCAGCTTTGATTGAGATCGAATTGGCTGTTGCCATACTCTTCTCCTTCTCCCCCTTGAAACTCTCCGTTGCTCACCAGATCAGGTTTCGGTTTCAGCGCCTTGCTATTCCGGCAGCGCGTCCTTGAAGACAGTATCGAAAGCCGGCAGCGACTCGCTGCGATCACGCTCTTGAAACTCGACGACCCACGAGCGCACCGAATTGGACCATCTGTTTGGGCTGGCGGTGGACTCGACCTCGGCCTGGATGTCGGGATCCTTACCTTCCCGATTCTTGATGACTTTGACCGCTCGCGTTGGGTTCATGCTTTGCCTCGTCCTAAGGTTCAGTCAACAATTACGTCTAGCCCCGCGCGCCCGGCATCTGAGCCACGGTCGCGATGCCTGGAATGCCTACGCCGGTGCAAATGAAAGGTGAAACCAACTTGAAAAGGGTGAGGCTTTTCAAGGAACTCCCGCGTCTCGATCTTGCCGAGGATGAGTTAAGAACCCTCCAGGACCGTAGAGCATGGCTCCGGGCCGGCATCTTCCATCAGGCAAGATCTGACTCAGGAATGCGAAGCTCTAGCCACCGTTGTAGCCATCGCTGACACCGTTCTCGAAACCTTCGCGGTAATACCGGCGGTACAACTCACGGTCACCGAGCCGCGAATTGTAGTCCTGCGTCGCCTTCTGGTAGGCACTAAAATTCCGAAAGTCTGATTGCCTACCTCGCCGCCGGTCATTGCGGCCTTCCTTGATGCCTTCGTTGTATCCCGCATTCAGCGCGGTTTGGCGAAGCTCGAAAGAACCGCCATAGGTGCCGTAACGATCCCAGTTGCGGCCACGACGATCCTGACCGCGGTTGTCGTTGCGGTCACGGTCCAAATCACGGTCTCGATCACGGTCTCGATCACGGTCTCGATCACGGTCTCGGTCGCGGTCACGATTGAAGTCGCGGTCACGATTGAAGTCGCGGTCATCGCGATCTTGAGTAACTTGAATTCCAAGTTCGGTGTTGTACCCGCTCTCGAACGCCCGACGGAAGTAGCGGCGATACAGTTCGCGGTCGCCGAGACGTGAGTTGTAGTCCTTCGTCGCTTTCTGGTACGAACTAAAGTTCTGGAAGTTAGAGTGCCGGTTCCGGGCGCGGTCGTTGCGGCCTTCTCTGGTGCCCTCGTTGTAGCCAGCGTTCAGCGCGGTCTGACGCAGGTCGAACGAACCACCCCAGTTCGGGTAACCATCCCAGTTGCGGTTGCGGCGATCCTGGTTGCCATAGCCAACTTGCGCGTGTCCTGTTGCACTCAAACCGGCGCTGATTCCCAGCAGTAGAGTTAATCCTAAGATTACTCCCGCGATCTTGTTGGGTAAGTGCCTTATCTTCATATCAAACCTCCTGATTTGTTGCGTGACGATCTTCCAACAAGATCTACAGCGACTTCAGGTACTCAACCAGATCGCGCTTTTCTCGATCTGTCAAATTTAATCCGCCAAAGTTGTTGTAGTGATTAATAACGTCGAGCAAAGTCGCAAAGCGACCATCGTGATAGAAGCCACCCGTCTGGTGGGTCCAGAGCCCTTTGAGTGGCGACGTGCGATAGCGTTCGTCCGGCGAACGTTTCGCCTGAAAATCATCAATGCCGATCTCAGCAGGCGTGTGCATGTTCCAGCCCGGCTCAGTGAAGGTCGGAGGCACATGACACTGAGCGCACTTCGCTTGCCCGCTGAATAAGGCTTTGCCTCTCGCCGCTGCAGCACGGTTGAAACTTCCATCCGGAGGCGCCGGCGCCGAGATGCCGAGTTGATACATCTGTAGTGCCGGAAGCTTGGACGAGATCAGATTGGGGTCATTTCGCACGTTTGCGAAACCGGCCCTCGTGGCAACGGGAAATTTGACCGCGTCGTTCAGCCGCGGATCATAGAAGTTTCCCTTCCCGTGCATCTCCAGGTTGGCCACGAAAGCATTCCAGTGGCTGATGCCTCCCCAACCGGTCCAGGTGTGCAGGTTTACACCAGCAAGACCAAAAGCGGGCGGAATCAAAGTGGCCGCTGATTTGCCATCCGGTCGGAAACCTTTGCCATCAAGGAAAAGCTCGGCATCGAATTTACCTGGCCCCCATGCGGCCAGCACTTTCTTCACCGTTGCTTCATCGACTCCCAGCAGGCCCGTCACTGCGCTTAAGTCCGGAGCCAGCGAGATGATGGCTCCGACATTGAGGTCGCGATTGGCCCACCCGTCAAGGCGATGACCAATCCCCGGTGCGAATGCGTTATCAACCGTGGAGTGGCAAACGGCGCAAGTGATTCCCATCGCCTTCAAACTGCCATCCTGGTTAAACTGCCCTTGCACGCCGAGGACCGAGTTAAGCTTGATGAGGGCCAGGGTTGTCGCGGGATCGTCCAGGTTGACCTGGCCTCGCTTGATTTTGTCGACGAGGTCTGCGGGCAGGGCATCCATGTCGACTTTCAAGCCGACGGCGAGTGCGGTCTTCGGGCTGACGCCGGCACCAACGCCCCCAAATTTAGTACCCTCGATCGCACGATGAAGCTTGAGCGCATCGCCCCAGAAAGCCTCATCGCCAAAGGTGTCGAAGCGAAAGATTTGCTTGCCATCCTCCAATACCGGCAGCGCGCTTGCGGCGAGCCCTTCGCCGTTGCCTTGACTCTCACTTTGGGCCTGACCCGCGCCGGCAAAATACACCATCGCGACGGCAACGCTTGCCAGCAGCATAATCACCATCGCTAATCGCGTGACGCGCGCGCCGTCGGCTTTACCGACTTTGCCAGCGCTCTCGATTTCCATACGGGTCTTCCCGTTATCTATTTGTTCGGACATAGCTCTCTCCATATCTATTTGTTCGGACATAGCTCTCTCCATCACTAACCGAAACGGTTATCCAGTGCGCGTTTAGATCAGGTTTCAGCCTGAGCGCGCCGTGCTGCTTGTCTTCGACCGCAGACTAGACACGTCGACGACGATGACGCTTGCGAATTTTGTAGGTGTACAGGGCTCCGGTTCCGGCGCCAGCTCCGGCGCCTATGAGCGCGCCTTTCTTTCCGCCCGCGAGGCCGCCAATGCCCGCGCCGGCCGCCGTGGTTCCGGCCACCGTTAACTTATCTCTGTGCTTCTGCCAGAAAGTACGCCCATGACGGTGACGCCGGTGGCGGGTTTGCCCCGACGCGCTGGGTACGGTGAATGCCAAGACCACAAACATCAACACTAAGACTAGAAACTTTTTCATGCTTTGCCTCCAAATTGGATAACTGCTCGGTGTGCTTTCAAAGTAAATTGCCGGGAGTTGCTAACATAAACTATGCGAGTCGCGTTTGTATGTGCACTAACGCACATATCAAGCCGCGGCAGGCCCAAAGGTGAAAGACGAAGCGACATTCTTCTTTCGTTCGAATGGGATGATTTTGGCCGTGGCGTTCCGGGACTGAGCGACGAACCGCTTGATACTGCCGACCAGCACATCGACGTCGGGCTTAACCACGTAAGCGTTCGCTCCGGCCTCAATGCCTCTCTTCTTATCCCATTCATGGGGCGCGCCTGAGAAGAATAGAATCGGCGTGTGCCGGTCAAAGTCGCGCATCCGGCGGCACAATTCAAAGCCATCGAGATCAGGCAACGATGCGTCCAGCAAATACAGATCGAAGCGCTCTGCTTGGATCAACGATAAGGCCTCGGTTGCGGTTGCCACACTCCTGGCTTCGATCTGCCAGAACTTCAGCACCACACTTAACATTTCACGACAGTCCTCATTTTCGTCTACGCAGAGAACTCGCAGTCGCGCATTGGATGGCATCATTTGCCTCTTCTATTTTCAGCTGAAGTTGTCGGAACGGGCTGTAGCCTAGACCAGGTTGAGACTGTGGGTCTGTGCGTTAACACACATAGAGACACACTCGTGACCTTAGTAAGTTGAGCACAACCGCTTGTTGGATTGGAGTAATCCTGTCGTGCCTTCGTCACTTCCTCGGCTTTGTGTGCTGGCGCACAGACCGCCATTCTCTTCCGGCTGTAAACTCTTGCCAATCGTTCTTTAGACAAATCACTTTCGACACCCGAGACAGGCGCCAGCGCCCTTCCTTCTTGTGCCGTCTGTTGTTTTCCGGAGACGACCTAGAGTCCGCAGAGTAAGGAGAAAACGCAATGTCAATCATCGATCTAACAACGTTGGGGATGGGCATATCCAACCGGCAGCAAGGCGCCGCCATGTCTTTTGTCGCCTGGATTGTCCTCGGTCTGGTCGCTGGTTTCATCGGCAGTAAACTGGTCAACAAGACCGGTGAAGGGCTGATCCGCGACGTCTTGTTAGGCGTCGTCGGCGCAATCATCGGCGGTTACCTGTTCAATCTGTTTGGAGCGTCGGGCGTGACCGGGTTGAATCTCTACAGCCTACTCGTGGCAGTGGTTGGCTCTGTAGTGTTCCTGGTTGTCTATCACGCGCTGTTTCGTCGGAGACGTTTCGCATAGTGCGCGGTACATGCACGCTCGGGGTCCGCAGTAGCTAATCGAGGCGCGGTGATCTAGCGCCGCGTTTCATAATCATTTGTTGGGTGGCTAAGAATAGCCATCCCTAACAAACCACAACAACAAACAAAGGAAAGGGATCAAAAACAAACAAAGGAAAGGAATCAAACCAAATGAAAATCAAACTCGCCACAGCAACCGTCGCAATCATCGCGGCTGTTATTCTCGGCCTCCTGGGAGGCAGCGCACAAGCAATAGATAATCCGATCCCCGGCGTTGACATCATCGTCAAAAAGCACCCTGGCGGGGTGGCAATACACGCCATGACCGACAAGGATGGCAAGTTTGTCTTCACTAACCTGGCAGCGGGCACATACCAGTTGTCTGTGAAGATGCCGCAGACGAGGGCGCTCATCAATATCAGCCATTCGAATATTAGACACCCCGGTCGCAGCATGGAGAATGGAGTCGAAGTGGTCAATGTATCCATTGAGCTCGGAAAGGAGCAGCCTGCGCCGGTTGAAATTGAGATTACCAAAAATGGAGGGACGATCAAGGGGATGGTTACTCGTGCCGAAACACCGAAATCAGATAACCGCTCCCGAGCACCCGGCGACCCCATTTCAGGCACACAGGTTGGGCTTGAGCACGATCCCGGATCGGAGATCGTGATGGCGAATCCGCCAAAAGATGGGAGCTCGGTTCTTTACAAAGGCCACAAAGGCACTGTCAGGATTGTAAAAAAGGCGGCGACAATCAATTGGGAAGGCGGTTTTGTCACGCGGATCGTAGGCGCCCCACAAAATGGCGGGGGAAAATCGCGCATCTCGGATCAAGCGCAAGGCGGCAGTCTCTCCTCTTACGGCACCGCCACCCCCAAGAAGGGCAGCGATGGAATCCTCAGGTACGAGTTGGTGCAATTGCCAAAATCAAAGAGTCCGAAATGACGGCGTTGGCAAAGCGGCATCGTATTAAGGACGAAAACATGCTCCGCGAATCGCGGCTTGCGTTTTCCTGCGCTAGGCAGAAAATCACGTTGCGTGGTTACGTCGAACGGAACTTAACCGATATCAAGAAGGAGAAGTTTTATGGATTCCAATGAAGAAAGAGTACAAAAGCACGTTGTCGTTGATAGCCCTGGCCAGCGAAGCGAGGTCTTGACCGAAAGAACTGAGAGGGGTCCGCGGGAGTCGCGCCTTTCGGTCGGTACCATAGCGATAATTGCGATTATCGCGATCGCGGCCATCTTTGTCGTTGTCTATTTAGTCAACAACAGAAATGCAAATGAATCAGCCAACCGAAACGCGAACCTGGATGTGGCCAGCCAAACGACCAGCCAGCAGCCACCGACTACGATAGTCCAACAGCCGGCGCAGCAGGCCCCGGTGATCATTCAGCAGCCGGCGCAACAGGCGCCTGTGATCATTCAGCAACCTGCCCAGCCAAGCCAGAGAGAGAATACCAGCGCGAATGATGACGCGAACATGCAGGACATTGCCACAAAGAGGCTGACCGAGAATCCGGATATGGCTGGAGGGGTTCTGACTATCACAGACGCGCGAGCAGTCTTGACTGGAACTGTCAATTCCGCAGCCACAAAGGCGAAGGCTGAGCAGATAGTAAAGGCTGTTCGAGGCGTGAAATCAGTCGACAATAAGATTGTCGTTTCGGGCTAGTAGACCGTTCGTTACAGGAATAGCGGCCGCGGTGGAACGCCTGATTCCAAACTTCGCCGTAGCGAGCCCCTTCATTTCTGTGCCCTGAATGGCGCAGACTTAACAAAGGAGAGAGTGAAATAATGTTGTGGACAATTATCGTGATCCTGGTGATCTTGTGGCTGCTGGGGTTTGGCTTCCACGTCGGCGGTGGTACTAGCCTGATTCACATCGTGCTGGTCGTGGCTGTGATCATCTTGATATTTAACCTGGTCTCAGGCCGGCGTTCGGTCTAAGGCCCGCTCCCACCGGTTAGATCATCATCGCTTCCCCTGCGCCTTGCGGCGGAGGGGCGGAGGCGTTGACGGAAACGTGGTCGGACCCGGTCGCGTTGATCCCACACTTATCCTACGGCAGCATTAGACCGAAGAGGAGAAGTTTATGAAAAAGACAGTGGGTATATGGATCGATCACAAGAAGGCAGTGATCGTGTTTGTCGCCGGCAAGGACACGGAAACGAAGGTGATCAGTGCGAATATCGAAAAGCACCAACGACAATCCGGCGTGGCCACGCCCGCGGATGACGTTCGACAGAGAGAGTTGACGGGACACCTCAACAGTTTCTACGACGAGGTGGTTTCCTGCATTCGTGAGGCGGAATTTATGTTGATACTCGGGCCCGGCGAGGCGAAAGGCGAACTGAAGAAGCGTTTGGAGAAAGACAACCTCGGCAGACGCATCGTCGGCATCAAGACCTCCGACAAGATGACTGACAACCAGATCGTGGCCGTGATCCGCGGGCACTTTAATCAGAAGGGCCAGCAGCGAGTACAGACGACGCCCGCGAATTAGTTTTTCAGCTATCCGTCAGTACCAATACCAGTTTTTCACGGAGACGATTACTGTGCGAAAGAAGAGCAACAAGCTTAGCCAGATCCTCGAGCAGTTCTCGCTCATGGCAACAAGAGCTACCGGAACGTCGATGGCGTTCATTCTCGCTCTGTCGGCGATTGTTGTCTGGGGATTGACCGGGCCGCTGTTTCACTACTCTGACACCTGGCAACTAGTCATAAACACCAGCACGACGATAGTTACGTTCCTGATGGTCTTCCTCATTCAGCGTGCGCAAAACAAGGATGCACAGGCGATTCACATCAAGCTCAACGAAATAGTTGCGGCGCTGGAAGGCGCCAGCAATAGATTAATCGATGTCGAAGATCTAACCGAAGAGGAACTCGACACGCTTCACCAGCACTATCAGAAGCTTGTCCAGATGGCCAAGAAGGACATGAAGCTAACTCAAAGCCATTCAGTCGAAGAAGCTGAGACTCGGCACAAGATCAAGCATAGTAAGCATCGGCACCCAACAGGGTAGTGGGGCCAGATTATGATAACTGTTGCTAATCGACTTTACGTCAAGCCGGAGTATGGAGACGCCTTTGAGAAGGTGTTCCGAGAGCGGGCCGGACTGGTGGACAAGATGGAAGGGTTCATTTCAAACCAGATCCTGCGCCCGGTAAACGATGGCGATCCTTACGTTGTTTTCACGACGTGGAACAGCAGGTCGGATTTTCTCAACTGGGTACGCTCCGACGAATTTGTGAAAGGTCATGCTCAGTCCGGCACGCTGCCGAAAGACGCGTACTTCAAGACAAACATTTTGGAGCTCCACGAGGTCTTGCAGGATTCCTCGCGTCCGGACTTGTCGCCCGAGCCGCATGGTGGGCCGTTCAATATGCACTGACGATCCAGGTTCGCACATGGCGATGTTACGCCTGTTTTCAGCGGGCTCACTAGTTCTTGCGATTACAGTCATGAGTAAATCTCCATGCTGCTTTGAAGAGGGCCAATTCGCGGACAAGGATCCAATTCTACCCGAGGTGGGAAGCGCCATCACAGCCTTGTATAGCTCATTGAGAGTAGCTCATATATGTGGTCTAGCGCACAGACGTTTCTATTCACTTAGTCCACTCTGGTAGGACAAGCACGCTAGGGTTTCGCAGAGATAATATTCGAATTTGGGACGCTACTAACAAACGGGAGGGATTGGTATGGGTTTGATACTGGTGATAATTCTGGTTCTGTTGCTCCTGGGCGTGGTGCCAAGATGGCCCCACAGCAGAAGCTGGGGATACGGACCTAGCGGCGGTATTGGGTTACTTCTTGTAATCGTGTTGATTCTCTGGCTGCTTGGAGTGATTTAAGAAGCAGGACTTGGAAACAAGAATCGCGATGAGAGCATGAAGGCGCCGCTCAGCAGGCAGAGACCACCGTTAAATGAATAAGGAGCGATTAAAATGATCAGTGCGAATTCATATCAACCAAAGCAATTTAACCTCAGTGGCTTGAATGGCATCTCGGATAAGACGATGGAGATGCACTTCAAGCTCTATGAAGGTTACGTCAAAGAAACGAACAAGTTGAATGAAAAGATCGCGGAGTTTGTAAAAGACGGTAAAGTCG
>Ga0080064_1001104_pt1 | contig 59599 bp, 61 predicted proteins | sample Subgrocontami54m_FD_69260 | JGI IMG/M metagenome (GOLD analysis project Ga0080064, IMG submission 69260) | Subsurface groundwater microbial communities from S. Glens Falls, New York, USA - GMW46 contaminated, 5.4 m (SPADES assembly) (version 2) ... | reverse complement strand
AATAACTTAATAAAGTAATAGCAATTAGAATAGACCCGTACTCCCCCTCCCCCGAACACCCTCCCGCGGCGGGGAGGGAGAATTGGTTCCCTCTCCCTTGATGGGAGAGGGCTAGGGTGAGGGTGAACTACCGCTTACCTGCCAGAGACTTAACAAGTTAAACTTCATAAGCGTGGGGCGTAATATTCCGTATCCATGCCCCAGGCTTCAGCCTGGGGTGGGGTTATCTTAGTCCAGCCTTCTGATGTGCGGCATAAAGACGAACATAAGGATGCTAGCGACCACCAACATAATAGCAAGTCCACCCACTGACCACTGTACGCCTATGAAGTCAGCAAGAAGCGCAGCTATGAAAGTTCCTAAACTGGTGAGGCCGAACTCCATCATGTACAGACTCATCACCCGGCCTCTGTATTCATTTTCTACGTAGTATTGCAGCAGGGTGCTGCCCAAGGTCATTCGCATCGTCTGGCCCAGGCCAACGAAAAGGATCATCAGTAGAGAGAACCACCAAATACTGGAAAAGGAGAAGGCGGTGAGCGAGAGGCCGAGCACTACGCCTCCTCCTATTAACATTGCGCCGCGCCATTTATTCGGTAAGGAAGCCAGGACGATTGAGCCGATAATGGCGCCAATCCCGGACACACTAATCAAAATGCCCATACCCTCTGAGCCTACATGCAAAATATCTTCTGTAAATACGGGCAACAAAGACATATAGGGAGTCGAGAGCAGCACAATGAAAAAGGTAATAACCAGCACCAGAAGGATCGTGGGCTGATTCTTGGCATAAATAAACCCGTCCTTCATGTCCGACAGAGTGCTACCGGCTCTAACAGAGATGGTGCTGGTGCGCGGCATCATGAGTAGGAACACTGCCGATACCACATACATTGCTCCCATGACATAAAAGACATTGGCGAAGCCGAAGCCAGCTATAAAGAAGCCGCCCAGAGCAGGGATCAGCATACGGTTCAGGTTCTGCTCGAAGGTGCTGAGGGCCACGGCGTTCATCAACTGCTCCTGCTCCACGATCTCAGCGACCATAGCCTGGCGAGAGGGCAGCATAAGACCCATAATAATACCTTCCACCACAGCGGCTACAATTAGGATCCACCAGGACTCTGGATGTTCTGGCCCCAGGAAGCCCAGAGTGATGCACAAACCTAAGGCGACAGAGCTAATACCAGAGAAGATCACACCTATCAGAAGAACGAGTTTCTTCTGGACCCGGTCCGCCAGAACTCCGCCATATAAGGAGAAGAAGAACATAGGAACAGAGTTTGCCAGGGCCATAAGCCCAAGCACAGTAGCTGACCCGCTAACTAGATAAACGAGCAGGCTGCGGGCTATCATTCTGGAGTTCATCGCCGCCATCCAGCCGGCCATCGCTCCGAAGTAGAGGCGGAAGACCGGGTTCTCGAGAGAGGAGAACGTGCGCACATTGCGCGAGTCGAGCCTAAAGCGGCCACCTCGCTTCTTATCTATTTCACCTGCTTTTAGGCCCCCACCTATCCTGGACGCATAGCCGTCAACTGGCGGAATACTAACGTCATTTTCAGATACTTGAGTCTGGTCTAGTTGGGCCACTTGACCAGGTGTTTCTCGCTGTTGCATACACGTTCCTCCCTCCTTGAATACTCTGCCGTAGCAGATTGCTTTCAGTCTGGGCTTGCCAGCGCTAATGGTGCCCCGGCACCACAGGTTGAAACCTGCGGCATCCCTGGATTTACTCATGCCCCAGGCCTGTCCTGAGGTCGCCTCAGGCGACTCGAAGGGCTTTCAGTCCAGGGTCCGGATACGCGATCAATAAGTTGATGGTCATTATCTAACTCAAAACCGCCACGGGCCCAGTCTTGCTTCAATAATACGTTTTAATAATACATTAACTTCCGCTTAAATACCAATTAAGTATCAACGGTTAGAAGTTTTGCTGTTTTACATCTCTAAACCAACTACTAGCTCTCGGATTTTGATAACTTGCCGACTCTCCTTTTGGGACTTGTCTTGAGGCGCCGTCTTGAGGTCGCCTGTCCTGAGGTCGCCTCAGGCGACTCGAAAGGCTCTCAAAGGAAGTGCGAGAATAGTTATCGACACTCTCAGCGTCCCCGCATACGCGGGTCGAGTACATCCCTAGACCCGCATAGTCGTTGTTTCCTCTCTGTGGACACCATTACCAGTCCTTTATGTCAGATATTTCACGCCTACGCAGCGCCGCCCTTTAGGGCGGGCCTATCATTGATAGCAATGGCCCGCCCTAAAGGGCGGCAAACTTTATTATGTAGAAGGCTTTCCAACGCCTTCGATACCGACAGGCCGAGTATTTACGATAATTCTCCGATTAAGGTATGCTACACCCCATGTTTTAGTCCAGGTTCCTAAGCCGCGGCACAAAGACAAAGGTCAACATGCATATAACCACCAGCAGCAAGGCTAGTCCACCGACAGACCATTGGACACCGATGAAATCTGCGCAGAGAGCAGCAACGAAAGTCCCTGCGCTGGTGAGGCCAAACTCCATCATGTAAAGGCTCATCACCCGGCCCCGATAGTCATTGTCTACGTAGTACTGGAGCAGAGTGTTGCCCAGGGTCATACGCACCGTCTGGCCCAGACCAACAAAAAGCATCATGAACAATGAGAACGTCCATACCGTGGAGAACGAGAATGCCACTAAAGCCAGTCCAAGAAAAGCAGACCCCAGGATCAGCAGGGCGCCTCGCCATCTGTTGGGCAACGACGCCAGGACAATAGAGCCGACCAGGGCTCCGATGCCGGAAACGCTGATCAGCGTGCCGAAACCTCCCGCGCCGACGTTCAATATGTCTTTGGTGAAGATAGGAAGCAGGGACATGTAGGGCGAGGAGAGGAGCACAATAAAAAAAGTGATACCGAGAATAGCCAGGATTGTGGGCTGGCTCCGGACATAGGTGAAGCCATCTTTCATCTCTCCCCAGGCGCCGCGGCCTCGGAGTGAGATGGTGCTTGTACGCGGCGTCATGATCATGAATATTGCCGACACCAGGTACATAGCTGCCATGACGTAATAGATCTTGTCGAACCCAAAAGCATCTATGAAAAAGCCGCCAAGGGCCGGCATCATCATACGGTTCAGGTTCATCTCGAAGGTGTTAAGGGCCACCGCATTCATCAACTGCTCCTGCGGCACGATCTCGGCGATCATAGCCTGACGAGAGGGCAGCATAAGCCCCTGGACGGTCCCTTCCGCCAGCGCGGCTACGATCAGAATCCACCAGGAGCCGGGGTGTTCAGGGCCCAGGAAGCCCAGGGTAATACATAGACCAGTGGCCACTGCTATTACTCCGGAGAAGAAGATACCCACCAGGAGAACGTGCTTCTTCTGGACCCGGTCTGCAAGGACTCCTCCAAAGAGGGAGAAGAAAAGCATTGGAATGGAGTTGGCCAGGGCCATCAGCCCGAGTACGGTAGCGGAGCCGCTAACCAGATAGATAAGAAGACTCCGCGCCACCATCTTGGTGTTCATCGCCGCCATCCAACCCGCCATAGCTCCAAAGTACAGGCGAAAGACCGGATTCTTGAGAGAGGAGAAGGTGCGCAGGTTCATCATGTCGCGGGTGAGGCCGCCACCATGGCCCCCGCCACCTCCAAAACCGCCACCCCCCGTTGCACCTTCTACGACTGTGCGGCCACTAGCGCCATTCACTGATGTTGTAGGAGCCTCAACCTCGGTAGCCTGCCTCTGCATTGGTCTCTGTTCCATGCTCACTCCTCCTTGAATATCCGCCTGGCGGATTGCTTTCAGTCTGGTATCACCAGTGCTGTAGCTAACATACTATATACACGGCATAGGCCCAACATTTGTTCAAAATTCAAACCTATAATACATTAACTTCCACTTACATACCAACGGTTACATAGTTTTGCTGTTTCACATAATGTAGGGGCAGATCTGCGTGTCTGCCCTGGTCCTGACTTATAGACGCGTCTACAGTTGTAGGTGGTTAAATGGCGGTGATTAAGGCGCACACACAGAGCCTGTCCTGAGGCCCTCGAAGGATGCGCCCCTACCCCATACAGGTATATATATTTTAATGTGCATCATCCGTCTTTAGGAGCTTGCCCTGATCCCTGCCAAAGGGAGCGTTAGGGTGAGGAGATACTGATGCTTTCACCGTCCCCGCAGACGTGGGTCGAGTACATCCCTAAGCCCATCCCCAAAGAGGTTAAAGCCAAAAACCGCGGCTGTTATCGCCAGTCCCGGATAGATACTGAGCCAGGGAGCCGCTTCCATATATCGCCGGCTATCTCCAGCCAGCATCGCGCCCCAGGAAGGAGTCGGTGGCGGAGTGCCCAACCCCAGAAAACTGAGAGAGCTTTCAGCCAGGATAGCCCCGCCTAGCTCAGCGGTTGCTATTACGATCCATACCGATACTACATTAGGGACCATATGCCGGAAAATGATACGCGCGCCTTTAGCCCCCATAGCGTGCGCAGCCAGAACGTAGTCGTTCTCTTTTACAGACAAGCCGCCAGACCTAATGACCCTTACGTCTCTTGAGACCTGGCTTATTGCTATGGCCAGGATCACGTTGTTCAGGCTAGGTCCAAGGGTGGCTACAATAACGAGCGCCAGAACTAGAGAGGGGAAAGCCATCGTTATATCGATGAAGCGGAGCAGGTAGAAGTCGAAGCGTCCACCCATATAGGCCGCTGTTAGCCCAAGAATACCTCCGGTGGCAGAGGCAAGCGTAACCGCGAGAATGCTTACGTACAAAGATATCCTGGCGCCAAAGATTATTCTGCTAAGCATATCTCGACCAAAATTGTCGGCGCCAAGTAGGTACTTGCTGCTGGGCGCAGCCAAAGAATCGGCCAGGTGCTGCTCATAAGGGCCATAAGGGGCGACAATCTCAGCAAACACCGCGGCGAACACTATTATTATAATGATAAAAGCGCCCAAAGCGCCCATGGGTTTCTTCCTGGCCAAGCGGCCAAGTTGTTTAGGAATATTAGGTTTGGACCTGAGACCTGTAAGGGTACCTGTATCCTGTGTCTGCTTAGCAATCATAGCGCGTCTCCAGCTAAATTCTTAAGGCCAGCTTGTTCCCTCGCTTGTCCCCTCTCCCTCTGGGAGAGGGTTAGGGTGAGGGTCGTTCTACCTCTTCCCAGATCTTGTTAACTACTGACTCAGTCTCTTGCAAGACTTCCAAGTTTGTGAACCGCAGTACCTGCACGCCGCGCGATTCCAAATAGTGTGTACGTGCAGCATCTTTAGCAATCTGTACTGCATCATAATGCTGTCCGCCATCAACTTCGATAGCCAGTTTTCTCTCATTACAGTAAAAGTCCAAGACATATGGGCCAAACTGGTGCTGACGTCTGAACTTGGCTCCTGAGACTTGTCGTGAGCGCAGAAGACGCCAGAGTAGAGACTCAGCATCGGTGGCGGATGGGCGCAGGTCACGGCAGCGCTCCTAAAGGCAAACATCTTTTAGAGTTGGAAATCTCATTCCCTTTACCTGCCGGTTTATCGGGTTCTCTTGGTCAAATTCCCACTGAATAGGGTTATTTTGAATATATTCTCGGACACGACTTAACTCCGCTTCGTTCCTAATCACATGGTCATAATAGCTGCGCTGCCAGATCGATTCGCCAGCCGTTCCACGGTAAATGTTGATATGCTTCGCTGCCTGGTATTTGAAGTATGCGATATTTCTCGCCTAGTGTAGTGGTCCTGAAGCATTGGCCTGGTATAGGTCAGAGGCAGAAGGGCGGGGGGACCCCGCCCCTACGTCATTAATGATTACGATTCCGTGAACATGATTGGGCATGACTATGAACCCGTCCAGAGATATGCCGTGAAAACGTTGTGGCAATGATAGCCATGTACCCATCACAATAGCGTGTATTGCCTCATCACTGAAAATGGGAGAACGCTGGTAGCTCACAGCAGTGAAGAAGTAAGCCCCAGGTTGTGCGTAGTTGTAATCTGGTAGGCGTATCGACCGCCGGTTGTGGCTTCTAACCAAGATTGGCTCTCCTCCTGTAGGGGCGAGGTCCCCTCGCCCTTTACACCCTCAGCATTCCCGCTCCTAAATGTTCTATGATCACCGCGTCTTATGCTTTCAATATCTCCTTGCGGCTTAACACCTCTTGCACGTACAGCGGCATGCCCAGTCGCTGGTACTCGGCGAGGGCCTGGTCTAACAGCACGACTGCTTTCTGATGGTCTCCGGTGCCATTTCTGCCATTGAGAGCGTCAGCAAGGGCCATACGGCAGTGGGCCAGCTCCACCGGCATGCCCTTCTCCTGACAGAAGGCTGTCGCCCGCTCCAGATAGGCTATGGCCTCGTCCCACTGTTTGTTGGCCGCAGCAAGGATGCCTAATACCCGCCCTACTGTTATCGAGGTACGTAAGTCTGCCATCGTGATTCCAGTGATGCCCTCATACGGAGCAAGCATTTCGCGACATCTGGCTATCACATCTACATCGTTTCGGACGATGGCCTCAAACGCTATATGGATGTGCAGAGTTACGTTGGGTCCTATAGGCCTGGGAGTATCCATCTCCGCGACCACTTCAGAATACAGAGCATCGGCCCGTTCACGGTTGCCGAGACGGCGCTCTAACCCTGACAGAACGGTAGCTCTCTCAAAATAATTGAGTTGTCTCTGGCGGCGCATGATCTCTGCCACTGCTGCCGTTCTCGATCGAGCTTCATTCAGGTCGCCAAGCGCCTCGGCAGCTACACTCCTCGCCGCTTCTATCCCGAAACCCAGGTCACCGCGCTCCTGTCCCAGACTCATATCACATACCCGTAGCGGCTTATAAGAGTAAGGTCATTGTGTAGAGCTGTAGCAGCAATCCATAGGTCATGGTCAGGTATAAGCTGACCCTTACTTCTAAGTTCTGCTCTATGATAGGCAAACACCTGGGCGGTCTCTTCATCCAATCTCAGAATGGGAACCCCGGACAAAAAGCCAGAAAGAGCCTGAAAGTAAGAGTGTCAGGTTGTTGTCCCCTGTAGACCCTCATAGATTTCAGCGTAGACAATAATTGAGTGGCCAGGCTGCCTGTTTGAATAATAGGAGTAAGAAGCCTTAAGGCGTCCTCTTGGCTTTTAGATAGTCTATCACCCGGTCGCTATCCACCAAGTGGGTTATCATAAATTAACCGGCTGGCTTGGTGGCGCTTCATGCCTAGACTGGTAGATTTTCTCTATCAGAGCATCAGTATCCAGGTCTTTCCAAGCTCCTGCTGCTCTTAAGGCTTCAGATATGCCTTCATCAGTTGTCGCCACGGCTCCGGTGTAGTACTCTAGATCGACCACTACGGCAAGGGCTTCTCCATTACGTTCAATAAGCCTGGGTGTCTTATCAGAATGGACAGCCCCCAGTATGTGGAGCAGGTTGGTGTCCGGTTCCAGGGAAACGCGTTTGATTTTTTTATTCATAATAGATACTCTGTCCAAGAGTTATTATATCACGCCCTTGCAACCTGCACTTCTTTCTCTATCTACTATTAGCGTTGTGCTAAAATGAAGCCGTAGTCTGTTATTATTACTAAGCTCCAGATAGTGCTCCTGAGAGATAAAACGAGGAGTCAGAAGAGATGTCTAGCTCCACACCGGCCATTCTCCTGGATGGACTGACCAAATACTATGGCAAAGTCCGGGGCGTGGATGATCTACACCTTACGGTAGATCAAGGAGAGACCTTTGGCTTCTTAGGACCCAACGGCGCCGGCAAAACAACAACCATCCGACTACTGACGGGCTTCATGCGGCCCTCTTCAGGCCGTGCCTTCGTCTTCGGCCACGATATCGTAAAAGAGTCGACCTCTATTAGACGGCTTATCGGCTTTGTGCCGGGAACAACACCCTACGAGAGCATGACCGGCCACGGGGTATTGGACTATCTAGGGGCCTTGCAGGAGAGCCCGCCACTCCTGCGCGCGGACCTATGCGAGCGGCTTAAGCTAAGTGATGATGACCTGCACAGAAAGTTGCGCACTTACTCCAAGGGAATGCGTCAGAAGATAGCGATCATTCAGGCGCTACAGCACGATCCCGAGCTTATTATCATGGACGAGCCAACCGAAGGACTGGACCCGCTGATGCAGAACGAGCTGTTCAGTATCCTCAAGGAGAGGAGCGCTCTAGGGCGGACCATCTTTTTGTCCTCTCACATAATATCCGAGGTGGAGCGTCTATGTGACCGAGTGGCGATAATTCGTGAGGGCCGCCTGGTTGCTGTGGAAGATGTTGATGCAATGCGAAGGCGACGTAGTTTACAAGTAGAGATACGAGTCCCTTCAGGTCAGTCTCCCGATCAGCTCCTAAAAATGCCGGGAGTAACCACGATCTCGATTACTGACGGCCACATAATAATGTCCTATCAGGGAGACCTCGTCCCCCTGCTACAAATGCTTTCGAATATAAAGCTGGAAGACTTAATAATAGAGCGGCCAAGTTTGGAGGAGGTGTTCCTGACCTTCTACGATGACGCCCAAGATAGCCCTGTGGCTGCCCTGCAAGAAAATAAGGTTAAGAGCTAATCAGAAGATGAAAGTCCTGATCTTCACCACAACCCTGCTCGGCTCTAAGACGCTGCTCTTAGCTCTGGCCGGAGGCATGATAGCGCTTCAGGCGCTCGTCAGCTATACCTACGAAAGCTTTTCCGGGGTCACAGGACAAATGTTTGCAGACTTGCCAAGGGAATTTGCGGCCCTGATTAAGGTGCAGTCTGGGCTACCATTGGGCAATGACCCCAATGCTTACTTAACTCTGGGCTACTATCATCCTATCTTCCTCGTGCTCGGATCAGCAGCCGCCATATCGATAGGCTCCCAAGCGCTGGCAGGAGAGGTGGACCGCGGCACAATACTATATCTACTAGCCAGACCTCTCCACAGGTGGCAGGTGGTAGTAAGCAAGGGTGCGGTAATATTGCCAGCGACAGCCCTCGTAGCCGCGGGAGCAATGGCGGGAACAACCCTGGGAACGATGCTCATAGGAGTCGACATAGAGACGAGACGCTTTGTTCTGGCAGCTATCAATGCCTGGGCTTTGTTTATTGCTATCGGCGCTATCGCACTTCTGTGCTCTACGCTTGCTAACAGCACCGGCCAAGCGGCAGGTTGGGCGATTACTTTTGCCATGATCAGCTTCTTCGTCGACTTTCTCGCGGACTTATGGGAGCCTATACGAAGAGTAGAGCCATTAAGCATCTTCAACCACTACGATCCCAGTCAGGTCGTAGCTACTGGGTCTTTACCAGCCGACGATTTGGCGTTCCTGCTCGGACTAGCTGTATTCGCCACTATGCTTGCAGTTTTTATCTTCAGCCGTCGTGATCTGAGGGTGTGAGAGATACGTTAGGATGTTCTCTCTCTCTGAAGCTCGTTCTGACCTTGTTGAAAAGACTCCGACGATCTGTCCCTCTCCCTCTACGGGAGAGGTTAGAGGTGAGGGTGAAAAGCTTAGGCAGCTTATCACCTTCGAAGTTGTCGGATTGATATTGCAAGTAACACTCATTTCCCTAATCCACTATAATATAGCAAATCCTTGCGACTCCGTTTACAATTGGCTTAACTTACTAAAGATATAGGAGGACAAAATGTACCAGACAGAGACCATCGGCCTCGATGAGGCCCAGAAGGCTATCCAGGCTATCCTAACAGAGCAGGCGAAGGACCCGGATAAAAGGGCTATCTCAATAGCGGTAGCGGACGCCAACGGCGACCTCATCGCCTTCGCCCGGATGGAAGGTGGGCGTCCCATGACAGGAGAAGTAGCAACGAGAAAGGCCTACACCTCCGTCAGGATGCGCAACAACAGTGGTGTTGCAGCAGAAAGGGTGAAGCAAGGAGGCATGAACCCAACTGATATCGACCCCAAGATGATCGCCGCTCAGGGTGGTGTGTGCATAATGAAGCCCGGCACTCAGATCTGCGTGGGGGCTATCGGCGTCAGCGGCCTGGCCGCCCCTGAGGATGAGGCGCTGGCTGAGAAGGGCATGCAGGCTATGGGGCTGAAGTAAGTTATAACAAGTCCTATTGTGCTTCTCCTCGATTGAAGGGAGCATACCAGGAAATATGACGGAGGTCGGTGACATTCACTTGACTCGTATCAGCCGCAGGAAACTCCAACATAGCTCAGAAGTAAGTTTACTCAAAAAATGATAACCTAATACCAAATGGCATAACAAAGACCATAAATGAGTGAGCATACACTAGCGATGTTCCGCTCATGGTGAGCTTGTCGAACCATCAGCGGGCTATATTTGTAGTCCTTCGACAAGCTCAGGACGAGCGGATTTTATGGCCTCTGATTATACTATTGGTATAAGATCAATATACTTTATACTTTTCGTTGTATAAGAGGGCCGCTAAATACCAGCTTGCGGCGGTAACCAGGAGCGTTAATGATACCTAATGACCAGTCTCAGACCGCCAATGCCATAGACATACCAGCAGCCTTGTATTTAAACCAGCGACTAGTCTTTGACATGCTCGCTTCTCTTGAAGACGGCTTTTCACAACTCCAGAACATAGAGACTTCCACCAAAACATCGAACACTAACGATCAACAAATCAACGGGTCTTTGGGTATGAGTAACGTTTTCGCTCTTCTTGGTGTGTCCATTGCCGGTAAGGCTGCAAATTCAGCGACACAAGGCGACTCTGAAGTCCTTTCAGAACAAAGGGTTCATACGCCAACATCTCTATTTGTACGACTACGGCAACATCTCCAGGATAGTGGGTTGTTAAAGGCCCTAAATGATAATGACAGTATAAACGAGATATCTACGGGCGACTTCGTCGAGTTTAAGGTATCCCTCAACCGATCTCCTTTTGTGGAGGCACTTAAAGGAATACAGGAAATCTTCAAATTGGCTGTCATCTTCTCCGAGCCTGGAACGACCACCAACCAAAAGCTGAGTAAGGGATCCTCTCCGAAGAATCAAAGGCCGACCCAGCTATCACAGCAAATCGAGAAGCAGATTGATGCTATGGTCAAAGCGGTCACAGCAGCGGGATCTGTAGACCTCATCGGGATATGGTCTCACGGGGTAAAGTTTGTACTTACTGCAGAAAGCGACTATTTCATTGACCCAACTTTGAATGATGTGGTAGATGGAGAGTTTTGGGTACTAGGAAAGGTGACTCGCATAGTCAACGACTCTTCTGACCCGGGCATCAGTCTCCTCCGCAAGACTCCTCTTGGTATATTAGGAACCAAAATGCTTACCGATCTGGGAGGTTCCGTTCAGTCAGTAGAACAGAGCGGGATGAACATACCCACCATTGTGACACATATTCCTGCACCAGCAGTGCAAGTGATACCAGTCGCAATATTTGCCTAGAAAGGATGTGGTTCTAACCAGTTCAGAGATTCGCACTTTATCACCGCGGTTGTTTTAAATAAGCCACTGGCTAAGCCCCATGCCTCTTGCCGGCCTTGAAAAACACCCCACCCTCGACCTCATCCTTTTCGCCCTGTTTGCCCCTGGCGATCCAGCGGGCGTAGCGGGCTACCCGGCGGCCTAAGGCTTCTCCCTGGGCCATGTCCTCCGCTTTGGGACGACCCATAGCTGTTGCGCCATAGTAGGAGCCGCTGCGAGTCATGCGGCTGCTCCAGGGAAGGCCAACAATGATCATGCCGTGAGCTAATAGAGGATGGAGAATAGTGAGAAGGGTTATCTCCTGCCCTGCGCCCCTCGACCATCCGGTAGTGAAGGCGCCACCTACCTTGCCCACGAAACTGGCCTGCTCCCAGGCAAGGCCGGTCTGGTCGATAAGCTCCTTCATCTTCGCGGTCAGGCCATGCCAGTTGGGTGAGCCGAGAATGATGGCATCAGCCTGGACCATATCGTCCACCGTGGCATCATCGGTAGTGCGCAACGTGACCTCGGTATCAGGCACGCTGCCCGCACCCTTGACCACAGCCTCTGCCAGCTTGGCTACTGCCGGGGACTCTAAATCATGTACTACCAGAACTTTTGTCATAAGCTTATCTATCCAAAACTAGACCTTCATGTACTGTGTCTGGACGGCTCTCGTCCCATCTGGCAGTGACTCGACCGTATAATCATCAAACAGGATAGGCTCCTCCATGCGCAGGCATAGGAAAACGCGCAGTCCCAGCTCTCTAATTTCAGTCTCGGCGTGGTCGCTGGCCCGCATCTCGATAAAATGGCGCCAGCTTCTCGCGTTGGCCGTCACCACTATGGGAGCCTCAGTCTCGTTGGGCAGCACCGAGCGCGCCGTCTGCTGCACCTTCTTACGCAGGTCAGTCCGCATCTCGCCGCTTAGTATGGCAGTGCCCTCTTTCTGCATGTCAACCAGACGCTCAGACAGGTATTCATACTCCTCAGCGGCATTGTCGATCCGCTCGATGAAGCGGCGATGCAGATCAGGATCCGCCAGGTACTCAGGCCGCTCCACAAAGCGCAGCACCTTTCCGGACACGTACCGCTGGCTCACCTGAGAGAAGCCAAAGCCGGCACGGTGCCGCACCAGCTCATGGGTAAGGCTGCGAGATACGCCATAGAATAGGAAGCTGAAGGTGGCGTGCTCTAACACTGAGCCATGGCCGGAGGACTTAAGGTTATCAAAGTACCTGTCAGCCCGCTCATTCTTCGTCCGTCCGGGGCCAAAGCTCATATAGCACAACTGGCCGGCGATTTTGCAGAGCTGGGCAGCGGCAGGAAGGGAAGTTGGGTCATTAAGATATTCATTGAAGCTTAATTCCTGGTCAAAACCCTCCAAAAAAGGCGCTAGATTGGCGGTGCTCACAGCCGGCCTCGCCAGCATCGCCACTCCAGGCGACTGAAGGTATGGCGTCCCACGCTCTGTTCTCATAGCCTCTGAGTGTATCGCGGGAAGGCATCCACTACCATCCAGAGCGGCGCCTCCAAGACTACGGTATAGGTCTGCTACTATCTCTGACATAACCCACCTCATTCATGTAGTGCTTAAAAGTCTAGCCCATGCTCTTCTATGTTGAATATCAGAATGGTATTGCTCTAACTGCTTTCCGACTTCAGACAAAAACTCAGCCCTACTTTCTTCACCTATTAAAGCTAAGGCCACGCGAGCTAAAGCGAATAAGTCTGTTATATAAATATTATGTCCACTTATAAACTCATGGTCTACTAGCGCTTGAGTTTCATCCGCTTCATCCTTGGGAACTCCTTGCTGAGCAACAAAAAATACCTCAAACGCACCTCTTTCTCTTATGCTTGGAATTTTACCTCTTAACTGGCTAATTGTTAAAGCTCTATCCTTAACCTCTACAGCTAATACGATCGTATTATCTTCTGAGACGCACTCCAGATCCGCCGTTAATCCAGTAGCTTGATCAGCAGAAGTTATGTTACCCCTTCGTACCTCATGATAAAGTTTGAATCGTCTACCTATAACTACAAACAACGCAGCAGTAAGTGCCAATAGACGATCTCCTCCTGACAGTTCAGCAAGGTATTCCTGTAATAGACGCATGCAACCACCCAAGCTAATGCGCCTTGGCACCGGGTATATAACCCTTACCTCTGCCAGTCTTCTGAAGACCTCGGTCATCACCTGTTTGAAGACTGCTTCAGTGAATCTTGGGTCCTGCCTCTCTTCTACAATATCTAGTAAATGACACAAATGCTCCCAATCTATACGATTCTTTCTGGGCGTTTGCATATGAAAGAGATATCTCTAGAATCCTCAAAGGGTTGTTTACATATGGCTCCGAGGAGCCACCAAGAACACTATTGTTGGCTTGGTCAAATGGTACTATAACTTTATGAGCGATAGTGCGTGCATCAAAAGCCCCAGAGCCGCCACGAGCGACCTGAATACATCTAGCATCTAAAGATAAGTCGGCTAATTTAGCAGCAATTTGGGTAGGCAATACATATCGGTATGATTTGGTCTTAGAATTAACAGCCGCTCGTATGTCCTCAAGTAAGGTCTCATCAGTTAACCAGTCCTGCAACTGATCCTGCTCAGCTTGTTGGCAAATCTCAGACCATATCTCGTTCAAAATCTCTGATGTCTGAATAACGAGACCTGCTGGTAACTGACCTCTCATATGTCAATAATTCATCCAGAGGACTTCAGTACGAGGCTGCTTTACCGAGTGACACAGTTTCTCAGGAGCTTCTACAAACTTCCAATCTCCATATAGCCTATCCATTAGTTCACACTTATACCCCGATACGGCCACTTTACCTTTTACTGTATGTAAAAGCGAAGCCAGTTCCTCATGCTCTAGAATTGTCATCTCATATCCGTATGCGTTAGCATCTCCCCGAGACTCGTGTGGATAAGGAGGATCACAGTAAAAGAGCGTACCTTCGCTATCATATAGCTTAATTAGCTCTAACGCCGGTCGGTTCTCAATTTGCACGCGGAGTAAACGTTCAGCTATCCCACCTAGTCCTTCCACGCTACCAAGCCACCGTGAGATAACGCCAGACATACCCGATCGACTCGTATTCTTGCAATTGGCCCACCTTCCCAAAGAGGCTTTTTGAGCTAAACCAGTCCTTACCTGGCGCGCTCTAATAAAGAATCGCCTGGCACGCTCCAAATCCGAAAGATGAGGCCCTATATCATTAATGGCCCAGTAGAACTCTTCCCGTGAAAATGGAGTTAGACCAAGGACCTCAATAAGTCTCTCCTTTTGATCTCGCAGGACACGGAAGAAATTCACAACCTCACCATCGAGATCATTATATGTCTCAACAGACGACGGATCTCGATTAAGCAGGACCGCTGCCGATCCTCCAAAAGGCTCGCAGTAATGATGAGTCTTCGGAAGTAAAGGCAATAACCAATTAAGGTGGTTATATTTTCCACCATACCAGCCAAAGCCCATTTTCTTACGCTTCCGTGGGCGCTCTGGGCCTTCAGAGATAGGCAACTCACCTTGATAATCTAGAAAGACCGGAGATGGTGTCCTCTTCATCATATTTCCTACCTTAATTTAATCAGTGCAGTTAGCTGCGTCAACCATACTGTATATGGCAACGGTGTAAATCGTCTACCCACAACAGCCTTGTCCAAAAGTCGAAGCTGTCCATAGAGCCGGCTGGGTGTCCAAAAAGTCCTAAGTACCCATGAAGGCGCTTATATCTGGTTTGTCGGATACCAAGTCTGCTAAGGCCCGTAAAGCGTCAGCTACGCTATCGAAGGCCGACAACAGCATCTCGTTCTGATCGGTTTTCAGCAATATCTCAACTGTAGATACTCGGCGTGGCAGAGTGCTTAAATCGGTATCTAAAGTAGTAACCACATCTGAGCGAAGCTGGCCCATTATGCTAGCGGTAATTGCTGTAGCGATAAGCGCTCGCTGTGTCAAACCAAGTGTCGAGAATGTTCCCCACGCTGTGATAGCAGTAGCACGATCCTTCTCGGCCCAATCAAAGTCAATGGCAAATGGCTTCAATGCATCAACAAGGGCTTGAAATGGAAGATGTATAGTTTCTACGCCAAAACTATGTATTAGAGCAAGGGACGGAGTAGACCATCGTCCTGCAAGTACCGCTATTGATTTCCGAATGGTAGGGAAAGTCTTTCTAAGGTTATAATGAGCCACACAAAGCCAACTGCCTTTGTCCCGATTATGTTTAGTATAGCGAATGTACTTGGGGTCAATAATAACTGTTGGCCGTTCTTTACTGTCAAAAATAACCGCGTCAATCTGGTAAACATTGCCTGTGCCATTCTTGAGTTTGGCTGGACGGATGGTGTATCCTCTTTGCTCTACATCCGCCCTAAGCCCCTGAATGATGGCAGTCTCAAACAGAGTTCCAATCGCCTCACCCAGTGCACTAGCAGCATTGGAAACCATTATGCCTCCCTATTTTGTTATAGTTAGTACGCTCTCGCGGAGCGGCACATGGTGTCGCTGGGCATTATGGGCCCACTTCCCTCCCCGCGTTCTTAAGATTTCAATTTCATAGCCAGAAAACCCAACCGCTAGCGCGAGGCGTCCAATGATTTCGTCAGTGGGTATATAGACACCATAAGGCGCAGAATCACCAAGGATTAGGACAAACTGACAGCCAGGTTTCAGCACTTTATAGGCTCCTTGGATAACTTGGAGCATATCTTCAAAATAACCAGCCGTGACCGCATCATAGGTTTTCTTGCCACTCCTGTGAGCACGGAGTGCGCCAAGCTGCTCAATTATATCTAACAATTCGGTGTGCACTTGCTTGTCTATAGCCGCTATGCCTGGACATTTTCGGACCCCGTTCAGGCTTGTCAGCCGCACTTGGGTCGTGGCTGCCATCATCAGCCGATCACGAACCTCTCTAGTAATATCGCCCCACGTATGATAGATACCCCAGAAATAGGTTTCTAGCCTAGTGCGATCAGCGTAGTCATAGTTGTTCATGTACGGCGGAGACGTAAGTATAAGGTCTATGCTAGCTGGCTGTGCATAGGTAGCAAAAGCCCGCGCATCACCCTGGATAAGACTATGTGTGGAATGCGTCCTAGCTAGCCCCTTTATATATTGGATGTCCGATACCATTGACGCGCACCGCCGCGGAAATTCCTCAAACGCATGTCTCTTGACCGTCCGAGTCTGATACTTACTAGGTGCAATATACGGCCATCCGGCCCCCGCCGTGGTCACTATTCGCAAGGTTGCGGTTAAAGCCAATCGTAGGAAGTCAGTCTCAGGGCAGGAAGGCCGTAGTAATATTGCTTCTCTTAGCGCCGCTAATTGCCGCAAGTTGTCCTCACTGAAACATTTATAAACTAACGGAGGCCACAGTTGTGCCCAATCCACTCTTTCGATCTGCCTACAAGCATCGTCTATCACTTCTTGAATAGACAAGGCTAGCTTCTCTATATCGTAATCCAAATGCGTCTTGGTCTTGGCTACCCAATAAACGAATGGATGTGCCTCTATTCCTAAAGAGTTCACCCCCATTTCCCTTGCTGCAAGAGAAGTCGTACCAGTACCCATGAACGGATCGGCTATCCAGTGCGCCCCGCTTAGGTTATTCTCTTTGATCTTGGCCTCAACTAGCTTATGCGAAAAGCCAGCAGGGTAGGTAAACCACCGATGTACAGGCGAGCTCAGGCTATCACGAAATGACCCATAAAGGCTAAGCGTCGTGGTCATACTAACTCCCATCTCTACCTTTAACGAAGATTGATGAATCCACTAATTTAGCAGCAATTTGGGTAGGCAATACATATCGATATGATTTGGTTTTAGGATATACTTCAGCGATCTTCATCTTAGGCAAATTTGTCAGCGGGAATGAGCGGCTGATAGACCGGACGATTCATAGGTCGAGTACGCAAAAGACCGGCCTGCGCAAGAAGAACCCGTTGCCGAGCTATCTCAATATACTCTGGCACAATATCAGCGCCAACTGCTCTCCGTCCATGCAGTATAGCAGCGGCGGCGGTTGAGCCTACACCCATGTATGGGTCAACTACTACATCACCCTCGTTTGTTAGCGCTAGAACAAACCTTTCTATTAGCTCCACAGGAAACTGACATGGATGAATAGTTTTCTCTACATGATTGTGTTTTACATTTGGGATGATCCAAAGGTCACCGGGATTTTTGCCTAAAGGATTACAAGTGTATTCTCCTATCTTTGGTCCCTTACTGCTTTTTGTTAGGATACTTTTGCGGCACACGTATTGGATCCAGATTGAAAGTATAGTCCTTGCCCTTAGTAAACCATAGAACTGTCTCATATCTCCCGGAGAGACGCTTCGAACAGTGGAGTCCATGCTCAAAATGCCACACAATCCGGTTTCGAAGCTTCAAACCGTGGCTTGCAAATATGGGATAAAGAAGAATGTCCAATGGTATTATTTCTTGAGCTCCTACGATATGATTGCCAACCTCCCAGCATATGCTGCCGCCATTCTTAAGGACTCGCACGCTTTCCCCGATAACTTTTTCTTGTGAGGCAAGATAATCATCTAGAGTTTGCTTTTTTTCATAGCGTTTGCCGATATTATAAGGAGGAGAAGTAATAACTAATTGAACTGATTCATCAGGTATCTGGGACAACATGTCTAAGCAATCCCCGGTGAATAAGACCGCACTCGCTTCTTCGTTATACCTATCAGACACATTCATAATTAAACTCCGCTTTAAGCAGCTTAACTTTAACAAGGACAAGATTAATTTTTCTATTACTACATATAGTACATATATGCGACCTTAATCGCAATATGTTGGATTCACTAAATTTTTACCTTTAACAATCTAGATATAAAAGAAACGTTTGTTTCATTTATTATACACGGAAACGGATATAAGTCAAGTCTTTAATTAACTTTTCTAGTACCGCGTTAAATGCAGTAGTATACTTGGAAAAAGTAATAATACTATGAGACTAATATGCACTACCTGCCCCATGTTCTCATAATCAGGTCTCGCATGGCATATCTGCCATTTGCGAAACGGCGCGGTTTGCGGGTTTTAGCTGCTTATCTCGCAGCGTGTTGTAGTATAGCTGCCGCAAGCTTCCTTATTGGCCTAATACTTTCTCACGCTAATATTGTTAACCTGTCTATGCTCTATCTCGTGCCGGTGCTCGGCCTGGCCATCGTATTTGGACGCGGCCCTGCCGTGTTTGCCTCGATACTTGCCTTCTTTACTTATAACTGGTTTTTTATCCAACCGTTGCACACCTTCAATATCTATAATCCTGCCGAATGGCTGGCTCTTATGCTCTTTCTACTGGTGGCTATAGTTTGCAGCGAGCTTGCGACCAACCTGAAGAGACGTACAGAGGAGGCTGAGCATCGAGAGCAGGAAGCACGCTGGCTGCATGAGTTAAGTGAGCAGCTATCCACTCCAAGTCTGATGCAAGAAGAGGGTCTTTCTGATGTTGCTGGGTGGCTGACCAAGCACCTGAACTTGGGAGCGGCGGGGGTCAGCGTAGCTAGCTCCGGAATACGGGAGGACTTAGAAGGACAGGCTGGAGAGCCTAAGGCCCACTCCTATCTTATGCGGGCGCCACGAGAGAGTCCCGCTTCCCGTCAGGTACTGACTACTCGGAACGCAAGTCCAGGAGTGCTGCCTCGTCCGCGCTGGATCCGGCTCAATCGCGGACTTCCGAAGCCGCAGGGAGATCCCTGGGAAGTTTATACGGTGCCTCTCACTACAGTCAATGAGCGAGTCGGGACCCTGCGTTTGGTACAGGCAGTGGGAGCGGCGCTTTTTACGGCACAGCAGGACCAGTTGCTTTTGTCAGCCGCGACACAGATTGCGCAGGCAGTGGAGAGAGCACGCTTGCAGAGCTCCGCTACCGAAGCAGCCGCGCTTAGACGCGCCGATGAGCTGAAGACCGCTCTTTTGGACTCAGTCTCACACGATCTTCGCACACCTCTCGCCGGAATCAAGGCCGCAGCAGGAAGTCTAAGGCAGAAGGACGTGCAATGGGCTGAAGCTGACCGGGATGGCTTTGCCGCTTCCATAGAACAGGAGGCCGACCGACTTGATCGACTGGTGGGCCACCTACTTGATCTATCTCGTATCGAGTCCGGCAGCTTGCAGCCGGAAAGAGAGTGGCACGTTCTGAGCGCTCTAGTTGACGATGTAGTTGAACGTCTAAAGCCGTTGCTGGTCGGACGGCCGCTAACAGTTGATGTCCCCGCAGAGCTTCCGCCAGTCCCACTGGACTACGTACAGATCAGTGAAGTATTGACCAACCTCCTGGAAAATGCAGCCAAGTACACATCATCCGACTCTCATATCGCGATTGCCGCTTGGATGGAGAATAACGCAGTAACGGTGCGAATCACAGATGCCGGGCCGGGGATTCCAGCCGAGGTCTTGCCAAGAGTATTCGACAAGTTCTATCGCGTGGAAAGCGCTCCAGGCAGGCGATCTCGAGGCAGCGGCCTGGGACTGGCGGTTGCCCGTGGACTGGTCGAAGCCCACGGCGGTCATATCTGGGCCGAAAGCGTAATGGGCCAGGGTACGAGCTTTCTGTTCTCTTTGCCACTGGAAGAACACCATATCCTGCTAGAGTCCGAGAATGAAGCGATATGACTGATCACCATGCTAAAGTCCTAATAGTTGACGACGAGCCTGCTATCCTCAAGTCAGTCCATACAAATCTGATTGGACACGGCTATGAAGTTGCCGACGCGGAGTCCGGGGAACAGGCGTTGAGCCTCCTGAAGCGCTGGCGCCCCGATATAGTGCTGCTGGACCTGGGGCTGCCGGACTTCAGCGGCATGGAGATCATCCGCTGGATGCGGGAGCGCTCGGAGCTGCCACCGATAATTGTTCTATCGGTACGTACGGCAGAGCGTGAAAAGGTCACAGCGCTGAATTTAGGCGCTGATGATTACTTGACCAAGCCTTTTGGTATGGATGAGCTCCTGGCGCGCATCCAGGTAGCGCTACGCCATAGCACTCGCCTCGCTACTTCCTCAGATAGCACAGTGATAGCAGGCGATCTCATGATTGACCTTGGACACCGCAGGGTAACGTCCGCAGGACAGGAAGTGCACCTCACACCTATCGAGTGGGACTTACTTGCCATTCTAGCGAGCAACCCGGACAGAGTCCTAACTCATCGCAAGCTGCTCCAGCAGGTCTGGGGGCCGGAGTACGGCGATGAGGGGCACTACCTCCACGTTCATGTCGCTAATCTTCGCCGCAAGATCGAACCAGACCCTCGTGCGCCTCGCCATCTCCTCACTGAGCCAGGGGTAGGATACCGCTTCCGCCTTGGGGATGAAGTATAATTATTATTTTCAGTTCTCTGCGGAATGCCTCACGCTTATTTTATGCCCTTTACAGGCAGCCTTCCTTTCGCCGTCAGAACCAATTTATCTCTCTTCTACTCATTCTTGACACCTTCTTGAGATTCGACACTGTACTCTAAAATATGAGCCGCCTATAGCTATTGTCTTATAGCAACCGAAAACAGGTGCGCAATTTACACCCCAAGGAGAGTTAGCAGTGGCGAATAGAGCTGATTTAGGTGAAGGTGGAGAAGAACGTCATCGCCTAGCATCACCCACGCATCCAGACCTGGAATGGCGTGAGGTCGTCCACGGTGGCCGGCCCGGCGACCAGTTTGTTCGAATCGCCTCACATAAAGGGTTTCGCCGCATAGACCAGGGACACTTGGTGCCGCGCGAAGGCACAGGCGAGCCAACTGGAGGGATAGGGAGAGCCTTACAGGCATTCAAGCGTTTTCTTATCGGCAATCCTATTCCCACATCACGTGAAGGTCATGAGCGTCTTAACAAGCTAAAGGGCCTTGCCGTATTCGCCTCTGACAATATCTCCTCCTCTGCCTATGCTACCGAGGAGATCATGCGCGTGCTCATACTGACCATGGCGCTGTCGCTGACGATGCCAATTACTTTTGCCATCATTACGGTGCTGGCGATAGTGATAACTAGCTATCAACAAACGATCCGCGCCTACTCCAAAGGCGGTGGCTCATACATCGTAGCCAGCGATAATCTTGGCGCCATGCCGGGACTTATCGCTGCCGGGGCAGTCCTAACCGATTACGTGCTGACAGTAGCCGTCTCCATTGCGGCTGGAGTTGCCGCGCTCACCTCAGTCTTTCCTGGCCTTTTCGAGTTTCGCGTTGCCTTTGGCGTCGGATTCGTTGTGCTGCTATGCCTCGGCAATCTACGGGGCATCCGGGACAGCGGTACTATCTTTGCTGCTCCGGCCTATGTATATCTGTTCGCTATTTATGGCTTATTGGGCTATGGTCTGTGGCTCTTTGTCACAGGCAATTTGCCGCCCTATGAGCCACCGGCTGAATGGCATGAGGCGCACGGTGTAGAGGCCCTTAGCCTTCTGCTTATTTTGCGGGCTTTCTCCTCTGGCTCGGTTGCGCTCACGGGTGTAGAGGCGGTCTCCGATGGTGTAGCCGCATTCAAGCCTCCTGAGGCCCGGAACGCACAGACAGTCCTTATAATAATGGGCAGCCTCTTTGGCACAATCTTTCTGGGTATAAGCTTTCTGGCAAGCCAGCTTGGCGTTATCCCTGATCCTAACGAGCAAGAGACGGTAATCAGCCAGATCACCCGTACTCTCGTTGGCGATGGCAGCCCTTACCACTACCTCGTCCAGATCTCAACTGCTATATTGTTGGTCCTGGCAGCAAACACTGCCTTTGCCGACTTCCCGAGACTGGCCAGCTTTCTGGCAAGGGACCACTTCCTTCCCCGCCAGTTCCAGTTCCGTGGCGACCGCCTGGACTTCTCTACTGGCATTATCCTCCTGTCGCTGCTCGCCGCGGCCCTGATCGTGATCTTCAAAGGTAGTGTTACAAGCCTTATCCCACTGTACACGGTGGGCGTTTTCCTGGCCTTTACGCTGAGCCAATCAGGCATGGTCCGGCATTGGTGGCGGCTACGTCATGAAGAAAAAGGCTGGCGGTGGCGAGCCATCATCAATGGGATAGGCGCCAGCGCTACCGGAGTCGTTATGCTGGTGGTCGGGGTTTCCAAATTCGCTCTTGGCGCCTGGATGGTAATGGTCATCATCCCGGCCCTGGTGGCCTTGCTCTGGGCAATACACAAGCATTATCAACGCATGGACCAAGCGCTAAGGGCAAAAACGCCGCTCCGGAGAGAATTGGTCCACCCTCGAATTATCGTACCCATTGCTAACCTCAAGGTCCCTGCACAGCAGGCCATAGCTTTCGCGCGCGCTATTGCCGCGGATGACCGTGTTATTGCCGTGCATATTACCGACAGCGCCGAATCAATAGAGAGTATGCGCCATGAATGGGCAGAGTGGCAGCCTGGCATCCAGCTAGTTATCATCGAGTCCCCCTACCGCTCCCTGCTCGGGCCGCTCCTCGCTTATATCGAGGCTGTTCGAGACGTTAATCCAAACGATACTATAACAGTGGTTATCCCTGAGCTTGTGCCCTCTCATTGGTGGGAGAATTTGCTGCACAATCAGACCGCTCTACGCCTAAAAGGCGCCCTGCTGTTCGAGCCAGGTATCGTCGTGATCGATGTGCCCTATCATATTGCCGCAGAGGTATCATGACCGAGGAAGTTATGCAGACAAGCGGAGCGGCTGACAACTGGCTGGAGCTTCTTTTCAGAGCATGTGTCGTGTTAAACCGCACATCTGATAAGACGGTCCGCTCAATAAGTGTCACAATACCAAACAACTCCCCAAAAACCCTGCACCTCCTGACGGTAGTGTGCGAGCGGCTTAGCAAAAAGTATGGCTTTTATTCGCTCGTAGAGCAGGAAGAGGACTACCTTAGCGTCCGCTTCAGTAGGTCTCACTCTTCCAAGAAATCACCTCAGTTGGACTCTTTATCAAGAAATGACTAACCTGCCTCATTGACACCTTACTGCAATCATTTTCATACCTTCTGATACAGATATAGGCTTGATCTACTGGCTAACTGCAATATCCTAAGAATAGGACGGTTATCTCTATGACGCTCCTATTTCCTTTATAAAGCCACAGTGGAGGTATTGCAATGGCAAAGGACCCGGTTTGCGGCGTCGTTAAGCTCTGCCTCCCAATGCTCAACCTTTAGAATCAATGGCCGGGCGCAGGCCAGGAGGATGCGCAGTGGAGACCTATGTATCGCTTGTGACATTACTGACCTCTTTAATCTTGCTGAGAATCCTGCCCGCTCCTGGATCCAAAGACATAACCAAGCAGCAGGGTGAGAAAGGGCACCAGTATCTTTATTACCACCTGGTCCACTAAAGTGGTTACACGCTGAAAGACCGTATCTGATGCCCTTTCATGAAGGGCTAAAGAGCCTTCTGTAGCCGGAACGCCGAAATCGCTGACCGCAAGGTGTTGCAAGGGCCAGATAGATAAGCAGTCCTGTCATGAGAGCAGCCATCAGGCCAAGGACCGCAGTAGCCAAAATCCAGCCCACTGCACGAAAGTCGGCCTCTCTCGCATATTCGGCAATTGAGCAGAGAGCTCCGTCACTTTGAGCGGCTCTAACATCCTATCCTCCATTCTGTCCCATACGTGCCATTGGTTTTCCAGCACAAGGGACCTAGCGCAGGACGATCTCTCTCAACACTTTGTCATCTTCGGCGATAGCTAGCTTCCGTTTGTCATTTTTACTAACTTCTTCGTCTACATACTTATACAGGGCTAAGGCCCTGCGGATTATGTCTACTTTGGTAGTACCATCCTTGTCGGCGAGTTGTCTCAGTATCTCATTCAATGAATCGTTGAACTCTATGGTTAGCTTAGGCATGAGCTTCCTCCATTACATGATATATTAATAATACATCTTTTATACGTAAAATATACATCCTTTTGTTGTATTAGTCAACAGGTGTGATGTAGAAGCGCCAATTAGGTTAAAGAAATGGAAACAGGGATGGGGCCAAGGAGAATATCGAAAAATAGGGTAACATCCACAGCTTACTGATATATCACTGGAGTATCCTTATGGGCCAGCGCCAGGTATGTTTTACACCCTAAGCTGTTCTATCCCCAAGCCCGCGGCCGGTATTGAATAGCTTCTGCCACATGTGCAGCCGTTATCATCTCTGAGGCGGCCAGGTCTGCTATGGTCCTGGAGAGCTTTAGTATGCGGTGAAAGGCCCTGGCTGACAGGTTCAATCGCTTCATCGCGGTACCGAGAAGGCCCTGGGCCTGATCATCCACCGTACAGTATTGCCTGACCTCCATAGGCCCCATATCCGCATTACACGTGAGCTTGGTCCCGGCAAAGCGCTCCCGTTGCAATTGGCGCGCCTGCTCTACCCGGCTTCGAATAGATGTGGAAGGCTCTCCGGTGACTTCTCCTGCCAGCTTCTCATACTCAATCCTTGGCACTTCCACAAAAATATCCATCCTATCCAGAAGAGGCCCGCTGATGCGCCGCTGATAACGGGATACCATAGATGGTGGACAGGTGCATTCCCTGGCCGAATCGCCAAAATATCCACAGGGGCAGGGATTCATTGCCGAAACTAGCATAAAGTTGGCGGGAAAGGTAATGGTGCCCTGCGCGCGGCTGATAGTCACAACCCGGTCCTCCAGAGGCTGGCGCAGCACCTCAAGGTCAGCCTGCCCAAACTCCGGTAGCTCGTCCAGGAACAGCACACCGCGATGACTTAGGGTGATCTCTCCGGCTCTGGGCCAGCGTCCGCCTCCCACGAGGCCAGCGTGGGAGATAGTGTAATGAGGAGAGCGAAAGGGTCTTGTGGTAATGAGAGGCGTATCAGGTGGGATGAGTCCGCTTACGCTATAAATCTTGGTTATTTCTAACGCCTCATCGATTGTCAGCTTGGGTAATATAGATGGAAGCGCCCTTGCCAAAAGCGTCTTGCCGCTTCCAGGCGGTCCGGACATCACTACGTTATGTCCGCCTGCCGCTGCCACCTCCAACGCCCGCTTCGCGTGTTCCTGACCTTTTATGTGAGACATGTCCGGGCCGGTGGTATCGGGGGCATCCAAAGGATTAACGTCTTTAGACCTCTCATAGGGCTGAATTATCGAATCGCCTCTAAGGTGGTCTGTCAACTCTGCTAAGGTGGACACCGGTAGGATATTGACCCCATCTACCAGTGACGCCTCCAACGCGTCTACGGAGGGCAGAAAAACGTCTGTTATTCCCTTCTCTTTAGCCGTTGCAACCATTGGAAGCACGCCGTGAGTATGTCTGACGCTTCCATCCATCGAGAGCTCACCAAGAAAAAGCGATGGCCCTTCCGGAGGCGGGACTTGCTCAGAGCTGATCAAAATGCCCACCGCAATAGGGAGGTCGTAAGCCGGTCCCTCTTTCTTTAGGTCTGCTGGAGCAAGGTTAACAGTGATCCTGCGCATGGGGAAATTACAGCCGGAGTTCCGGATAGCGAACCGAGTCCGTTCTTTAGCTTCTTGCACGGCAGTATCAGGCAGGCCGACGATGAAGAAGTTGGGCAGTCCGGGCGCCATGTCGACTTCGACCTCCACGACCGCGCCTTCCAGCCCCACTACAGCGCAGCTAAGTACTTTTGCTAGCATCTACTCCTCCCTGTCAAACTTGGATTATCATAGCATGGCAATGAGCAGACGCAAAGGGTAATTCAGATATCAGCTAATCAGAAGATGGGGCAGATGCGGCCAACACGATCCATATGCAACTGTGTCTAAACCCCTTGGAATCAGCAGATTAAGATGTTTGGTGTCCTTCTAAGCGCTCAAGAGTCGCTTCGTCCCAGACAGTTACATTACGTCCTTGGGCCAGCTTGGCGGCATCTGTAGTAAGCCCTGCTGGTGCAGCAATGATTGGGCGAGCGCTGCCATCAACGGGGAGGACGCCGAGCAACTCCCGAACTATCTCAACTCCAACTGGACGCAAGTAATCTTTGCACTGCATGTAGATAGTTTGCTCAAGTCCGACTTCATCAATTCTTTTCGCGATCAGATCTATACCGCCGTCGCGGCTCTTGGGCGTGCGCTGCACGCTCCACCCCCTGGCCATAAGAATCTCCGCACATCGGTCTTCAAGCTCCAGACCAGTTCTCCGTGGCTGCTCGGGAGCCACAGATGCCGTCGGAGGCTCCAAGCCGAATAGACCAAAAATATCCTCGCGCGTTAGCCTGGATGTAACATCAAGGGACACATCGTCAATGATTTCATCGAACAACTGCTGCTTGGCCGATAGCACACGGTCGATTCGCTCCTCGATGGTTCCCAGGCACGTGTATTTCAATACGGTAACAGGGAAGGTTTGGCCCATACGGTGGCTCCGGTCCTCTGCCTGGCGCTCGACCGCTGGATTCCACCAACGGTCTACGTGAAACACATACGAAGCCTCCTGGAGATTGAGGCCTACGCCCCCTGCCCTGAGGGAGAGAATCAGCGCACGGTGTGATTCGTCCGCCTTGAAGCGTTGGATCACCGCGTCCCGTTCGCCGCTCGAAAGAGAGCCAGTGTATGTTAGCGGATTGAACTCTGACAAAGATTTCGCTGCCGCTCTCACACCGAACACTTCGTCGGTGTACTGCGAGAATAGGAGCGCACGATGCCCTTCATCCGTCAAAACCTGGAGCCGCTCGCGAATATCCTCGAACTTGGCGGATTCGCCGCTCGACGGGTCGACGTTGCAGATCTGCTTCAATCTAGTAATGAGTTCCAAGATGTGCGCGATTCGGATAGTAGCTCCTCGCTCTCTGAGTTGGACTATCCCTTCATTTTCTGCTCTCTTATAGGCCTCCAGTTGCCTCGAAAGAAGCGGGATATTTATGCTGATTACCTGCTTGGGAGGAAGTTCGTCGAGTACATCAGACTTTCTGCGGCGGAGTTGGAGTTCCCTATGTCGCTGAAGAAGCGCATGACTTGGCGTGTAACGCTTCGATGTTCCATCATCATTGTGATCGACAAACTCAAGAATTGACGCTAAGTCATCGAGTTTGTTCTCCAATGGTGTCCCTGTCATCGCCAATGACCGACCGCGGCGTAGCTGCTTAACCTCCCGACTTACGTCGGACTCGCGGTTTTTGATTTTCTGCGCCTCGTCCAAGACGACGAGATCCCACTTGTGGCGTAGTGGTCCTGACGTAGAACTGCTGGCGAAATCAGACCGAAATGACTCATAGCTGACGATGGTCACATGAGCAGCCGCGTTCCATTGCCAAGAACGATCCTGAGCGGTTCCACGAATCGGAATAACACGAAGTTCCGGCGCCCAACTCGCCAGTTCTCGTCGCCACTGGTCGATGATGCCGGCTGGCACTATTAGAAGCGTACGCTGAATTTGCCTTTGAACGCACATGATTCGAATGGCTGCGATTGCTTGCACCGTCTTTCCCAGGCCCATATCGTCGGCGAGCAGGATTCGATCGCGTTCAAGCAGGACACGAACCCCTTCGATTTGGTACCCCTTTAGGGATGCTGGCCATTCGAGAACAGAAGTCCTCCCGGGTAGAAGGGCATCTAACGGGACAAGCAGAGCAGCCCGAAGCCGCTCTGCGAGGGACGGCCCCTCCGTTCGCGAGTCCTGAGCCTGTGGCTGTGGCTGTGGCTGAGTAATTGAAGGGCCAGCCTTGGACCCTAGATCATCCGGAACTGGCGCTCGTTCCGGGACTGGCTCAACGGTGAAATTAACTGCCTCTTGGCAGGAAGTCTGTGCTCCTCGAAGCAGCCAACCGGTCTCCGTTGGTTCGAACACCTCCGCGTTTATCCTTCCAGCAGCGAGGGGCGCCGGAACAAACGCGGCGAGTATGAGAGGAGTTTCCGGCCGCGGCTCGCTACGTGTCATCCAGAGAAACCGGCGGGGGCGCGGCGCTTCGTTGCGATGTCGGCGCCACCATGTCTGGTTACTCACGGAAAGCCTCATCAATTCCGCGTGCCGCGCGTTCGAATGGTTCAGTAGTGATCTGCCGAGTCTGCAAGGCGTCGAGCAACCGACGAGCTAGGGACCCTTCCCCGGGAGGTTTTTTTACCCAGAAAAGGTGAAGCGCACTGGAGAGCGTTTCGGTTGTCTCACTGATCGCGTGTGGTATGTCCTCTGCATCGGCAATTCGGCAAATGGGAACTTCAAGCGCTATATCCTCAGTAAAGAGCTGTGGATACACTTCGGCCGCTAGTGCGAGCAGCAGAGAAGGAACCTTGGGGCACGCTTGGAAAAGCGCTACAGCAAGACTAGCAACCGCAAGGCGTTTGGCCTCACCTATACGCCATAGAAACGAAGCAGGGACATCGATCCGCGAAAACGCGAATTCCACCGGCTCACCGCGGGCGTTCACCAAGAACAGCGCGCCACGGATACCGCGTCCGTTATCTTCGCTAATGAAACGAAGATAACCTGCTAGTCCTAAACCATCCTCTTCTCGTAAATCGCGAAACGGGATTGGCATGATCAACGGTCACCGTTAGCTCCGTCATGGGTATCATCAGATGTCTGTTGAAGTTCTTGACTTTCGGTGTAGTCGATCCTTATCTCCGTCTCCACGGCTTCTAGGGCTTCACCAGGGTAAAGTCTTCGTAGATCCCACTCGTTGATCCAGCGCCTCACATACGACCGCATGGGACGAGTCAACGACTGAGTAGCCGAAGGAACCGCGGGAGGATTCCAACTGTAGGCTTGAGCATGGATACGCTTTAGGGTCTCGTAAGTTCGCCCGAGAACAGCATTATCCGGTTGGACCAAGGCCATGGCTTCTCGTTCTATGATGCGCATGCCAGTTTCGGCTCGACTCGCGAGAGTACGGTACTCGTCCGTATTTCGACTTTGGAGTTGAGGCATTATATAATCAGCGTCACCCTTTTCCTGAAGTATTGCTCGCGCAAAGTCGTTTGTGATAGCTGCGACTGTTGTGAGGCCAGGGTACTGCTCTGTCTCCACGCGGCCCATCCAGCGAGCCAGCTCGGCGTAAGACCTTGCCCGCTGGAGCCTGCTATAGCGGGCGATCAACTCGACCTCATCAATCAGAAGCACCCAACCACGATACCCTGCTGCCCTCGCAAGCCTCGCAGCGAACTTGAATCTCTGGAGCGCTAATTCTTTCACCGGTAGACTACGGAGATGGTACGTCGCTGCTTGGCGAATCTCACGCATACCTGCCCGCACATCCTTAATTGGCAGCGGCTCACCAGCCCAGAAGCCGCGAAGTTTCTCAGTCATCTCCGGGTCATTTTGCAAGCGCTCATAGAGAAGCAGCGTGGCTGGGAAGAGCGGGCTGATTCCGCCCTCCTCTCTATTGGCCCACAGAAAGAAGTCCCTGTAGCGAGCTGAATCCCGATTCTGTTGAAGACGAACCGCAATTTCGTGGATGGCACGGCCCGTAACGCCTGGGACAACGGCGGACTCTACCGCTGCAGCGTATAGCTTTGCCGGATCATACAGTGGCGTCTCTTTGCTAATGACAATGAGGCTACAAACAAAATTCTCTTCTAGTGCGAGGTGCTTCAGATACTCGAGCAGGTGTGACTTTCCAGAGCCGAAGTCACCTTCCACTAGCATGCCTTTGGTTTGGCTCTCGCCCCCCGCTGAATTGGCTGCCGCATCGAGCTGCTGACGGAATCGCTCCGTGACCTCTGCCTGCCCGCAGCCCAGCACACGGACGGCGTCGCGGTTAGGCACCCCGTTCCGCAGCGCCTCCAATGCTCGGCGCAAGTCTTCTTTTGTCTCTAAAGCTCTATCCACGCCCATCCCTTTCCTGCGACAAACGGACAAGCGCTGACATTGGATTTACCAACCGCTGATCACGTATCTCGTCGTAGACGCGAAGCTTAAGGGCATTATAAGCGCCCATCCCTCGTCCGAACGGCTCAATGTCGAGGAAATCTAGGGATGGCGTCACGATAATAAGGCAACCTTTCATACGATCCGTGGCGTCAATAAACTGACGCAGAACTTCGTATGCGTCAAACATCGCTGCCTTTGTGTAGAAGAGGAGGTCATCACGGGGATTGCGCGCGATGGTGACTCTTGACACGTCCAGAATCACGACCGCGCCGGGGTAACCGGCAAACCTTACCCACTGAAGCAGCGACTCGAAGAGATGCCGCGCATTGCTTCGAGTAACTCGGCTGAATATTCCGTAAGGCTTAACTGCCGAGATTGCTTGGTTGCGCCCAGTCAGCCAGTCCGTTATAACCTCAACCATGGTGTCTCCGTCTGGTCCCCCGGACAGCTCGGCCTGGCAGAGTTGAGTTACTGCAAAGCGAAAGTCGTGAGCCAGGGACTGCTGGCCGAAGACATGACTGCTAATCCATCTAAGCGCCTGCATCGTGAGCATGCCTGGATCAAGCCCATTCACTGCCGCCAGACTTTGAGCCATGGGCTCAGGATTGCGCTCGGTCGGGATAGCATAGCCTTCCTCTTTTGCGAGCTTGACAATAACGTTCCGGCTCAATTGCCTCCAGGGGATCTGTTCCGCGACTCTAAAGAAGAGTTGGTCAATCATGTGAACGCGAGTGACAGCAGACGATATACGGACCACGATATATCCTGCGTTTATGGCGTGGCCAGATATCCCATTCTCGATTTCTTCTCTTAGGTGTTCGTCAAGAGGCACAGCGAATTTGATCGATGCTCCACCATCATGGATGAAGCTTTCCAAGTACTCAGTGCGGAGGAACTCCAGCCAGCGCTCTGGGTCGATCGTGGCGGGCATGAAATCAAGCTCCCCTGAATTGCAGGCCGTAATATCTAACTAACTCTCCGTCTGGAGCAACGAAGGTAAGGATATTACTTCCGCCTCCCCTTGTGCCTGTGCTTGCAGGGAGTGATAAGCGAGCGCCGGAACGAGTTTGCGTAATACCGCTACGGTCTAGCATGAAGATGTCCCGGGCAAAATCGCTCTTGTCATACTCAGCAGCAGCGCCTGGTTGTAGGGTGAACGCCTGGTACACTTGTGCAAGTAATGTCACGCTTCCTATTCCATTTCTTCCAACGAGAATTCTGTATGCGCTATAAAGCGCTTCTACAAATCGCTCACTTGGATAGCGCGGCCTCTTCGTCTGATTAGCTAGCAATGTTTGCACCAGATAGGAAGGCCGAAGCGCCGTAATTCTCTTGCGATCGATTCGAACCGACAGTTCGCTTGGCAAGATCTGAAGAATAGATGGGAAGGCGACCAGCCGCGCGTCGCGAGAGTAGATGGAGAGACCAACTCGTGCGGCATCCTCAAGGAGCTCGCTTTCGTAAGAGTCCTCGAGATACTCCCTTTCCTGCACCTCGGAGAAGGGCCAAGCCGTCTTGGCGTTAGCAGCGTCCTGACCAGCAGCATCGATTGCAATGGCCAGTCTTTCGTTGGCCTTCCTTAGTTTATTTATATCGCCTTCTTGGGCAGCCTTCTGCATCTGCTTCGCAGCAGCGACAATAGCGCTTCCAGCTCTCGCGACAGCTGTTGCTGAACGCTCAGCATCGGCGAATCCTCGCTCGAATGTCGTGGTCACGCGGTTAAACCTCCTCCAAGCTCATCTGAGAACTGCCTTGAGCATTTTTGGTGAGTATACATCCAACAAGGTTTGTTGGCAATTAATGCCACCACAGTTATGGCCTTCCTCAAATAGTAAACGCGGACAGGCCAAAGGCAATATCCACCTCGACCTCAACAACCGCTCCATCCAGCCCCACAGCACAGCTAAGGACATTTGCGAGCATAGTCAGGCCCGACCTTGGACGTCATCGGTGTCGGCAAGAACCAGCACATCGAGTTCCCGCACGCGAGTGAGACGACGATCGTTGGTGATAAAGCCGGTAGCGCCTTCCTCAAGACAGGCTGCGATCTGCAATGCATCCGGAGTTAAGATATTGTAGCGGCCACGAAACTCTGCCGCTCTATGCGCAATAGTGACGTTAATATTGACAAGAGATAGATTGGGGATTCGCGATAGTGTGGAGGCGTATTGATCAGCCAAGTCATACCTACCCAAGGCATATGGCCGCACGTTAATTTCTGTTATAGTCACAACGGATGTGAGACCTTTGAACTCATCTGAGACGAGGTTTTCGAGAACCACTGTAGTCGCAGGTAGATAATGTATGGCCATTTCAAAGTGATAGATGAAAACAGATGTATCAAGTCCTATTATGGAGTGTTGACCACTAAATTCGCTTACCGATCCCACGATTCCCGCTCGGAGTTCACATACTCTTGTGCGTCGATACCTTCCCAGATTTCCTTTCCCAGGCCCTCCGCGTAGCGGACCCATTCCTCAGGTTCTCGCATGATTACAAGATGGCCTCCCACTACCACGACGATGAGTGAGTCCCCGCTTTTAATGTTTAGCTTGCGGCGCGCCTCTGCCGGCAACGCTATCTGATTTTTACTGCTGACTTTCACGCGGCCCTTCATACTACCTCTTACGAATTTGCTTAGCAATCACGCTGGTCTGCTTAGTATATCAGGAGAGCGGGTATGCTTCCAGCTAGATGTATGAGACCCTTATTATGAGGGGATAAGAGAATATCCAAGTTCCGCTGCGGCGCGCCTTAAATTGGCATCCCAACAGGCAAAGATTACCTCGCCTGGACCTCCGTATTTAAGCAAGGCAGCCAAATGCACCGCATCATAGCTGCGCAAACGCATACTCTCCGCCAAGTCACCTGCATGGCGCAGCAGAGGTCCGTCTATTGCAATTTCAGACATACTCTGCCAAAGGCGCTCTAAGTATAATATTTTGGTATCGCGTTGGACAGAAGGGAGCCTTCCATCGCGTAGTGCCGCTGCCACAGCAGCTCGCAACTCTACATAGGCGATAGCTACGCTTGCCAATACCTCAGCATTGTTCGCTGCTGATAACATCTCTGGTGTCCCCTGCTCTTCTATGACAAGCTTGGCAAGTGCGCTTGTATCCCCGTAAATGATCATCTTCGCTGTTCAGAGACGTAGTCCGTGAACGTTTTCTCGCCTGGCAACAAAGGCAAGGGAGCGGGGAGGTTTCGTGGAGGTGGCTTGTAGATCAATTGCCCTGTATCAATTAGCCGCTTGATTGTAGGCGGGAGCTCGTCAGGTGGTAGTATCCTTTCCAGCCGAGCTATAGGAGTTCCTCGGTCGGTGACGATCACAGTCTCTCCCTCGCGCACGAGAGAGATGTATTTACTTAATTGGCGCTTAAGTTCACGAATTCCAACGTTCATTGTAGCCACATTATAACCCTTCAAGGAGCGCTAGTGCGCTATTGGTACTCTACCATCCCGTATGGCCGCTGCCAATGCTGCGCGTAATTCCACGTATGAGATAGCAACGCTTACAACTCCATCTGCCTGCTCTAACAGCCGAACCATATCAAGGCTACCACTCTCTTCTAGGAGTACCTTTACTAAAGCGCTTGTATCGGCATAGATGATCACCGTCTCTGCTCGCGTATATAATCAACAGCGCTTTTATCTCCAGGCAGCATTCGAATGGGGGCTGGTAAATTACGCGGAGGGCCCTTCCACACGAGTTTATTGGCGTCAATGAGGCGCCTCAGTTGCGGTGGGGGTCATAGGGCTGTATTCCCTCCTATCGGGCAACGGGATTACCACGATCAGTGACCACTATGCTCTCGCCGCGACGCACTAAAGCTAAATAGTGGCTTAAATGGAGTTTCAGTTCCCGAATTCCAACATTCATTGTAGTCACATTATAGCTGCAATGTATCTACAAAGGCAATAAGAATACCGTTAAAGATTCACTATCATCAGCCTACCAGATGACTGACACTTGGTACTGGGCGATAGACGAGTCGGCGGTTAACAATGGCAGGTCTTCGATCATCGCCTGAGCCACCAGCATCCGGTCGAAGGGGGTCTCGGTGTAGCAATGGCAGCCTGAACACTTGCAGAGCATGGCGGACTTCGATCGGAAGTATTGTGAGACCATTGATGGCTATCTGCTGAGGAATGACGACTGCCGGATCTTCACTAAATGGAATGCGGCCCAACTGGGCTTTAATAGAAATTTCCCAGACTGAAGCTATACTGAAGAATATCTCATTGTCCTGCTGTAATATAGCCCTGACTCTGACTGAAAGCCGTGGGTCGTCAAGGATCCACCAGATAAAAGTGTGGGTATCAAGCAAATAGGGCATTACCCACCCTCAAAAGCCCTGAGGAGATCTTCAGGCAACGGGTCATCGAAATCATCAGAAATATGGATTTTCCCTTTAGCCAGGCCGGGAATTCGCTCGCCTCGAATGGGCGTCAGACGCACAACCGGCTTGCCATCTCGGGTAATGATCACGTCCTCACCGGCCAGAGCCTTCGCCACTAACCTAGAAAGATCGCTCTTTGCCTTGTGCATGTTCACTATTTCTGACATGGTTCCCTCCTGAGCAGATCATAGCTAAGCAAGTTAGCCAAGTCAACCGTGGAACAATTGACTATCTTATCCCACAATCAGCAGCTATCGCTTATATCATCGATTTTAGGCTATGCGAACGGGTCTATGTATAATGGATAGCCTTTATACCGTAATAAGATTATTATTGTTTCAACTCTATAAAAACCCACTAGAAGAGGTTATAGCAAATACAGTTAATCAGGAGGCGTGTTATGGCAGAAGCAATATCTATAGAAGAGATTTCCGCGGCGGTAGCAAGTGCCATGGAGCGAGCCAGGAAGGAATTTGCCCCTTCCGAACGGCTAATACCTTTCACAGAAGCTCAGATAAAGTATATCCAGGGCTTTGTTGCCTATGCCATTGCGGATGTGCTAGGCCAAAAAGCAAGTAATAGCTAACAAGCTCCTGACAGATCGAAGTATGGGGTGCGCGTCGACGAGAGCTGCCCATCCAAACGTGGTGCTTACGGAAGACTGCGGCGTAAAGAACCATCAATGGCAGTCTATTTTTGATGGGTAACTATACCTTGCAGGCATGTCAAGGGCTAGTTACCTTTTGATGATGTCCGTGGCATAAGAGATGAGATAAGTAAAGTGTGCTAGCACTAACAAAAGCAGCTGCCTGAGGTAGCCTACTTGTTCTATTTGTTATCTCTGGACTCGCGGACAAAGGTCCGGTACAAGAGCGTCCCAAGAGCTACTCCGAGTGCCAAGAGCAGAACCAAGCCTCGTATGCTTTCAATAAACACGTAGCCATAGAGGGCTGTCAAGCTCGATGCGGTCAGCAATAGCACAACCGCCCCAACCGCACGTGTTGGCACTGAGTAGCGAATCCCAAACATCATCCCGAAGCCAGAAACGACACCTAGGCCTATCAGAAAAGGGTTAAAAATAATCGCCCCCTTAAGATCAAATTGTGGGTTCCTTATCTCCGTTAGTTGTGAAACGACGAAGATGACAAACAACACTAACCCGGCCCAAAAGCCCGCACCAGCAGCCGCCTTTAAGTCAGTGTCGGAGACTTGGTGCCAAATAACTACCCCATATAAGAACAGACCGATAAGGATTATTGGCAAGATAATCCAGTGAACTGCCATTGAGATGATGCTTGGCAGATCCATCGCTCTCCTAGATGTTGGTATGTCGAAGCTGCTGCAAGAGACCAGCGTAAATTATAACACCACATATTGAAGCGGTGCATTTTTCTTTGTGTTAGGCTGCGGTCCCTGCATCCACACTTTGACTCACTTCGATAGTGATGATATTCTCTATTTAGCCCTTCTTAATCATTTTTTTCAGAAATATTTGTTTATAAAACCGTTTATTAAATAGTAGCAATAGTGAATAGACAGAGGAAAAGAGCATGGTAGAAGCACGAGATAGTCGATTAATAGAAGTAAAGATAGAAGATGAGATGCGTGGGTCATATCTGGACTACGCGATGAGCGTCATCGTGTCCAGGGCCTTGCCCGACATCAGGGATGGACTCAAGCCGGTGCACCGGCGGATCCTGTACGCTATGGATGAGCTAGGGGTGCGCCATGACCGTCCCTACAAGAAGAGCGCGCGTATAGTCGGAGAGGTCATGGGAAAATACCATCCCCACGGTGAAAACTTATACGATACTATGGTGCGACTGGCACAAGACTTCTCCTTGCGCTACCCCCTGGTGGATGGGCAGGGCAACTTTGGCAGCGTGGACAATGATCCCCCTGCCGCCATGCGCTACACCGAGGCCCGTTTGACCGAGATCGCCGAAGAGATGCTGGCGGATATTGAGAAGGACACCGTAGACTTTGTTCCCAACTTCGACGAATCTCTAAAAGAGCCCGTGGTGCTTCCCACAAGGATCCCTAACCTTCTGATAAACGGCAGCTCAGGTATCGCGGTAGGCATGGCAACTAACATCCCACCCCATAACCTGGGGGAGATATGCAGTGGGCTGGTAAAGCTTATAGAAAACTCCGAGACCACCGGAGAAGAGCTGAGCGAGGTAATTCTCGGACCAGACTTTCCCACAGCAGGCATTATCATAGGTCGCGAGGGCATAAAGAGCGCATTTGCCACCGGACGCGGCCGGATTGTAGTGAGGGCCAAGGCGCACATAGAGGAGATGAGCCGGGCTGGACGCTTACAGATAGTAGTAACTGAGCTTCCCTACCAGACCAATAAGGCATCTCTAATAGAAAGAATAGCCGACCTCATCAAAGAAAAGAGAATAGAGGGTATCAGCGAGATACGGGACGAGTCCGACCGTCAGGGTCTTAGAGTGGTTATGGAGCTGAGGCGTGAGGCCAATCCCAAGCAAGTACTCAACACCTTGTTTAAGCATACCGCGCTACAATCATCCTTCTTTGTTAATATGCTGGCCCTGGTAGACGGGCAGCCCAGGATCGTAAACATAAAGACCACTCTACAGCAGTTTATAGAGTTCCGCCGTGTTATTGTACGACGTCGCTCTGAGTACGACCTCGCAAAGGCAAAGGCCAGGTCACACATCCTGGAGGGACTGAAAATAGCCCTGGACAACCTGGATGAGGTCATCAAGACCATCCGGTCGTCAAGAGACTCGGAGACGGCAAGGGGAAACCTGATTAAAAAGTTCAAGCTGTCTCAAGAGCAGGCCCAGGCCATTCTGGACATGCAGTTAAGGCGTCTGGCGGCCCTGGAAAGAAAGCGGATCCTGGACGAGCTGGCTGAAATACAGAAGACTATAGCCTATTTACAGGACTTGATTGCTCATCCAGCCAAAATAGATGGCGTCATCAAAGAAGAGGTCCAGGAAATAAGTAAGAAGTACGGCGACGCCAGACGGACTCAGATTGTTGATACTGAGCCGGAGAACTTTACGATGGAAGACCTGGTACCTCATCAGCAAGTGGTAATAACCATGAGCCAGAGAGGCTATATCAAGCGGATGCCGGCAACCACTTACAAGCCTCAGCGCAGGGGTGGCAGAGGCATTTCCGCTACTGTCAGCAGAGAAGAAGATGCAATATATAAGGTGATTGTAGCCGATACCCACGACAGCCTCCTTTTATTCTCCAACCGAGGCAAGGTATTCCATACCAAAGTGCACGAGCTCCCCGAAGCATCCAGACAGGCCAGGGGGATCCCGGTTATTAATATAATTAGTCTCGATCCTAAGGAAAACATAACTGAGGTCGTAAAGGTAGAGAATTTTGAAGATGGCGACTTCCTGATTATGGCCACATCACTGGGTGAGATAAAGAAGACCCCTATTAAAGACTTCTCTTCCGTAAGAAGCAATGGCCTCATCGCAATGGACTTGGCCCCGAGCGATGAGCTGGTATGCGCAAGGCTGGCAAAAGCCAAGGATGAAATCATCATAGTCAGTTACGGTGGTAAGGCCATCCGATTCCCTGAGAGCGCTCTGCGCGCAGCCTCACGCCAAAGCGGTGGCGTAAAAGGAATGAAACTAGGTGATAACGATAAGCTGGTAGGCATGGATATCGTACAGCCTGATGCAGACCTTGTAATCATAACCTCTCAGGGATTTGGCAAGCGGACTCCGCTGCGTGAGTTCCCGGTACAGGGAAGAGGTGGAGGCGGAGTAATGGCTATTAGGTTAGACGCGAAGGCAGGAAAAGCGGTGGCAGCCAAGGTAGTGCACCCCAAACAGGAACTTATGGTAATATCTGCTGATGGCACAGTAATTCGCACTCTAGTGTCTTCTATATCCCAGATGGGCAGGAGCGCGAGAGGCGTCAGCGTGATGCGAATAGGCAAGAACAACCACGTCGTGGCGATCTCAACCGCCAATGGCGACGAGTCTCTTCCCAACGAATAAACTGTTCTAATTTGTCTTTGTAGGGGTAGACCTATGTGTCTACCCAAATACCGGCGATAACGATGGACAGAGGTGCAGGGCACACACCCAGGTGTGCCCCTACGCGGTTCTATCCAAAGGAGTTGCCAGGTACAGGTGAAAAGTGTCAGTTGAATCTATGGGTGCTACCCCGCAAAAGGTGAAAACGAGTGGAGTATTTTACGGTTATTGGATTGTACTGGCTGGCGCTTTACTTTCGGCTATCAATACAGGAGCTTATTTCTACGGCTTTAGCGCCTTTTTCAAGCCTATAGCAGACGATCTGGGGACCACCAGAGCAGGACTCTCGGGGATCATTTCCCTGGCGCGTTTGGAAGGCGGCCTGATTGGCCCGCTGGAAGGCTGGCTCATAGACAAGTTTGGCGCCAGAAAGATCATGTTCATAGGTATCCCTCTCATGGGCGCCGGCTTTATTCTCCTCAGTAATGTCAGCTCGATATTGATGTTCACCGTAATTTTTGTCTTGTGCCTGTCTTTGGGCAGCGCACTGAGCTCATTTGCCCCTACAAGCGCCGCCGTAGCCAACTGGTTTGATAGAAGACGTAGCACCATGTTTGGCGTAATGTCGGCCGGAGTAGGAATGGGTGGCCTGATTGTGCCGGTGGTTACGATACTGATAGAAACCCTCGGCTGGAGGACGTCCTTAGTGGTGTTGGGAATAGGGATTATAGTAATTGGGCTACCGCTGGCATCCATAGTAAGGCACAGACCAGAGCCCTACGGCTATTATCCCGATAATGAAGAACCTCCTGCTAAAACTAGCGTGGCTACAGGACATTCCAGCTCTGATGCAGAACACAGCTACGATGCCGATGATGGCCTCACGGTTAAGGAGGCCCTTAAAACTTCTGCTTTTTGGTACATGGCCTTTACCTTCTCCCTGCGTGTTGGTACGACAAGCGCCGTAGCCCTGCACTTCGTGCCTTTCCTTACCGACATCGGGCTAGACATCATTATGGCAGGATTTATCACCGGCGCTATGGCGGTAATTAGCGTGATTGGCAGGCTGCTGTTTGGCTGGCTGGGAGACATCTTCCCCAAGAGGCTTGTGGTGGCCGGCGGCTTAGTGTCCCTGACCTTAGGCATGATAGCTTTGGCCTTCTCGACAAATATATGGCACGTTCTCCTGGCTTTGCTGTTATACGGCCCATCCTATGGGGGTCTGGCAACTATGATGAGCGCGATGAGAGCCGAATACTTTGGAAGAAGGGCTTTTGCCACCATAGCAGGATTTATGGGAACAGTTATGATGCTGGGCACCTTGAGCGCTCCAGTATATGCAGGCTGGATATTTGATGTCACTGCGAGCTACCGGATCGCCTTCTTGTCCTTCGCAGGCCTAACTATCGCAGCTATATTCCTGATCCTGGCGGCAAAAAAGCCCGTGCTAAGGCCTGCAGTTAGTCCAGCATAGTCATAGTTTCTTGAGCTCGTCGAAAGGAGCTCAAAGCGCAGAGGATGGCAGCGATGCCGTTGTCCCTTCGACATCGCCCTTCGACTATGCTCTCGCCACGGCGAGTCGCCTTCGGAGACAAGGCAAGCTCAGACAACGCAATATAGGAGATGACATTGTGACCGAAGGATCTTCAACAACTCCGGTGCAAAGAGTACAAACAAAGGGAATTTTTTACGGCTATTGGATCGTTGCAGCAGGTTCAATTGTCGCTGCGGTTAATGGCGCCCTGTATTTCTACGGGTTTGGCGCTTTCTTCAAGTTCATTATCGACGAGCTCGGTACTTCCAGAGCAGTCATGTCTGGAGCTTTCTCTCTTGCCAGATTAGAGGGTGGACTGATTGGCCCCATAGAGGGGTGGTTAATAGACAAGTTTGGCCCTCGAAAAGTGATGTTTGTCGGCATACCAATGTTAGCTGCCGGATTCTTCCTTATGAGCGCTGTTAACTCAATTATAATGTTCTACGCAGTATTTGTCTTACTCCTTTCCCTGGGGAGCGCGTTTAGTAGTGTTGCGCCAGTATCAACTGCGGTAGCCAACTGGTTCAATCGGAAGCGCAGCGCTATGTTGGGTATCACCCTGGCAGGGGTAGGCGCAGGCAGCGCTATCGTGCCCGTTGTTACATTACTAATAACCTACCTAGGATGGAGACAGGCGCTGGTAGTCCTTGGGTTCGTTATTCTCATCATTGGCTTCCCAGTCGCAGCCTTAGTAAGGCACAAGCCGGAACAATACGGCTATTATCCAGATAACGAAGAACCGGAACCTGCCAGCCCTCCTGCGGATTCCGATAGCGCGCACTCAACGGTTGCAGATGAGGAGGGCCTCACAGCAAAGGAAGCCCTGAGGACCTCAGCTTTTTGGTTTATGGCCTTCGCGTTTTCTCTCAGGGTTGGTGTAACAAGCGCTGTAGCCATACACTTTATTCCCTTCTTAACTGACATAGGCCTTAGCCTGAATACCGCAGGACTAATGGTCAGTCTTCTGGGCATAGTAGGAATCGTAGGACGTCTGGGCTTCGGCTGGCTAGGAGATATTGCATTCTTCACCTTTGCCGCCCTTTGTACGGTAGCCATTCCATTGATCATGGTAGCCAAAAAGCCCGCGCCAAAGTCCTCGGTCCAGGTTGCTACTGTGTGATGCTGCTTAATTCCTGCTTTAGCGACAACTCTGTTTGCAGCACAGCAGGAGAGTCAAAGTAAATTAGTAAGAACTTTCATTTTAGAAACAATCACTTGAAAATATGCGTTGAGTTAACAAAAAAAGAGGTATCCTGTGACTGCTGAACCATCAACACGGCCAATACAAAGGGTCAAAAAGGGCGGCATTTTCTATGGCTATTGGATTGTCATGGCTAGCGCCTTTGTAGCTGCTGTCAACAGCGGGTTGTACTTTTACGGATTTAGCGCCTTCTTCACGTATATAACAAATGAGCTTGGGACCACCAGGGCTGTTCTCTCAGGAGGCATCGCCCTGGCACGGCTTGAGGGAGGGCTGATAGGACCACTGGAGGGCTGGCTTATAGATAAGTTTGGTCCCAGAAGGATTATGTTTGTAGGAATTCCCCTCCTCGGCCTGGGGTTCATGCTTATGAGCCAGGTCAACTCTGTTACGATGTTTTATGTAGTCTTTATCGGATTCCTCTCCTTAGGCAGCGCCCTGGGCTCGGTTTCTCCTGCATCCGCAGCCGTTGCCAACTGGTTTGATAGGAGGCGCAGCACTATGCTGGGCATCATGCTGGCCGGGGTTGGAATGGGCGGTCTGGTGGTGCCTGTCGTCACTCTTCTGATAACAAACCTGGGCTGGCGGACAGCCTTGATAGTGATAGGAGTACTCATCACCGTCATTTCTTTTCCTATGGCCGCCTTAATGAGGCATAAGCCGGAGCAATACGGTTACTACCCGGATAACGAAGAGCCTGCTGCCAGAGCTGACGGAGCATCTGAGGGATCAGCTTCCCACGCTGGACATGATGGCCACGGATCCAGCGCAACAGATGATGGCCTTACAGCGAAAGAGGCCCTAAAGACCCCTGCTTTTTGGTTCATGGCCCTTACATTCGCACTACGTGTGGGGACAACAAGCGCCGTAGCCCTGCACTTCATACCATTTCTCACCGACATAGGACTGGGGCTGAACACCGCAGGAGTCATGTCAGGAGCTTTGGCGGTTATCAGCGTTGCAGGAAGACTCGGCTTTGGATGGCTGGGAGATATCTTCCCCAAGAGGCTTGTAGTGGCCGGCGGCCTGGTGTCTTTGACCTTAGGTATGCTAGCCCTGGCTTTCTCAACCAATATCTGGCATGTTGGCCTTGCCTTATTGTTATATGCTCCGTCCTATGGAGGACTAGCGACCATGATGTTCGCGATGAGAGGGGAATATTTTGGAAGAAGGTCCTTCGCCACTATACAAGGGTTTATGGGAACAGTAATGCTATTGGGTACGGTGACAGGGCCAATATATGCCGGTTGGATATTTGACGTCACTCAAAGCTACCGGATCGCCTTCTTGACCTTCGCAGGGCTAACTCTCGTAGCGATCCTTCTTATTCTTGCAGCCAAGAAGCCGGCGCCGAAGAGTTCTTCGCAAGCTGTGACAGGCGTAACACCATAACTTGTAGTGAACATGGTTTTTTACTGACCTTATTGACAGTTTTAACCTACTCCATTTTATTGACAAGTGAAGTAGGAAAATATTTCATTTTTGACTTTCACAACAATGTTCTGTTTTGGGTTTTACTTCTTCCCTATCTGACGTTTTTGACCTTAGTTCCATTGACAACAACCTATCTGACAAATAACTTTTCATTTGCAAAAGCATTTAAACTGACATCAATAATTATTTCCGTTGGCATTTCACCTTTTCAATTGCCGACAGATTTGACAAGGACTATTCAGACAACATTTTTGTAGACGCTGAAATTAATCAGCAAGGACAAGTAATACTTAACTGTAAACCAGGTTTTGCAGACACAAGAACTTTTATTGTTACAACCAATCTAAAAGAAATGGAGAATATTATCGGTATGAGTTCATTTGTGTTTGGTTTTCAGGATATTGACAAAACAAAACTCAAGGTTGTTGGGGGTAAAGGCGCGAACCTGGGGGAACTTACCAAGATTGAAGGAATCCACGTACCGGATGGCTTTTGTATTTCCACCGAAGCTTTTAAAAGAATCATTGGGGAAACGTCGTCGATTAACGAATTACTTGATCAGTTATCGCTTCTAAAGTTGGAAGACCGGGATAAAATCGGTGAACTTAGCGGTGAGATTCGCAGGGTCATCGAAGGGATAGCCATTCCTCAAGACATTAATGAACAGATCAGCCGCGTCCTCTCCAGGCTTGATGAAAAAAATGCCTATGCAGTACGATCCAGCGCAACTGCAGAGGATTTACCGACGGCCTCCTTTGCAGGCCAGCAGGATACGTATTTGAACATTATCGGAAAGGAGGCAATCCTAAAGCATATCAGCAAGTGCTGGGCATCGCTATTTACCGAGAGGGCAGTAATTTACCGCCTTCAAAACGGCTTCGACCACCGTAAAGTCCACCTGTCTGTGGTTGTTCAGAAGATGATCTTCCCGCAGGCGGCAGGAATTTTGTTTACTGCCGATCCCGTCACTTCTAATAGGAAAGTGTTATCCATTGATGCCAGCTTCGGACTTGGTGAGGCCATGGTCTCCGGCCTGGTGAATGCTGATATCTATAAAGTGTGTAACGGCAAGGTTATCGATAAGAAGATATCCACCAAGAAACTGGCTATTTATGCCTTAAAAGATGGCGGTACGAAAGAACAGGAGATTGAGCCTGAGAGGCAGAATAGGCAAGCGCTGACGGATGAGCAGATTTTACAGCTTGAGCGCATGGGCAGAAAGATCGAAGAACATTTCGGTCGCCCCCAAGACATCGAATGGTGTTTGGTTGATGATACATTTTATGTTGTCCAGAGCCGGCCAATCACTACTTTATACCCAATCCCTGAAGCGAATGATCAGGAAAAGCACGTTTACTTATCCGTCGGGCATGGACAAATGATGACCGACGCCATGAAACCGTTGGGATTGTCTTTTTGGCTGTTAACGACTCCTGCACCAATGCGTAAAGCCGGTGGACGGTTGTTTGTTGATGTTACACAAATGCTGTCTTCACCTGGCAGCAGACAAACGCTAATAGATACCGCGGGAAAATCCGATCCGCTCATAAAAGACGCACTCCTGACCATCGCAGGGCGAGACGGGTTTATCAAAACGGTACCGGATGATAAAGAAGTACCGGGTCCTGGTACAGGCAATAGAGCTATAACTGAGGGGTTTCGTACACAACTCGAAAACGATCCGACAATCGCTTCTGATCTGATCAAGAAGAGTCAAACATCGATAGAAGAGCTAAAACAAAACATCCAAACGAAATCAGGACCGGATTTATTTGATTTTATCCTGGAAGATCTCCAGCAACTAAAGAAGATCCTATTTGACCCACAAAGTCATGTTGTGATTATGGCTGCTATGGATGCTGCATCATGGATCAATGAAAAAATGAACGAGTGGTTAGGCGAAAAAAACGCAGCAGATACGCTATCTCAATCCGTGCCCAACAATATTACTTCGGAAATGGGTTTGGCGCTACTGGATGTCGCAGATGTGATCCGTCCTTATCCGGACGTAACCGAGTATTTACAACATGTAAAAGATGATAACTTCTTGGATGAAGTGGTTAAGTTTAATGGTGGACAGGAAACCCGCGACGCTATTGATGCTTATCTAAACAAATACGGAATGCGATGTGCCGGGGAAATCGATATCACGAAAACCCGTTGGAGTGAAAAACCAGCTACACTTGTCCCCATGATTCTCAGTAACATCAAAAACTTTGAACCTAATGCCGGCAAGCGGAAATTTGAGCAGGGGCGACAGGAAGCTTTGAAAAAAGAACAAGAGTTATTAGATCGATTGAAGCAATTGCCGGATGGTGAACAAAAAGCCGAAGAAACAAAACGAATGATCGATCTGATCCGGAATTTCGCCGGTTATCGTGAATATCCAAAATACCGCATGATTAGTCGCTACTTCGTTTATAAGCAGGCTTTACTGAAAGAAGCCGAACAACTCGCACAAGCCAACGTTATTCATGAAAAAGAAGATATATACTATCTCAGTTTTGAAGAACTTCGCGAAGTCGTACGCACAAATAAACTTGAATACCAGATCATCAGGACACGAAAAGACGAGTACAAATTCTATGAAAAACTAACTCCCCCACGTGTTATCACGTCTGATGGTGAAATCATTGCAGGTGAGTACAAACGAGAAAATCTCCCAGCCGAAGCTATTGTAGGTCTAGCTGTTTCTTCCGGAGTTATAGAGGGACGAGCACGTGTCATCTTAAACATGGAAGATGCTGATATAGAAGATGGAGATATATTAGTCACCTCCTTTACTGACCCTAGCTGGACACCATTGTTTGTATCCATAAAAGGCCTAGTCACCGAAGTTGGTGGACTGATGACCCATGGAGCAGTTATCGCACGTGAATATGGCTTACCAGCAGTTGTCGGAGTAGAAAATGCTACCGAACTGATAAAAGATGGGCAAAGAATTCGCGTGCATGGAACAGAAGGGTATGTAGAAATACTATAAACAGGGAAGGCAATATAAAATAGGCTTCATAGATATTTACGAATTAGTCTATAAACGAAAAGCTATTGCTATAATTCATTATTTGCCACAGCATGGCCAAACAAAACAAAGAGTTGTCTTTACGCTTATACTCGAAGGAAAAAAGAGAGATTGGACAGAAGGAACCATCAGCAATATTTTTGAAGACGCGGAAAACAGAATTAAAAATGTCGAGTATTTTAAATTTAATAATCTCAATACACTTGAATATATGGACACCCAAATATTTACTGTAAATAAAATTGAAGACTTTGATTATTTTAACCATGACGACTTAGAGTTTATCCTGAGCCGTGCCGAAGGAAACTATGAGCGCTCCTTTACAGAGTAAAAAGAGTGGGATTTTTTACGGATACTGGATAGTGCTTGCTGGCACTCTAATCGCCACCTTAAACAGCGGGACCTTTGTTTACGGCTTCGGCGCCTTTTTCAAGCCTATTACCGAAGAAATGGGCTGGAGTCGAACGGCATTGTCCGGCGCTTTTGCCATAACTCAGTTAGAGGGTGGATTTCTAGGACCTATAGACGGCTGGCTGGTGGACAAGTTTGGCTCCAGGAAAATCCTCCTCATCGGCGTGCCGCTTCTCGGCATCGGCTTTTTCTTGATCGGCCTGGTTAACTCCCTGCTTACACTCTATCTTGTGTTCATAGTCTTCATGTCCTTAGGGATCGCCTTAGGGTCTGTAAGCACAGTCACTGCCGCAGTCGCCAACTGGTTCAGACGAAAGCAGAGCACCATGCTGGGGATTACACTCGCGGGTGTCGGACTGGGAGCAGCCGTAGTGCCGATCGTGACAATACTGGTGGACCTGTTAGGATGGCGGCAGGCCGCTATGGTAATAGGCGCTTTTACCGTCGTAATAGGCATTCCTCTGGCGGCGATGGTAAGGCACCGTCCCGAGGATTATGGGTATTATCCGGACAATGAACCACCAGCGATAGCTTATAGTCAAGCAGAGGCGTCGGGATCCCCTCACCCTAACCCTCTCCCAAAGGTAGAGGGAACCAACTCACTCTCTCGCCCACTGGAAGAGAGTGGGGGCATCATCCAACACAGCGCCTTGCTGCTGGATGATGGAAGCCTGACCCCTCGCGAGGCCTTACGCAGCAGCGCTTTCTGGCTGCTGAGCTTCGCGTTTGCTTTCAGAATACTGGCTACAAGCTCTGTTTCTCTGCATCTAATCCCTTTCGTGACAGACCTGGGTGGCTCCTTGCAGACCGGTGGCCTCATGGTGAGCTTTCTTGGCATCACTGGTATAGTCGGCAGAATAGGCTTTGGATGGCTGGGCGATATCTTCAACAAGCGCTACGTAATTCTATGCGGCATGGCATCGCTGGCTTTAGGAATGGCGATACTTGGCAGCTCCACCCAAATCTGGCACGCCTTTATAGGACTGATATTTTTCTCTCCGGCTTACGGTGGTCTGGCCACGATGATGTTCTCAACACGGGCTGAATATTTTGGCACACGTTATTTCGCGACCATTCAGGGCTTCATGGGGTCTATAATAATACTAGGGACTATTTTTGGCCCGGTTGCTTCTGGATGGGTATTTGACACCACGGGCAGCTACAGAATAGCTTTTTACTCCTTCGCTTTTATGGTGCTTATGGCCGCTATCCTTATCTGGATCGTCAGGAAGCCGCAGAAAAGAGTGGAGGCTGAGCTAAGAATGAGAGCAGGAGTAACAAGTTAAAAGCGGTGTTATTTTAACGGCCGCAGTATGTCCAAGAACTCCCGGACAGTCACAATCTTGAGTTGCCCCAGCCCTGGGTCATCTCTCAAAACCAGCAGGTCTTGATCTCCGCTAACAAGATAATCAGCTTTCCCTCCCAAGGCGGCAGCGCGAACTTTCTCATCGGTTTTGTCACGCACCTGGATTGGCAGACTCCGACTAGGAGTGACCATGACGGCAGTTCTGTCTACCAATTCCAGGAAATCCTCTATGTCTTGTCGAATAAGGCCATATCTCTCACCAAATCGTGGCTCGTTTAGTGCCCGCTCGTATTCCTGTCGGATTGCCTCAGAAACGATTAGCTCAAACACTTTGTGGCGTATTGCCTCAACTAATTGGTACGGCCTACCCCGCGGGATAATAAGGCCGCTAACTATGAGGTTGGTATCAACGACGGCGCTTAGCAGTCTTCTGCTCCTCGTGATATATCTCTTGACGGACAGCCTCGACGATCTTTGTCACGTCGCGCAGGACCTCATCAGGGTCTTTATCGGCATTGCGCTCCCGCACCTTATCCACGGTACTCCACAGACGTTCTATTTCCCTTTCCATAGCCTCATATTGCCACGGAGTAATCACGACCGCATAGGGTTTTCCCCTCCGTTCAATAATCACCGGTTTAGCAGTGTAATGCACCGTACCTAGCAGCTCTGAAAAGTTAGCTCTGGCTTCTCTTACAGACATTTTTTTGGTCAAAACAAGACCTCCTCTCCATAAGCCACTATATCATGCTCGTGTACACAGTGACAAATATAGCACGAAAAGTATACAAGTCGTAGGGGCGGGTCTTGTGCCCGCCTAAAAGAGGCTCTTAAACAAACTTTCTGTAGTACTCCAGCGTCATCTCCTCAAAGTCTCTGTCCCATACCTCTTCAGCCTTAGCCTCAAATTCCCCTGGCGCAAAAATTCCTTTCGCCTCCAGGACCTGCAAAATGGCCCTTACCCTTATTCTTGAGCCTATGGCCTCGTCTATTAAGTTCTGCACCATGCCTATAGCATAGTCCTGCGAGCTCATCGGCTGAGGAGAAGGAAGAACGCCATCTTCCGGTCCCGGATCAGGGTTTGGAGTGGTCAATTCTCCATAGATCTCATCAAAATCGCTTTCCCACAGTTTTCCAGCTATGTCTTCAAACTCGCCGGGAAGGACTAGCTTCTTCTCTTCCAAAAGCTCCAACAATGCCCTAACTCTGATCCTGGCCTCCACAAGGGAAATAGCCACCTTTTCATACATATCATCTATGTTTATAGTAGTCACTTTTAGTACCCCCTTGACTTGTCCACTAAGTTAATAAGCTCTTCACCGTGAATATAGCGTCGCAGGTTCTCGCAAAAGAGCCTCACTGCTCTTGTATCATATTCATCAGACAGGGCCGAGATATGAGGTGTCATGAAAACGTTGGGTAAGTCCCATAGCTCGCTCTCCTGCGAAAGAGGCTCATCCTCAAAAACATCCAAGGCTGCGCCGCCTATCGAGGATTCCTTTAAAGCCTGCACTAGGGCCGCCTCGTCTACTACAGAGCCTCTGGATATATTGATGAGGACCGCGCTCGGTTTCATTGCCTTGAGCTGGTCCTCGCCAATCATCTGATTCGTCTCAGGTGTAATGGGAACCGCGAGTACTACAAAATCACTCGCTTTCAGCGCCGTTTCCAGATCATTCGGTTGGTATAGCGAGTCCACGTATGGGGGAAGCACAGAGGGCTTGGACCTTCTAACCCCCAGCACGTTCATTCCCAGAGCTTTGGCAGTCCGGGCTATCTCCATGCCTATATTTCCAAGACCAATCACTGCAAGAGTCTGCCCGTTCAGCTCTCTCATGTTGAAACGGTCCCACTTCTTAGCCGCCTTATTAGCCATCAAGCGGCTAACATCCTTGGTGAAGTAAAGTATAGCTGTTACTACGTACTCTACCATTGGGATTACGTGAATACCGCTGGCGGTCGTAAGAATTACATCGCTCTCCAGTACCCCTGTGTTGTCCAGGAAATCGATGCCCGCGCTTGTTGCCTGAATCCACTTAAGATTGGGAGCGCGCTGCAAAATATCGCCTGGCAAGCGCCTGGGAGCCAGGATAACCTCTGCTCGCGCCATCATCTCATTAAGGTCGGCTCCCTCTGACGGAGGCTGCGGAAGGGGCTGCCCAGGCCGGAGCGCCGCGCCGAACTCTTGCAATAGCAGCGCGGCGCCATCCTCCACTGAAAGCTTGTTGGATACGGACTTCATTTGCTGCAACAGGTCTGGCGTCACACTGGAAGCTACTAAAACATTAAGGACTTCATTCATGCCACTGCCTTGTTCGTACTCATATACGCCATGAGATAACCTTTGGCGACCCTGGGAATTATATCAAGGCTCACACCCACTAGCAAGGTTAATAGACATTCTACCCAATAGGGATCGTACCGGTAACCGCGCGGTTCTCACAAATTATCTCGGCTTTTGGCCCATGATACTCGCCTCATTTAGTTGACAACCTCTAGAAAAGAAGAGAATAATATGATATCTCTTATGGGATGTCCCTGGAAGAATATCGTGATTCGCTAATATAAGCTATGATGCGAGATTTTGTACCTTTACCTGACCAAGAACACAGGGATATCACAATATATAGAGGGCAGAAACTTTGGGATAGAGATGCGTACGAGAAGGGTATCAGTCATATCACCGCAGCATCTATGAGACGCGCTTGGGGAACACCGCTAATAATGGAACAGTGGACTGACGCTTTATTGCAGGGGTTCCAGCAAACGCTAATAGGGGCGAGGATAGCCGACCCTATGGCCATAAAAAGACTCGAAACTATGCTTCTAAATGCCCAGCAATATGCTTATCTCAATCCATTTGCGTCTTGCTCGTTTAGCCGGTCAATAGCCCTATCCTTTGCTCTGGCGGATGATAGTCCTGGTTTCTTACTAACAATCCAAGGGAACTGGCTCGACGGCCTTGATTTCGAATACTTCCGGAGACGCTTCAGGTATTGGGGTGATGCAGTTGATCATTTACAGGAATTCGGACTTAGCAAAGAACTTAGGCTACCGTTCCAAATTCTTTTGGTAGAGAACGTCCACCCGTCGGGAAATGTGAACCAGGTATATCCGTAGTTATGGCTAACAAAGAAGTCCTTCTCCAATACACTAGATGGGCCCTCGAAGGCCTTAGCCTGCAGCCAGCTTGGGAGTTTGTAAGGCCAAAGCTTCCTGACGAATTAATAGATCAGTTTTCCAGCCTAGTTTGGCCCACGTTTCAACGTTTTGTCTCAGAAGACCTAGAGCTTGCTAAAACAACATTGAGAGAGGCACGAACCAGCTTCAAAATCGAAGGCGAGACCGAACCTGCAAGAGAGACCTACAACTATCAACTTATGCTGGCGGCAATTCTGGCGAGCGTGCTAGGTGATACCAGAGGTATACTCCATCTCGGAGCTCTTCTCGTAACAGAGTCTCTTAACCGGAAGCTTAGCATTAGTTATTTTCTTGGGAATCTCACCGATGGTGTAGTAGGTACCATGTATAAAGAGATTCCCTCCAAGGAACAAGTAACTGTTTGGGCGGAAAGAATTCTCAAAGGCGACGTAAAGCTAGAGCCAATTTTGAAGGATTTAGCTCAGTATCGACAGAACCCTAGCTACAATTAATCTTCTGCTGGCTGTAGAGACCCCACAATATAAAGACCATCTTCATCCTGCTCCAATACAACTTCTCCTTTCCAGGAGGCTTATAGGGATGTTTTACACTTTGTGTCTCTATTCTTCTCACAGCATTTATCAATAGGAGCCGGCAATTGAGTGCAGAAAAGGCAAAAGACAAGAATGCCTCTAAAAGTAGAGGCATTTTCTATGGCTGGGTGATTGTCCTGGTGGTGGCAGCAGCACATATGGCCGAAACCGGAGAGTTTAATCCGGTACTGGCGGTTTTCATGAAACCAATGGCCGAAGATATGACCTGGTCGAGAGCGCAAATATCCCTCGGTATCACCTTTGGCTCTATTGTCGGCGCCGTTTTGGCCCCTATCGCCGGAAGGGTCACAGACCGTTATGGACCTCGGATAGCTATGTCTTTAGGACAGCTATTTTTCGGAGCATTTCTGTTTAGTGTCAGCTTCGCCCAGCAGATATTCCATTTTTATCTATCCTTTAGCATTGGCAGAGGGATTGTGCTCGGAGTTACCAGCCTAGCCGGTAGTGTCGCGGTGTCAAACTGGTTTGTCCGCAAAAGAGGCCGCGCGATAGGTCTGGCTTCCTTAGGGTCTCGGGCAGGCCAGGCTTTTTTACCGATTGTAAGTCAATATGTAATTTACACTTATGGCTGGCGACTTGGATGGAGATTATTAGGGGGATTGGTGTGGACCGTGGCTATGGTCCCTTCTTTTCTGTTCCTGCGCCAGCGACCGGAGATGATGGGCCTGAGACCGGATGGAGACCCACCCACCCCAGACATCTCAGCATCACAGGATGAAGGCAGTACAGTCCAAGGCGCCGCAGTTACAGAAGAGCCTCAATGGACTTTGGGGGAGGCTATCCGCAGTCCCGCGCTCTGGCTACTGACTCTTGCTGCTGGTCAAGGATCCATCGTTGGCGCCGGGGTAAACCTTCATCTCTTTTCGTACCTTACCGATAAGGGAATCCCTGAATATATGGCGGTAACTATCACCAGTACTCTATTTATCATGGGAGGCGTGGGTGGTCTGGCATGGGGCTTCCTTGCAGAAAGGCTGCCAATAAGACTGTGTGTCTCAGCGTCCTTTTTCTTCGCTTCGATCTGCGTATTAATTCTCATGCAGGTCAACGGGACCTTCACGGCCTTTGTGTTTGCCATAAGTTATGGGTTTGTTCTAGGGGGATGGAACATCCTTATAGGACTAATGATAGCCAGCTACTTCGGCAGGCGGTCATTAGGCACTATTACAGGATTTATCGCCCCATTTCAGCTTGCTGCCAACTCTGTAGGGCCGATAGCCGCAGGCCTGGCCTACGACTTAACCGGCGGCTACGTGCCTGCATTTATTATGTTCTCTATCTCTTACGTATTGGCCTCATTTTGGATGCTCCTAGCCAAGCCGCCGGCGCCGAAAGCTGTAAAGGTAGCCTGAACAAATAGCTAAGTCCTTAAGAGGCTAAGTTAGGAAGAATATTATTGAGCACATACAACCTAGATCCGGTTGATGCTGCCTCGTGGAGGGCAGAGCTTCAGACACACAGACATTCAGAGCTGGAGGCGATGACGCAAGTAGAACTACAGACACTCGTGCAGAAGATGGTTATTGCTGAGCGTTTACCACGTCGTAGTCTGCATTTCCAACGGCATGGATATGAATTTGGCGCAGAAACTGAAGCAGCTTATGAACGCCTTTTCTTGGACCACATCCGTCGTACCGATCTACGTATGTTTACTTTTTTGAGTCGAGTCGGAGACCGAAAGATATGGTATCTTATAAATGAGGAGTCTGGCAATATAGCCCTATACAACGAGACTCGAAGTCGGCATTGGAGTTTCTTGCACAATCTAGAGATCAACAGACTCTTAGATGAGGCACATGGGTACTGGGTGGAGTTAGTACGTGAAGATAATAGATGGAAGGCTCAGCCATGGTAAACAAAATTACGGAACTTGTGGATTATTACGCTCGCTATATTAAGCTTCTAAGCGCTGAGGATGAGACTATAGAGACATTTGGGCTTATCGTTCTTACCATTCGTGATGAATTGGAAAAGCGCTGGGAAGAGTTAAGCAAGCAACAGCGGGAACAGGTTTTAACCGGTGATGACCGTATTTGTAGGAAACATAGAAAAATAGCAAGGGTTTTGCCCAGTCCACATGCTCATCCACGTTCTCACTGGTGGTGGTTCCTACATGAAGGGCCACAGGTGAGATCGCAAGCTTTAGCTGCAACCAATGAGACAGCGTAAATGTTCGCTACATCTGCAATACATAAATGCTGTAAATAATTCCGACAAAGACCATTGTCAAGAGCACCTCAAGCTCATCAAATCTATCGTGAAGCCTTGTTAGCATGACTAATGGTGGTTCTATAAATCGAAGTCCAAGCCCTGATCAAATATTTACTGCTGAACTACAGCGGCATTTCCAAGAGCACGGTATTACTGAGAAGGCTGCTCGCACAGTCATTAGACTTGGTGAAGCCCTCCGTGTCAGAACCCTTAGGAGTGGCGTTGAGTTTGCTGCTATGGTCGATGCCGGTACTGGAACACGAGTTGGTAGGATAATTGGGGGAACAAGCCATCAAGTTGATATTGGCCTTCATTTGGATGTCTTGAAGCCAGATCGTTTGTATGTGCATTTGCACACCCATCCGGCTAGCTCATCTTTTTCCGACCTGGACGCGTCCTCTTTGTAGAGCAACAACAAATGCAGGTGATGTCTATTATAGGTGGCGATGGAACATGGTATATCTTAAGTCGACAAACTAGGTTCAACATACTTACTCGACAGCAGATTAGCAACGTATATGATACAGAAATAGAAGCTCTTGTGCCGCGGTATCGGCAATTGGTTCAGGAAGGGGAGATGACTCTTGGAGCTGCATGGCGAGAGCACACCCATGAGGCTTGGCAGTCTATAGCACGGAGGCTAGGCCTATGGTATGATCGTGTGGAGGTGTGATAAGGAGGCAAATATGCCGAAAAAAAGACGTTGGCCCACAAGAGAAGAGAGTTATGAAAAGCTAGACAAGGGTATCCTGGATGATACTAAGGCACTTATCCCTCCCTATGACCTGGAAGAATGGGAAATTCGGGGAGAGCCGGCTCCTGAAGAGGAAGAAGAGGATGCATCTACTCCATCCGAGCGGCGTGAAAGCGCTTGATATATCTAGATCTAGATTACGATTAGTTACCTAGGGTACCCATCCCGACCCTGACGGGACCCCTACTATACCTGTAATCCTTTGGTCCCTACATCTGCAACACATAAATGCTGTAAATAATTCCGACAAAGATCATAGTCAACAGCACCACAAGCTCATGAAACCTGTCGTGCAGCCTGGTCAACACGTTCTTCTTTTTCTCTCTTATTAGCGGAAATGTGAACTCCTGGAATACGGAGAAGGTCAGTAAAGAAATTACCAGCAAAAAACCTAGATTGGCTCCAATTCCGCCACCAAAGTAGTCTTTATAATAGATAGCTGTGGACATAGAGCTCATCATCGAAGTAGAAAACGACGCGAAAGACACAAAGCTAGACCATACCTGAGGTGGATACGGTGGAAGAGACTTACGCTTCTCTACAGCTTGCTCGCCAAGGGATGCCTTAGCCAAAAAGGTGGTCTGCCTTCCTATCTCTGCCCCGGCCTGCTCTATATATCTATACTGCTGGCTTTGCCCGGGAGCAAGACTGGTTGTGCCATCTAACAGCTTCCTACCGTTGGAGTAAAGGCTATACTTCATCTCCTTGGTCTCTGGCTGATCGTTGCTCAATTGCACTGTAACCAGAAAAGGCTCACCGGCCCGCGGCACCTCTGGCAGGACATCGAGAGTAATAAAGTCCTTCTCGGCAGGGCCAGAGAACAGGAACGCTAACACCGGCACAACCATGAGCCACAGTATAGCGAGTCTGAGCCAGTGGTCTAATGGCCTGTCCTGAGCCTGGTCGAAGGGACGGTCAGCCGCAGCCAGTTCGGAATTATCTTGTTCGGTATATTTGCTCATGTTCCTCCACGGGGACTAAAGAGAGTGCATAAGGTGACTCCACTTGTTCCTGGTTAGCTACAGAGATGTAAAGCGCTGTGAACATCAAATACCATAACGGAAACAGCAGGTAGCTAAGATATTCATGGGCCGCCCACAAGGAGTCTTCACCAAAGAAATGTCCTATGACAACTACGACTACTACCCTTATAACATTCTGAAGCCAGGTGCCGGTAATTCCTACCAGCAATACCATGAGACCGGTTTGACCACGTATTGGCCTGTAAGAGTACATCAGCGTAAAAATGCTCAAGAACAGAGCCATGGTAGTTGGACCGGCACATGCTGCAGCGACAGCCACGTTGAGTTCTTCGCTGGAAGGTAATATCAACGAAATGTTAGAGCCGACAACTTCTACAGGAAGCCTCAGCAGTTGCACAATCCAGGCTAAAGGTCCAATTACTGTACCAGCATAGGCACTCTCGGCATAACTGTTGATTACCAGCGGAAATAGCAGCACTATAGCGTAAGCTATAACTCCGGGCAGAATAAGCCTGGAAGCTCGACCGAATAAGATGCAAAAGACCCCGAATACACCTATGACTGCGGCGGCATACCATGGCAAGGACACAGAGATAAAGATAAGGGCAGCCCCAAAGAATACATATGGCAAGGTTGTGCTGCGGTGCATCCTGGCCCAAAGCTCGTGCCTACTACTCCACAACAGCATTAGAGATAAGCCAGCCACTAACCAGGGCGACACATGACCATTAAGGACATAGGCAGCCAGTCCCAAAAGGTCCCCGGTACTCTGATCTAGCGCCGGCGCATGAAAGGACAAAACCATCGCGCCCATAATAAAGCAGGCCGCTATCCTGGCTTTCATTGATGTACTAGCCCACTTAATCTGTTCTATCAACATCCTTTTAACCATCAATCAATTTAGTAAATATGGGAGTATTCCCACCAGCATAGTGTTGTTCATGCCGTGCCACGCTAAGGGCCCGATAAGACTTCTTGTCTTTATTCTCAGATAGCCCAGCATTATGCTGGCCAAGAAGACGAAAAACAGCTCCGGCACGGAGCGCCAACTCATGTGCATTGCTGCGAATAACAAAGAGGTGACCAGTATGCCAGGCCAAAGTCCCAAGGCATCCATCAAGACCTTTTGTATGATGCCCCTGAACAGCACCTCTTCAGCCACGGCAACGAAAACAAACATATAGACCATGTCTCTCAAAAGGGTAGCCGCAACGAAAGAAGGCCCGCTGGGGTCTGGCCTAAGGATCAAATACTCGACGAGGCCTGTCGGCAGCGCAAGGGCAAGTCCTATGGCTAAATGCTTAAGGGGGCTGGTGACAAGAAATCCCATTCCCTTCAGCTCGTTTGTTGAGTACCTCCGACGATATATATGCCAGAGCACCAGCGCCAGAATGACAGAGTACACTCCAGGCAGAAGATATTCTTGATTAATTGCAAACCAGGGCAGGCTGGCCGTAAAAAGTATATAGGTTGGAGCTAGGGATATGGCCTCTATACATCTGGCTATGAGCGGGTCCAACTCCACGGTAGACAGCAGCAGATATGAGGCTGTCACCAGGAAAAGACACATTATCACCCCATAAGCCACGTCGTGATACGCAAACAGGTACTCTGCTAAGGCTATAGCCCCTATATATACGGCAGGGAAATATCGCTGGCGCTTTAGTGTATTTGTACGTACTGAACCAACGGAATAGGATAAAGCGCTCATTAGCTACCAGTCTTTAGCTTGTACGCTAACTCCACGGGAGACTCCGAATTGGACTTGGTGATCCTTACTTTCACGTTTCCAGCCTCTACATCCTTTTTATAAATATGGTGCACATAAGAATAGGAATTGCCTTTCCTAAGGATCGCCTCATCTCGCGTCATAGCGCCGTCCACGTCGATCTCTATCAAAGAGAGATAGCTGTCCGCGTCCGTATTATCTAATCTTACCGACAGGACCCATTTATCCCCAGCCTCCATGATATCTACCAACTGCGTGGGCGCCGCGACCGAGGCTCTGTCATCGCCGGCGCCGCCTATGCTACCGCTACCTGGTCGAAGCGCTGTAGCCAATACCAGGCCCACGAAAATTATCAGCGAGGCTGCGAAAATAATTCTATGCTTATTCACACTATCCTTTTCTTACCAATAACCGCATGCAGGTTGCGACTGGCACACCCGCCAATGATGAAAATATCTGTTTAGCCCGTTCCTTGAGGTTCCCGAAAGATCCTATGTTTAATGTCAAGAGGACGGGCGGCTCTCGATAAACTCGAGCAACATTACATCGGCTATTTTCGAGTCAACCATCTCTTGTAGGGGCGCACCTATGTGTGCGCCCTAGCCACCGCCATCTACCCATCTAAGACTGTAAATGTGCCTATAAGTCCTAGAATACCTAGTCCCAGACCAGGGCAGACACGCAGGTCTGCCCCTACATTACGACAATTTGCCTCAAGCATCCGAAAGGTCGGGCGGCGCCCCTTCGACAATGCTCAGGACAGGCTTCGAGAGCCTCAGGCAACGCCCTTTCGGCTATAGCTGTATTTTCGAACCAATGACAGTTGATTAACCCTATTTTCCAGTCAATAAAAAACCGACCATCTAGACAATCAACATCCATCATGTCCTTAAAATGTGGTCGGTTACGCCACTAGCTCGCCTTCCTCCTATGGCGTCCATACTAAAGAGGAAGGGTCATCGCCCCCACATCATTATTAAGATAATTTAGCTATTTAAGCAGGTCTCCTCCAAAACGACTCACAATTTAGATTTATTACAGATATACGAGCTATTATTATTTTGGCACATTACAATATCATTTCAAATGATTTCCGTCACATAACAAAAATATAACAAACAACTCTGTACATATATTCAAACGTTTGGCAGGTCGAATAGTTTAGCCGTAATCTTATGAAACTTTAACTCTTGGTCGCGCAATGGTAGCTTTGGCTGAAGGTATGTTGTAACCCCACCCTTCAAGCCTCTCATACGCGATTAAGTTGTTAAACTTCTATTGGTCCAAACCTCCGGGAAGCAGACCTGCTAAACCACCAAAAGATCACCACCGTCGCCATTCCAATTATCATTGCCGCTGCCACGCCTGGGATCTCTGGCACAACCGCTCCGGTTTGGACCGTGAATGTGTCATCCGCTACCACCTTGTGGGTATCCTGGACGATCGAAGCATAGGTGGCAGGGGAGGTAATGCCCGGCTGAAAGGTCACGGCGTGCCAGGTGCCGGTTGCGGCCGCTCCTAGAAAGGCGCAGGAGCTATCAAGGGTACCGGCGCTGGCTGCGATGGTCTCGGTGCAGCGTTTGTCACCGAGACCATCGTAATAACCGATCACATAGCTGCCCACGAGGTTAAAACCGGTCCCTCGCATATACACAGTGTTCTCGCCAGTGGCAAAGGTATCGTCCTGCACAGTTCGGGCCACGTTATTGTAGGAGTCCCACACGGCGGTGAAGGTTACCGAGAGCTTGGGACGGTTGGCGGCGGTGGCATTCTCCTTGGTCCCGTAGGTCCATATGGTTTCAGTTACCTGGGCCGCTTCCGCTGAGTCCTTCACTATCCACCCGAAGTTGGTGGAGGAGGTGTTGATCCAGCCTGACACGTCCGTCTGCAACGCTGCAATATTAGCGAAGGTCTTAACTCCTGTAGTAGTGCCCGTGGTCAGTGTCTGGGAGGCCGTGGCGCTGAAATCGCCCCCCGCCGTGGTCCAGGCGACGACACCATCTTTTGTATTCCAGGTGACGCCGGCCTCCGTCCAGGCGGCGGTCAACTTGTGAAGCCCGTGGGTGCGGCTTGCGGCGCCAGCAACGGTGGCGTTCAGGTCCACCGAAGAGGCGCTGACGGTGGAGCCGCCAGGAATACTGCTTACGTCGAACCAAACAGGAGCACGCCTGCAACTTCCGCCGTTGCCTTCGGCAGTGATGCAATTTGCGTCCAGGGTTGTGCCGACTATCATAGTAGTGTTAGCGCCGCCAGCGCCAAAGTTGGTCGTGGGCAGGGCCAAGTCTAAGTAGGAGTCTCGAAAGCCGGCATCGCTTATGGTGGGTGCCTGGAAGGTGCGCGTGATAGACGTAGCGCCGGCGGCGAAGGCCGGCGTCCCCAAAATTAGGCCCGACAACAAGGCGCCAAACACCAGCCATAGCAGAGGCAAGCCGTACATCAGCGCGGCGCCTGCGCGTCCATGTTTCAAAGATAGCCTCTTTTGTCCCCTTCTCGCTGGCTTCAGTGGCGCGTGGCGGACCTCAGGCTCGGCGCTTCCTGGCGTGGCAGCCCTTCGGCCTGGCCCCTTAGTTCGAGAGACCTCATAGCCTAACGGCCACAGGCTACAAGTCGAGAGCCTTTCGGCCCTTCGACAAGGCTCAGGGCAGGCAAGCTCAAGACGGCGCCTCAGGACTGCGCTAAGGACAGGGGAAATCATGGCTGCCAATGCCCGCGGCAGATTAGTCAGGCGCTTCAATATGGTCCCTCGCAGG
>Ga0080064_1001103_pt1 | contig 59619 bp, 63 predicted proteins | sample Subgrocontami54m_FD_69260 | JGI IMG/M metagenome (GOLD analysis project Ga0080064, IMG submission 69260) | Subsurface groundwater microbial communities from S. Glens Falls, New York, USA - GMW46 contaminated, 5.4 m (SPADES assembly) (version 2) ... | reverse complement strand
GCCCTTGGCGGCGAGGACCTTCGTGATCGCGGAGGTGAGGGTCGTCTTGCCGTGGTCGACATGGCCGATCGTGCCGATGTTGACGTGGGGCTTGGTGCGCTCAAACTTGGCTTTGGCCATTTACTGCGTGCCTCCTTCGTTCACTCCGGTGCTCCCACCGATTGCCTGCGCTGCCTGTCGGCCCACAACAAGAAAACAGCTGGAGACGGGGATTGAACCCGTGACCCCGTGCTTACCATGCACGTGCTCTACCACTGAGCTACTCCAGCGCGTCTGAGATTGCTCACCGATAGAGCAACATTGACGTTGGAGGATGAGCCTCGCTTGCGTCACGGATTGGTGGAACCGGACCATGCCGAACGTGACCGGTCCACTGGTCGAACCGCGGTTGGAGTCTGCAGGCAGATCGCGTGCAACGCAGCGCCGTTGGCTCTCGTCCGCCGTGGGTCGGGCTGCATACTGCCTCTCCCCCGCTCAGCCCGAGGCTGAGGTAAAACACGTAATTCTCTCATACACAGGCGGTTTGTCAAGCCTTTTTCACGGTTTCGAGCGCTGAATCGTTCAGCCATTTATCCAGCGTCTCTTTCGGAAACCGCCACACCTTGCCCATCTTGATGGCAGGGATTTCGCCGCGGCGCGCCTTGCGGTAAATGGTATCCGGCACCATGCCGAGATACCGCGCAACCTCGTCGACATTCATGATTCGAGTCACAGCACTCACCCCCCTTTAGCGTCACGTGGGAAAACAAACGCGTCTGCCGGTCCGCTCCCGGAACCGGCAGTCGTCAATGTGGAGAAATAGTCTATGAAAAGAGCACATTCCTGTCAAGCGTTATTTGGGGTTTGGTAGACTTTGGAGGGAGCGGAACCGTCACGCTGGGGAAGGGTTCGGAGCACCCTGCGGCAGGGGTCCTAAACGATTCGATTGTCGATAGCCGAACGGGCGTCTCGTGAGCCGACGCCACGCCTCATCTCCACGGAACAAGTCCTGTCCTGCACTCTTCCTACAGGAATCGTGCGCTCACAGCGGGGCGTCGAGCTCCCCACGGGCAACGTTCTCGGGATGTACGGCTTAGGTCGAACGGTCTCAACGCCGGTTAGGACGTTTTCGAAACGTTCGCGGCCTGCGGACCCTTCGGACCGCTGCTGAGCTCGAATTCCACGACCTCGCCTTCCTTGAGCGACTTGAACCCTTCGCCCTGGATAGCGGAGTGGTGGACAAACACGTCCTTCGAGCCATCTTCCGGGGTAATGAACCCATACCCCTTCTGATCGCTAAACCACTTCACGGTACCTCGCGCCATATCTTGCCTCACCTCCTTCCGGTTGGTGGCTGACTACTCAACTTCAACAAATACACGATCCGGCCTTGCGTCAGATCGTAGGGGGACAGCGCCACCCCCACGGTATCGCCCTCAAGAATCTTGCGCGATTGATGCCGGATCTTCCCGGCGACATATGCCAGCACCAGATGGCCGCCCTTCAGCTCCACCCGGAACCGGGCGTTGCGCATCCGCTCGATGACCGTGCCTTCGACCCCCACTGAATCTTCCTTGGCCATGGTCTTCGAGCTCCGGACGGGCTACAGGCATCGCACTAAAAGCAAAAACCGCGGAGCATCTCACAGCTCCACGGCTTCTAGTCATAAGGGCGGGCTGAAAAATACAGTACTACTCTATCCTGTTTCCCTTCCCCCGTCAATGAGAATTATCCCCTTTGAGAGGGGAACGGAGCGGGTGACGGGAATCGAACCCGTGTCATCAGCTTGGAAGGCTGACACTCTACCATTGAGCTACACCCGCATGCCCAGAGCGGGATGCCGCAGCCTCAGCAGGCTGCGGCACTTGGTCGCCACCCCATGCGTGCATGGGGCCCCCGGCTCGGTCGTCGAACCCTCGTAACCAGCTTGGAAGGCTGGCGCTCTACCATTGAGCTATACCCGCATAGAAAATGGAGAGCGATCATTGAACTAGACTCGCATAACCCTGAAAGGCTGGAGGGGAGACATTAAACAGTATCTGGTCAAAAGATGACCACCTTGGTCGTTTCGAACCAGAATAGGACAAGGAAGGTAACGCTGCTTAACAAGCTTACACCAGAAGTAATTCCACTCAGCAACGCAAAATCAAACATATGATTTGCTCTATTTAGCCAGTCATTTCTTATACTAGCGTCCTTGCCCACAGAATAGACCTCGGCGTGAGCATCAAAATAATGCCCGAAATAATTCGCAGCTAGAGCGAAAACCCCGAATACAAGGCATTCGACGATTGAAATCAAACCCCACCCCGGCTTTTGTAGAGCGTTAACTCCAACCCCTTCGCTAATTTTGTCAAAAAAACCAATTACTAGTACAGCTGTGATTCCTGCAATCTGAATAAGCGATGTGACGGCTTGTACGCCTACTTTACGTGCTTTGTAGTACTTATCGGTAACTGCTTCTTCATACTCGGCTCGACGATTTTGATCCGGAGCTATATGTTGTTTTGGATCTTTGGCACCTGCCCCGGCCCACTTCATAACAATATAACCTGCCGCGATAGGCGCTAGTATGATAACGAAAGTAACCATGACAGTTTCCTCTATGCTGGCAGGGGAGGTACGAACCTACGCTAAGAAGGAAACCTGGCGGTTTCCCTCTTAGCGCCCCGCTTCGCGGGGCTGATTACCCTTCCCTCTCGCCATCCGACCGTCTCTGGGGGAACCTCGCAGTTTCCCCCAGACCCCTTTCGCAGGTTCGAACCCTCCCCTGCCTAGCAAGGGAAGGAATTTGGAGCGAAAAACATGGGCAGGGGAGGGTTCGAACCTCCGTAGGGCGGTAAGCCCGGCAGCTTTACAGGCTGCTCCGATTGGCCACTCCGGCACCTGCCCGAAACCGTTCCCTTCCAAGTCCTCAATGTCAAAGCCGGTGGAGGGAGTCGAACCCCCGACCAGTTGTTTACAAAACAACCGCTCTACCACTGAGCTACACCGGCGAATTCGCTGATCAAATCGCTGCTCTACCACGGCCTGCCCTGGCCCGAGATAGGATGGCCAGGGAGCTACACCGGCAAATGCTGATAGTGTTGAATGGCCTGCGGTATTCTATCGGCTAGGTCGGAGGCAATCAAGCCGATCTCGCCCCGCTCCTTCGCCACGAGATCGCCGGCCAGGCCGTGCAGGTAGACGCCGAGCCGGGCGGCCTCAAACGGCGGCAGCTTCTGGCCGAGCAAGGCGGCGATGACGCCGGTGAGCACGTCCCCGCACCCGCCCGAGGCCATGCCCGGGTTGCCAGTCTCGTTGATGGAGACGGTCCCGTCGAAACTGGCCACGACCGTGTGGTGCCCCTTCAAGACGAGAACGACCCGGTAGCGCTTGGCGAACTCCGAGGCGATCCGCTCCCGGTCCCGCTGCACATCATCCGGCGAGAGGCGAACCAGCCGGGCCATCTCGCCCGGATGCGGGGTGAGCACAATCGGCAGCGGCAGCTTGCGCAGCAGCTCTACATCCTCCGCCAGCGCATTGAGCCCGTCGGCATCCACGATGAGCGGCGTGCGGATCTGCGGCAGCAGCCGCCGCACCAGTTCTTTCGTTTGAGCCTGCTGCGACAGCCCCGGGCCGATGCCGACGGCATCCATTGGCTCGATCGCCCGCACGATCTCCGCCAGCGCTTGGAGGCTCAGGCTACCCTCCCCGGTCTCCGGCAGCGGCTTGAGCATCGCTTCGGTCAGCTTCTGGACCATGGGGTCGTGCAGGCGCTTCGGCACGCCGAGGGTGACGAGCCCGGCCCCGGTCCGCAAGGCGCCCAGCACGCACAGCGCCGCCGCCCCGCTGTAGCCGACCGCACCCGCCAGCAAGAACACGCGCCCCGCATCGCCCTTGTGCGTCCCAGGGGCGCGCGGCGGCAGCAACCCTGGCGGGATCATCCCATCACCTGCTGGTAAGACCCTGAGAGCACTGCCCAGTGGTCAGGCCGCCAGACACGGAGACGTGCACGGCGTCCTGACAGGCAGGTGATGGGATCCCATCACCTGGAGTTCGGCCCGCAGGGCCGATACGGGCTTCTGCGACAGGTGGTGGGATCATCCTTGAATGGCGATGGCGCTGGCCACGGCGACGGTGTCGACGTGGGAGAGACTCACGTGGATCTTCAAGCCGCCGGCGCGGCGGCCGTGGAGGATGATGCGCGGACGGCCGTAGCGGTCGTTGCGGACTTCGACCTGCCGCATGGCCAGCAGGCGCTTCGGGGTGATTTGCGAGACGGCTTTCAGGACCGCCTCTTTCGCCGCGAAGCGGCCCGCCAAATGCAGCAGGCGGGTGCGGGGGCGGGCGCGCGCGTAGGCGGTTTCTTGGGACGTGAAGATGCGCTTCAGGAACGCCGCCCCGCCTCGCTCCACGGCGCGGCGGAAGCGCGAGAGTTCGACGACGTCCACCCCGCAGCCCATGCGCGCTGCAGCGGGGGTACCGGCGGAGTTACGCGGCCGTCTGGAAGACATGCGTGGGCGACGGCGCCATACGCTCAACCATCTCGCGGACCGCCTGCTCCAAACCGACGAACACGGCACGGCTCATGATGGCAAAACCGATGTTCAGCTCTTCGAGCTCCGGGAGGGTCGCCACCGCCGCCACGTTGTCGTACTCCAGGCCGTGTCCGGCGGCGACCGCCAGCTCCAGTGCTATCGCCTGCCGGGCCGCCCGCTGGAGGATGCGCAGCTGCTTGACGCGCGCAGCCGGACTGGCCGCATTCGCATAGGCGCCGGTATGCAGCTCGATGGTGCCGGCCCCCAGCGTCCGGGCCGCCTCCACTTGGCTGAGTACCGGGTCGATGAACAGGCTCACGTCGATGCCCTGCCCCTGAAACGCGCGGATGAGCGGCCCCAGCCGACGGGCCAGCCGCCGGACATCCAGTCCGCCTTCCGTCGTAAGCTCCTGGCGGCGCTCCGGCACCAGGGTCACCTGGGCGGGCTTGATGCGCAGGGCCGCGTCCACCACCTCGGGAGCGATCGACATCTCCAGGTTCAGGTGTTTGACTGCTTCCTTGAGCCGGCGGACGTCGGCGGCCTGGATATGGCGGCGGTCTTCGCGGAGATGGCATACGATGCTCGTGGCTCCGGAGCGCTCGCAGATGAGGGCGGCGTCCACCGGGTCCGGCCGGCGGCCGCGGCGGGCCTGCCGGAGTGTCGCAATATGGTCAACGTTCACGCCAAGCCGCATCGGGTCGCTCGATCGCCTGCAGCATCGTCAGGAACTGGACCGCCGGGCGTACCTCATGCACCCGCACGACGGCCGCCCCGTGGCGGAACGCCGCCGCCACACAAGCAAGCGTCCCGGCCAGCCGGTCGTCGACCTCGGCCTCCAGCACGCGCCCGATGAACGATTTCTTCGACGGCCCCACGACGACTGGATAGCCCAGAGCCACTAAGGCTTCCAGGTGCTGTAATAACTGCAGGTTATGGGCGACCGTCTTGCCGAAGCCCAGCCCCGGGTCCAGCAGCAGGCGCGTCCGGGCGATGCCGGCGGCCTCAGCATGGGCAGCGGCTTCTGCGAGCTCACGCGCCACATCCTGCACGACATCGTGGTAGCGGGGCCGGCGCTGCATGGTCTGGGGCGTGCCGCGCATGTGCATGAGGATCAGGGCGGCGTTCGAACGCACGACAACACCGGCCATCTCCGGATCGCCGAGGGCCGTGACGTCATTGACGATGGAGGCGCCAGCGGCGACGGCGGCTTCGGCGACGGCGGCTTTGGAGGTATCGACCGACAGCGGGATGCGGAGGGCTCCAGCCAGCCCCTGGATGACCGGCAGGACGCGCGCACGCTCCACATCGAGCGGCACCAGGGCGGCACCGGGCCGTGTGGATTCACCGCCGATATCGATAAGGTCGGCTCCCTCCTCGGCCATCTGTCGGCCGCGGGCGATGGCCGCCTGGGGATCGAGATAGCTGCCGCCGTCGCTGAAGGAATCCGGGGTGACGTTGAGCACGCCCATGACGAGCGGGCGGCCGAGCCGGGCATGCGTGCTGGCAAGGCTCCGTCTGGCAGGCGAGGACCGTGCGCGGGAAGGACGTAATGTTGGGGCGACCGCTTCACGCACAGCCATAAGAGCCCCCGTTAGGCGGCGGTTGGAGGAATGTGGTTGCCCGAGGAGAGGGTGGACGTCGGCGGTGCGGACGTGGGGCCCGGATCTGCGTTATTGGTGGCGGCGGGCAGCACGCCGATGAGGCGTTTCACCTCGTCCCCGTCGAGGACTTCCTTCTCCAGGAGAACGCCGGCCAGCCGGTCGAGGTCGGCGCGGTGCTCTGTGAGGACCCGGCGCGCCTGCTCATGGCAGGTATCCACCAAGCTGCGGATTTCTTCGTCGATCAGGACGGCCGTCTGCTCGCTGTAGTTGCGCTCTTCAAAGAGGTCGCGGCCGAGGAACATCTGCCGCTCGCGCCGGCCGTAGGTGAGGTTGCCGAGCCGCTCGCTCATGCCGAATTCGCAGACCATCCGGCGGGCCAGGTCGGTCGCCGTCTCGAGGTCGTTCTGGGCGCCGGTCGTAATCTCGTTGAACACCAGCTCCTCGGCCACCCGGCCGCCCATCATCACAGTCATCCGGGCGATGAGCTCCCGGCGGCTCATGGTGTAGCGGTCCTCCACCGGCAGCTGCATCGTGTAGCCGAGCGCGTGCGTGCCGCGCGGGATGATGGACACCTTGTGGAGCGGGTCGGTGTCAGGCGTCAGGAGGGCGACCAGCGCGTGGCCGGACTCATGGAAGGCCGTGATGCGCTTCTCCTTCTCGTTCAACATCCGGGTCTTGCGCTCCGGACCGGCGATGACGCGCTCGATGGCTTTCTCGATTTCCAGCATGCTGACCGCGTCCTTGTTGAAGCGGGCGGCCATGAGGGCGGCTTCGTTGGCGAGGTTAGCGAGGTCCGCCCCAGAGAAGCCCGGCGTCTGCCGCGCGACCGCCTTCAAATCCACGTTCTTGGCCAGCTTGATCTTCCGGATGTGCACCTTGAGGATCGCCTCGCGGCCGATGATGTCCGGCAGCGGGATGACGACCTGGCGGTCGAACCGCCCGGGCCGCAACAGGGCTGGGTCGAGCACGTCCGGCCGGTTGGTCGCGGCCATGAGGATGATGCCTTCCTGCGTGTCGAAGCCGTCCATCTCGACCAGGAGGGCGTTGAGCGTCTGCTCCCGCTCGTCGTGGCCGCCGCCGATACCGGCAAACCGCTGGCGGCCGACCGCGTCGATTTCATCGATGAAGACGATCGCCCCCCGGCCGCCCTGGCGGGCGTTGCGGCGGGCCTGCTCGAACAAATCGCGCACCCGGCTGGCCCCGACGCCGACGAACATCTCGACGAAGTCCGAGCCGCTGATGCTGTAGAAGGGCACGTTCGCTTCCCCGGCCACGGCCTTGGCCAGCAGCGTCTTGCCGGTGCCCGGCAGCCCGATGAGCAAGACGCCCTTCGGGATCTTGCCGCCCAGCCGCTGGAACCGTTTGGGGTCCTTGAGGAACTCGATAATTTCGCGCAGCTCCTCCTTGGCCTCGTCGATGCCGGCGACGTCGTCAAAGGTCACCCGCGTGTGCGTCTCCGGCGAGATGAGCCTCGCACGGCTCTTGCCGAAGGACAGCAGCCGGCCGCCGCCCTGCGAGGAGCGCATCACGAACCACATGAGGAGCAGGAAGATGATGAACGGGGCGAGCGACATGACGATCCCGAAGAAGCCCGCCTGCGGCGGCAGGACCTCGACGCTCGGCACGTTCTCGCGCAGCAGCTTCAGCAGCTCTTCGTCCTGGCTCGGCAGGTAGGCGGAGAAGGTGGTGTGGTTTTTGAACTGCCCCTCGACCCGGTTGTCGATCAGCTTGAGCTCGGTGATCTCGTGGGTCGTGGCGTTCTCCTGCACCAGGTGATAGAACTCGCTGTAGTTCAGCTGGCGATGGCCCTGCCCCACGTAGGTAAAGAGGAATCGCAGCAGCATGAACGTCGCGGCGGCCAGCAGGATGAGAAAGAGGGTCCGCGGCCGTTGAGGCGGCAATGGTCTGAGGGTGCTCATAGGTTCTCCCGTCGAAAATGCGCGTTCATCGTCTTAGCCCAACAGTATACTCCGACTGGCGGGGTGGCCGCAAGCCCTGCTTCCGGCGGGTCACACCGGCCGGCTCCGCCCGGTCAGGCTCCCCCGGCACGGCCAGCTGGCAGAGGACCGTCTCGGTCCGGCGCTGCAGCCGGATGCCGCCGGGCAAATCCAGCACCGTGCCGGCCGGCCGGCCGGCAAAGAGCCGCTGAGCCTCCCGCCAATGGCGGAACTCGATGGCGGTCAGCTCGCCGCGCAGCTCGAGGATCGCCTGGCGCAGGAGCTGGCGCTGCAGCGCGGTCGGCTGGCGCAGGAAGCCCGCGACGCGGATCTCGATGGCCGGCGGCCTGCCGGTACCACCAGAGGGCACCGGCTTGGCCAGGCGCTTCCAGTGGCGGCGCGCCGCCGCCTGCAGATACGCGTAATCGTCCGCGCTTTGCTCGGCCAGCTGGGTGAGGGCGGCTTTGATATTCGGATTGCACGCGCGCTCCAAGAGCGGCAGCAGTTCGTGGCGCACGCGATTGCGCAGAAACGACAGGTCGCGGTTGCTCGCGTCTTCCCGATAGACCAGTCCCGCGTTGTCGAGGTAGGCCAGCAGCTGGTACCGCCACACGCCGAGGAGCGGGCGGACCAGCCAGACCTCCTGAAGCCGGCGCTTCGCCGGGATCGCGCTGAGCCCCAGCAAGCCGGTGCCGCGCACCAGACGCATCAGGACGGTTTCCGCCTGGTCATCCGCCGTATGCGCCAGTGCGATGACACCGGCGCTGTGCGCCTTCGCCACCTCCTGCAGAAACTGGTAGCGCAGGCGGCGGGCGCCGTCTTCCAGCGACCAGCCTTCCCGTCCGCAGCGCTCGGCGACCGGCCATCGGGCGATGGTGACCGGCAGGCGCCACCGGCCGGCCAGCGCGCGGACGAACGCGGCGTCCTCCGGCGACTCCGGCCGCAGGGCGTGGTCAAGATGGGCCACATGGAGGCTCAGCCGCTGCCGCCCGCTGCAGGCGTGCAGCGCATGCAGCAGGGCGACGGAATCGGCACCCCCCGACACCGCAACGACGAGGCGGCTGCCGGCCGGCCACAGGCGGCCGCGCGCGATGGCGCGCTCAACCGCGTCCGGCACGCCGGCGTCCATCGCAGCCGTCAACGGCCCAGCCGCTTGACCGCGAGCTCCAGCACACGCCGGACATCCTGGCGTTGCTCCCGTTTATACCGGGTCAGAATGGCCTCGCGGGCCTGGGGTGTCGGGATGCGGCTGACCACATCGACGGCGGTCATCCGCACTTCGGTGTCGTGGTCCGTGAGCGCCTTCAGGAGCACCGGCAGGATCGTGATGTCGCTCTGCGAAAACGGCTCCAATCCCAAGAGGGCGGCCCGCCGGACCTGCGGGTCCTTATCGGTCTTGAGGGCCGCCACCAGCATAGGCACCGACTCGGGACCTTCAATCGCCGCCACAGCCCGGAGGCTGTAGGCTCTCGTATCCGGATCCCGGTTCTGCAGATAGTTTTTGATCGTCGGCAGGGTGCTCATCTCGCGCAGCGCTTCCAGGCGCAGGAAGCCGAGCTTGCGTTGGTACTCGTCCCGGGATGTCAGGAGCCGCATGGCCTCGGTCGCCTGCGGCGAGGGCGGCCGTACTGGCGGTTCCTCGGTGAAGGCGGCGGGCGCCGCTGCCGCCCAGGCTGCAAGCCAGAACCCCTGCACGATCCACCATCGCGTGCTGCGCATCCCGTTCACCCTCCGGTTCGTGTGGGTCATGTGCGCGCTGAGGCGGCTTTCCCGCCGACGGCAACCTCGCGCGACACCAGACGTGCGCGGCGGAGATGGCGCCGGTCATGCTCGTGGCGCAAGCTCGCCTTCCGCTTCTCCAGCTGGCGGTTCACATCGCTGAAGGCCCGGCGAATCGCCATCCCGGGGTCACGGTGCTCGATGTGGGCGGCCGCCATCCCGCCGGGTAGATGGCACGTCAGCGAGGTCCGATAGAGCTTGTGGCTGCCGTTTTCCTCGAAGACCACCCGCAGGGAGAGCGCTTCCTGCGGAAAATGGCCCAGCCGCTCTTCGAGCCGGGCGATCAGCTCCTCCAAGAGATGCCGGACATGCGCTTTGGGGCCGACGTGCTTCAGCTCAATGTGCCATTGCATCGGAACGTCTCCTCTGGGCGGCGCTAGACGGACGGCTCCATCATACGCAGTTTTTTCTCAGCCGACAATGACTGCCGCAGCCCTGCCGGGGTGCCCCGTTTGTCGCTCACCCAGAACTCCATGTACCGGCCGAACATGAGCCGCGTCTGGGCGTCGAGTGCTGGCAGCGCGCTGAAGAACGTGGCGAAGAACGGAATGAGGAGCCACTCGACCACGTGGCCGATCCGCTTCAAGAACGGATGGCGGCTCGTAGTCGCCGGCAGCAGGCACAGGCTGAGGACAATGGTGGTCAGCAGGGCGAGCGAGGCCAGCTGGAAGATCAGCGCCGTCGCCCGCGGCGCGCTGTAGTAGAGCACGGAGCTCGAGAACTCACGGCCGGCGAACAGCGCCGGAAGCCAGCCGATAAGCGACAGCAGGAACGCCGAGGTCGCCCACGAGACATGGTTTTCGAACAGCTTGAACGCGTGCCGCAGCCGCACGGAGGGCGGGATGTCGCCGGCTTGCAGGAAGCCGCGTGCCACGATCGGAAAATTCTCGACCCCCCAGGCCCAGCGCCGTTTCTGCTTGTAGACGTTGCGCACTGCCTGCCACCAGGAGCCCGCCGCCGCCACATCCAGCGACACGGTCACGTACATCGGCACCACCTGGTAGCGGCCGCCGAAATGGAGGAACGCCTTCCAGAAGATCGCGGAGTCGTCCGAGACCATGTCCACCGGCCAATAGCCGACGTCGACCAACGCCTTGAAGCTCATGCTGTGGCTGGAAAACGTCACGAGCTGCTCCGGGTTGGTCGCCTCGATGAGCTGGAAGAACGACGAGCCCATATCGAGCACGCGGGCGAACGCCGGCACCTCCCAGATGTTGTTGTGGTACACCGGAATGGGCTGGAAGCTGGCCCGCGTCCGGTGGGGGCAGACGAGAAAGGCGTAGGTCAGGCAGCTGACATAGTCGGCGCTGACGACCGTATCCGCGTCGAAGCAGGAGACGATGACGTCGTCGAAAGCAATCCCGCGCTGCGTCAGCCACTCGGCGGCCGCGCGGGCGGCATAGGTCGCGTTGGCTCCCTTGACCCGCGCTTCGCCCGGCAGCCCGTCGGGATGCTCGATGAGGAGGAGCTCCAGAAACCGGCCGCGGAACCGGCGCTGCAGCTCGCGCAGGCCGGCGGCCACCGCCGGACCCGCCCGCTGCTCCATCGCGAGGACGACGAGGATCTGGCGCGATGGAAACGTCTGGCGCGCGAGGCTCTCCAGCCCTTCCGCCAGCATCTCCGGAGGCTCGTTCGCAATCGTGTAGATGGCCAGGTGGCGGAGTTGTTCGGGCCGCGGGATCGGCGCGCCGGCGCGCACGGCCCGGGTGATCTGGCGCCGGTAGATCCAGCGGGAGAGCCGCCTCCCCCAGGATCCGGATGCCGGTTCGGCGGTCAGCCGGCCGAGCGTTCGCACCGGGTCGTCGAGGTCATGGACGCGAGCCATCCAGTCGGTGCTCCGCTCCAGGGAGAGCCGCACCGAGGACAGCACGAGGAACAGCGTCAGATAGAAGAGCCGCAACAGCCAATAGAGGTCGAACGCAATGATCAGAATGGCGGCCGTAAGGGGCTTCCAGAACGACAACGCGAGCATCCCGAGCAGGATCGTCCAGCTGGTCAAGCCGGGCAGCACCTCCAGGCACCGCTCCAGCCGGGCGTCGCGGTCGGTGAGCCGCTGCCGCGAGAAGCGGAACGTCATGGCGCCTCCCGCGTCGTGCGCGTCCGTTCGCTGATCCAGTCGGGCAGCGGAAGCACCTCCTGCTGGGGCAGCAGCTCCAACGCCCGCAGCCGCCCGCTGTCTCGGTCCAAGTAGTACAGCATGCCGGAGGCGTCGTCGTAGGCGATCGAACTGCCGGCCTGCACCTGCAGCAGCTCGTGCGGCTGGATCGGCCCATCCGTCTCCAGGGCAAAGAGGAGCACGCGGTCGCCGTCCCGCACCAGGCAGTGCGATCCGTCATAGACCCAGAAGCCCTGCGCCAGATCCCTGCCCTCCGTCAAGAGCCACTGCACGCGCAGCGGCGGAGGCGCATGGTTCCACTCCTCAACGTCGTCCGGCTGCAGCATCCCCAGCTGGTCCCGCGTCCAGAACAGGACGCGCTCGCGCTTCGGCATGACCGCCAGCCCGCGCACCCCCCGCTCCACCGGCGGCAGCACGGCACGGCTCGAGACGAGCTCGCCCCGCTTGCTGACCAGCACGACATCCCCCTTGGGCAGCACCTCCAACTGTATGAGCCCGCTCGGATGCTCCGGTAGAACCTGAGCAAAGCGCTCCGTGACCAGGCGGCCGTCGGGGCTGAAGCGCTGGACCGCACCGTTCTCATCCAGGATGTACAGCGCGTTGTGGGCCAGCTGCATACCGACCGCCCGGCCCCAGACGCGCAGCGGCGGCCCGCCGGCCCGATCCAATCGCTGGACGAGGCCGTCTTTGAGCACAAAGAGGAAGCGGCGTTCGGCGGGCTCCCAGGCCAGCCGCGACGCGCCCGCCGGCAGCAGGCCGGTTACATCTTCGATCTCAGGCTCGTGCCGCGCCAGCTCGACCCAGAGCCGCTGCTCGCCGGACTTGGTGGCCACGTGCAGGAGCAGTGCCGGACTGTCGCTCGCCGAGGTCGCCGCCAGCAACCGGGCGTCCACCCAGGGCGAATCCATGGGCAGCAGTGGACGGCCGCGGCGCTCCTTGACGTCATAGAGCATGAGCCCGCCAAGCCGGGGGCCGGCGCTTAAGAGCAGCAGCGAAGTATCCGCGAGCGGCAGCAACTCGTCGAAGGCGCCGCTGGAGAACTCCGTGGGGCGCAGCGGCTGCGGCAGCAACAGCGCGTGCTGCAGCACCGTCGCCCGCTCGGGTTCGACGGCCACCTGCCGCGTCCAGGCCTGATGGCCTTTCAGCATAAGGCGCACATCGTACAGGCCCGGCCGCAGCCCCTGCAGGACGGCCGGGGTCCGCTTCGTGTAGCGCCGCTGGCCGAGGTAGATCGATGCCCCGGAGGGCGCGCTCGAAACGTAGATGAGCCCGGTCTTGACGATCTGCTGTTCGGCCCCGGGAACAAACACGTACCCCAGGGTCGAGAAGATCATCAGGGGGCACAGCACTGCGTAGAGCCCGACGAAGGCGTAGAAGACGAGCTGCCGGAACCACCGCATCCTGTTATTGTATACCGGACGGCTCGACGTAAGCAGCAAAAACGGCAGCCCGAAGGCTGCCGTGTTTGCCTGACGCAGAAACCGGTTACGCGTGGTGCAGGACGTGGCGACGCGCGGGGCGCCGGCTGTGGCCGTTCTGCACGTGCTCGGCGATCCAATCCGTCGCGGCCTCGCGAGCCTGATCCGCCCGGTCTGTCACGACCCGCTGGGCGAGCTGGAGCTTGCGGCCCATCGTGCGGCGCGCGTGCTTGGCCTTCAAGACCAGCCGTTTCCGCGTGATGGCTCCGGACGCGGGCGCAAACAGCAGCGCCGTCAGGCTGCCGATCGTGGCCCCCAGCGCGAACGCGATGACCGACCGGCCTCTCCGGCCCTTGCCCTCCCGACGATACGTCTCCCTCATTCCCGTTCCCTCCTGTACCCGCGACGGCCGGACGTTCGGCGGGGTTCCACCCCCGCCCGATGCCCGTTCCCTAGTCGCGCTGCGATAATCGATTGCGCGGTTCGCTTCAGTTCCCCCGCCTGCTCAATCCAGTCGAGGAGCGTACTACTGGCGCGGCGGATGACGCGTTCGATGCTCCGTGTGGCGCGGTTGGTGCGGCTCAGCAGCACGTTCGCCTGCCGGACGGCCGCCTCGCACTGCGGCAGCATCCCGTTGACACGCCGCAGCGTCTGGCGCATCTCCACCGCCATCGCGACGAGTGTGACCGCGGTGACGACGGCGCAGAGACACAGCAGGACCAGCAGGGTGAGGACTAGAGGGGACTCACCGCCCATGGGAACCTCGCGGTGAGGCGTGCCGGGAGACCGGCGGAAGCTGCACAAAGAGAACGCGGCACCCCCGCCAGAGGCGGACGCGCCGCAGATGGATGACCAATCCCAACATCCGACACTCTTTCGGTAGCCCGGCGATCCGCGTGGGACCCGTGGCGTTGCGTCCCCAGGTTGCCCTGGGTTTGCCGTTATCGAGAATGCCGCACGGCCGCCGACCGGCCGCGCAAAGTTAGTTTAAGCCTACCCAACCAACACGCAGCGCGTCAAGAGCGGGCGGGAAAAATGTCGGCGGGATTGCGGAGGATATTACAGAGCCGCGGCGAACAGCAGCGCGAGCGTCATGATGCCGCTTCCGGTCCAATACGGTGTCCGGCCGAAGACGGCGGTGGAAGAGGCGGCATCGAGGTTCAGCAACCAGCCGCCGAGCACCGGTCCGACGATGCGCGCGGCACTGGCCGCCGATTGCATCAGTCCAAGCACGCGGCCTTGCGCAGCGTCATCGACGGCTTTGGAAGCCAGCCCATTGAGCGGAGCCGCCATGAGGCTATGGCCGACCGCCAAGCCGGCGGTCGCGAGGAACAGTGCGACATGCGTGGGGCTCAGCGGCAGCGCGAAGAGGCTCACCGCCAGCGCGGCGGTCCCGGCGACGGCCAGCGGCTTATCGCCGGAGCGGCGCAGCAGCCAGCCGAGCAGTCCGCCCTGGATGACGGCGCCGAGCACGCCCTGCCCGGCGAAGATGTAGCCGTTCTGTGCTGCCGTATAGCCGAATTGCCGTTCCGTGAACAACGGATACGTCGCGGTCACCAGCGAGAAGGCCACGGTGCCGAAAAAGTAGGTGACCATGACCAACTGCAGGGACCAGCCGGCGTCCCGCAGTACATGCCAGAGCGAGGTATCCGCGCGGGCCTGCCCGCGGCGCGCTACCGGGAGGCTTTCCGGCAGCCAGCAGTACACCGCCACCGCATTGGCCACGGCCAGCCCGGCTGCGGCGTAGAACGGGGCCGCCAAGGACACGCGGCTCAGGATGCCGCCGATGGCCGGGCCGAAGATAAACCCCAGTCCGAAGGCCGCCCCGATCAACCCCATGCCTTGCGAGCGGCGCTCCGGCGGTGTCACATCGGCAATGTAGGCCTGGGCCGTGGAGATGTTGCCGCCCGTCATCCCGTCGAGCAGCCGGGCGACGAACAGCAGCCACAGCGTCTTCGCCCATCCCATCAGGAAAAATCCGGCGGCGGTGCCGATGATGCTGACCAGAAGCACCGGCCGGCGGCCTACCCGGTCCGAGAGCTTCCCCAAGAGCGGCGCGCACACGCACTGCATCGCCGAATAGCTGGCCAACAGCAGCCCGATGGTGAGCGGAGACGCGCCGAACCGCTCCGCATACAGGGGCAGGATGGGGATGACGATGCCGAAGCCGACAAGATCGATGAAGACGGTCACAAAGATGACCGCCAGGGGGGACCGGCGTCCGTTCACGCGAGGTACCTCTCAAAAGGAAAAACTGGCGGCGGAGGGATTCGAACCCCCGACCTTGGGATTATGATTCCCCTGCTCTAACCAACTGAGCTACACCGCCAAGTCGCCACAACACAAACGCTATGGTGGCTCCCTAGGAGGGGGAAACGACGTTTCCCCCTCCTAGCGGTCGCCCGCAGACTCATACAGAAGTTTCCGGGCTCCCTTGGCTCCCCTTTCCTGAAAGGAATGAGGAACACCGAAGCCCTGGCGGAAAGAGAAAACGGAGTTTTCTCTTTCCGCCCCTATCTTTTTCCTTATAGGAATGTCTTAGCAAGTACCGATGGCAGTGAGGAGCACTTCGTCGGCGGCGGCATTCGCACCGCCCGCGCGGTAGCCCCGCCGGTCCACGCCCACCGTCTGAAATCCCAGCCGCTCCAGCTCCGCGGCCACGCTCTGGCGCACACGCGCGTCCGCAAACCGGCGCACTTCCTCTTCGCCCACTTCGATGCGGGCATGGGCACCCTCATGGCGCACGCGCACCTGGCGGAAGCCCTGTGCGCGCAGGAACGATTCGGCTGCTTCCACCTGCCGGAGCTTGGCGGCGGTCACGTCCTGCCCGTGGGGGATGCGCGAAGACAGGCACGCGTTCTGCGGGCGGTCCCAATTCGGCAGCCCGAGCGCGCGCGCCAGTTCGCGGACTTCCCACTTTTCCAGCCCGGCCTCCTGCAGCGGCGCGCGGACGCCGCGTGCCCGGGCCGCCTGCTCTCCTGGCCGGTCCTCGCTGCGGTCGTCGCCGATGGCGCCGTAGAGCACCGCCGGGATGCCGCGGGTGCTGGCCAGCACCTCGAGGGCGATAAACAGCGTCTGCTTGCAGATGTAGCAGCGGCCCGGCGTGTTGGCGCGGTAGACCGGGTCGTCGACTTCCTCCGTCCGGACGACCAGATGCTCCAGGCCGAGCTGTGCCGCGGTGCGGACGGCGGCCTCCAGGTCGTCGCGGGCAATCGAGGGCGAATCGGCGGTCACCGCCAGCACACGGCTCGGCCCGAGAACGTCCAGGGCCATGCGGGCCAGCAGCGTTGAATCAACACCGCCGGAGAACGCGACGAGCACGCGCTCCCACCCGCGCAAGATCGCTGCGGCGCGGTCACGCTTGGCGTAAAGTTTGGGGTCCATCCGCGCTGATCCACCCGCCGCCGAGTACGAGCTCGCCGTCATAGAACACGGCGGCCTGCCCCGGGGTGACGGCCGGCTGGGCGTCATCAAACGTGACGGTCGCCCGGCCGCCCGCCAACGGCTCCACCGTCGCCGCCGCTCCCTCGTGGCGCGACCGGATTTTCACCGTCGCCCTTAGCGGAGCCTCCGGAGCGGCCATCGACACCCAGTTGACCCGCTCGACCGCGGCCTGCCGGCTCAACAGATCTTCGCGCGAGCCGACGATGAGGCGGTTGTTCGGCCGATCCATCGCCACGACGTAGACCGGCCGGCCGAGGGCCAGCCCGATGCCTTCCCGCTGGCCGATCGTATAGCCTAAGAGCCCCCGGTGCGTGCCGAGGACCCGGCCCTCGCGGTCGGTGATGGGCCCGGGCGCCTCGTCCGCCCCCAGCTCGCGCCGGAGGAAACCGTCCTTCTTGCCATCCCGGACGAAGCACACGTCCTGGCTGTCTGGCTTCTCCGCCGTCGCCAGCCCGAGCGAGGCCGCGAGCTGCCGCACCTGCGCCTTCGTCAACTCCCCGATAGGAAACCGCGCGCGGCTGAGCTGCCCCTGGGTCAGATTGAAGAGCACGTAAGACTGATCCTTGGACGGATCCGCCGCGCGCCGCAAGCACTGCCGAGCGCGCCCCACATCGTAGGCTGAGCGCGCATAGTGGCCGGTCGCGATGAGGTCCGCCCCAAGCGCCTCGGCGTGCTCCAGCAGCGACCCGAACTTGATATGGTCGTTGCAGGCAATGCAGGGGTTCGGCGTCAAGCCCTGGCGGTAGCTGTCCACGAAGTAGTCGATGACCGAGGCACGGAACGTCTCGACGAGCTCTAGCACCTCGTGCCGGATCCCGAGCCGCTTGGCCACGGCCTTGGCGTCCATGGCGTCCCGCACCGAGCAGCACAGCCGGCTGCCGGTGTCGACGCACACGTCCTTGCCCCAGAGCTGCAGGGTCACGCCCTGCACGTCGTAGCCCTGCTCATGCAGGAGGGCGGCGGCGACGGAGCTGTCGACCCCGCCGCTCATGGCGACCAGAATGCGCTCACGCATGGGTGCTCATCATATGGAGGGACGGCGGCTCGCCGTCCGTGACCGCATTATAGCACGGCGGCCAACGGGGCGGCACGCTTACGGGGTGCTGGAGGACGGGCTGTCGGCGTCGGGGCTGGCGGCCGGCAGGTTTGCCTGCGAAGCCGGAGGCGGTGGCTGGGGCAGGCGCTCGGAGAGCGAGAAGAGGTAGGCCACGAGCGCGTCCAGGTCGTCCTCGGAGATCCGGTCTTTCCACGCCGGCATGTAGAGCAGCGGGCGCGGCTGCGAGGCGTCGGCGCGCGGGGCGGGCTGGCGACCGTGGCGGATGAGGTCCTTCAAGCGCTCCACGTGGGTGCCGTAGTACGCCTTGACGTAGAGGAGCGGCGGGATCTCTTCTGCCAACCCGCTGTTCCAGTTGTGCCGTCCGCCGACCCCCCCGATACCGTGGCAGGCCGCGCAGCCGTACTTGTCAAACACCGCCTTGCCTCGCTCCACCACGGACGCGTAGGTCGGTGCGGGCTCCGGGGGAGCCTGCCGCACGTAGGACGTCGGCAAGTCGTTCGCGGTGAGGCTCAACAGGTAGGTCGTCAGCGCCTTCACGTCGTCTTCCTGCAGGCCGAAGTGCGGCATCGCCGTCGGGAACACCGCTTCTTCGCCCGGCGGCAACTGCTCCGCCCGCACGCCCGGATTCAGCATCCGGGGATGCCGCAGCTTCGTCATCAGCCAATGGATACGGTCGTGCGGCGGCTCCATCATCTCGAAGTCCGCTTCCATGAGCAGGTAGGATTTGGAGCCCACCTCGGTCAAATCCTGCGACACCGTCTGGCCGAAATCCTTCACCGCGTGGCAGCCGTAGCAGCCTTTGGCGAGAAACAGCTCGCGGCCTTTGAGCAGTGTGGGCACATGCTGGGCCACCGGCTTCAGGTCGCCGTGGCATTTGGCGCAGGAGGCTTGCACGAGCTCGCCCCGCAACAAGGGCTCCTCCCAGTGCTTCACATCGCCGTGCGCCGCCTTGGTCTCGGTGGCCAGGCCCTGCCCGCCGTGGCAGACGGTGCAGCCGAACTTCTCCACCGGGTGCCACTCGAGAAACTGGCCCGGATGCGCGGTGAACGGCTCTTCGCTCAGCGCCACCTGCGGCTTGTCGATGGCCATATGGCAGGTCGTGCACCGGTCCACGCGGTGCAGGCTCGGCAAAATCGTCTGGTGGATGCCGCCCTGCAGGCCGCGGCGCTCTTCCTTGGCGAGCGTTTTGAGGAACCGGTGCTGGTAGGTGGTCCATTCCCGGCTGCTGTCTTGCCACAGCGCAAAGAAGAACAGCAGCGTGGCCAGGAGGCTGAAGAGCAGAAAGAGGAGCCGTTTCATCCCACCACCTCCCCACCAATCAGGCATCGGCCCTTCGGGCCGACGGGAGGTGGTGGGACCCCATCACCTGCCGCCCGGACCGCAGGTCCTGTAGACAACGGTTGATGGGATCGTGTGGCAGGTGGTGGGGTGGCGATGGGGAGCAGTCTGGTCATCTTAGATGTTGAAGCTGAAGACCGGCAGGCTGATAAGGTATTTGATTCCGAACAGCAGGCGCAGCACGATCTTGCCCAACACCCCCATCATCATCAGGAGCAGCCCGATGACGATGGCGTATTTCACCGGGCCCAGTGCCTCATAGAGGCGGTCTTTGAACCGCCCGAAGCCGATGCCGGCCGCCCCCAGCGCCAGCCCCGCCGCGCCGATGAAGACCGCGATCAGCGCATAGCCTGCGGCCCCGAGGCGCTGCACCAACTGGTACATCGCCGCGACCACCGGCGCGTTGCGCGCATGGCCGAGCGCTTCGAACAGCGTGTGATACCGGCTGCGGAGCGGAAAGTCCGTATCCGGAGCGATGAGCAGCGGCACGAAGACGGCGACGGCCAACACCATCCCGAGGCCCAAGTGCAGGGCCGCCGATGCCCGGGCGGGTGCCTGGGGGCCGCCTTTGGCCGCCAGCAGCGCTTTCGCCTGCTTGGGAATCGGCGAGCCGAGGAGGAAATAGCTCGCGAGCACCAGCCCGCCCCAGAGGTTCGGCAGGTTCTTCAGAGTCAGTTTCGTCAGCCGCCGGTAGCTCCAGGGCTCCCACGGCCAGTACCACTCCCAGTTCGGCCCCCGGCAGGACGTCCCGATGGCGATGAGGACGAACCACATGATCACCCCGAGCATGAAGATCGAGACCGCGAACGGCCGCTCCTCCGGCACCCAAGCCGGCAGCGGACCGTAGCGCTTCCAGCGCATCTTGGGCCACTCGCCGACGCCCCGAGGATTGATATCGACATACGGGATCGCCATCAGCCCGATGATGATCACCGTCGGCAGGACCACCCCGGCGATCCAGGGGTCGAAATACACCAAGAGTTCCTGCAGCCCAAGAAAGTACCAGGGAGCCTTCGACGGATTCGGCGTCACGTTCAGGTTGGCTTCGGCTTCGAGCGGCGCATTGATGGCAAGCGACCAGGCCAGGAGGATGACCATCACCATGAGCGACGCGACCATCTCCCGGGACACCAGGTGGGGCCAGACGTCCACCTTCTCCCCGCTCTGGACGGAAAAGCTGTCCTTGCGCACGCGCCAGAGGTGAACGCATACGAAGATGCAGAAGAGAAACGGCACCGCGATGCAGTGCAGGACGTAGAAGCGAATGAGCGTGGCGTCCCCGATGACCGTGCCGCCGATAAGCCCGAAGCGGGCGTCGTTCATCGTCGTGATGAACGGTAGGCGGAAGGGCCCCTCGTTGCCCAGCATGGGCGAGTTCGCCGCCATTTGGGCGCCCACCGTCACGGCCCAGAGGGCCAGCTGGTCCCACGGCAGGAGGTAGCCGGTGTAGCTGAGGAAGAGCGTCATGACCAGCAGGATGACGCCGACGACCCAGTTGTATTCCCGCGGCGGCTTGTAGGCGCCGGTCAGGAAGACGCGCACCATGTGCAGGATCACCACGATGACCATCAGGTGCGCCGCCCAGCGGTGCATGTTGCGCAGCAGGCGTCCGAGGGTCACGGCGAACGTCAGGTCCTTCATGTCCTGGAAGGCGAGCACGCTGGCCGGCCGGTAGTAGAACATGAGCAGGATGCCGGTGACGGTCAGGATGAGGAACAGGAGGAAGGAGATGCCGCCCAATCCCCAGGTGTAGGTCACCCGGATCGCGTTGCGGGTGCTCCGCACCGGATGCAGATGGAGGAAGACGTTGCCGAAGACCCGCAGCAGGCGCGTGCGCGGCGTATCGGAGAAATCGTGCCGGAAGATCGACTTCCAGATCTTCGTCTTCTTGACGTAGGACTTCAGCGAAAATTTCTCGTCGGCCATGGGGGAACGCTCAGGCGCCCTGATAGGGCAGGAAAAACTCGCCCTTCTCGCGCGGTCCGGGCCGGTTCTCCAGGTGCCCCTTGTCGATGAAGAGCTGCCCGTCGGCCGCGAGGGTGACCGCGCAGCGCCACAGCGGCTTGGGCGCCGGGCCGGCGATCACGTCGCCGTCCCGGTTGAAATTCGAGCCGTGGCAGGGGCACTTGAAGCGGTTCTCCGCCTCGAACCAGTTCGGCGTGCAGCCCAGGTGCGTGCAGCGGGCCCAGAAGCAGTAGAAACCCTGCTCCGTCCGGATGATCCAGGTGCGCTGCGCTTTCTTCCACTTCTCGCTGATGCCGAGCGGATAATCCTCCGGCTTCCCCGCCTTGAACGAGAGCGTCGGCTCATACAGGACGTTCGGGAACAGGTAGCGGAGGTTGGACAAGAGCCAGCCGCCGAGAAAGAGCCAGAAGAACGCCCACCCTGACTTCAGCAGAAACTGCCGCCGCCCGAACTGCTCATCGAACCAGCGCCAGATGTCGGTCTTAGCCGGCGGGGCCGCGGCGGCCCCGGCTGGAGAGGATGGCGATGATGAAGCTGCGGGTTCTTGAGATGGCGCCATCAGTGCTTCGAGTCCCTCCCGTCATCCCTGCCCGACTTGCCGCGCAGGGCCTCCTGAAATTCCCGAATCGCCTGCCCGAGCGATCGGCCGACGTCCGGCAGGCGCTTGCCGCCGACGACGAGTAGCACGATCGCCAGAATCACCACCAACTCGCCCCATCCGAGATTCATCAGCTCCTCCGGGTGACGGCGTACTGCGCCAGCTGCCGATACGCGGTCGCCGCTCCGTTCATCGGCGTATCCGCCAGCGCCTCGAGTGCGCCGTCGATGAGGGTCGCGGCGCGCGCCTGCGCGCGCGCAATCGTGCCGTGCGCATGGGCCGCCTTCGCGATGTGCCGCAGCGCTGTGGGCGTCGTGGCGTGGCGCCGCAGAGGCGCAAAGAGCCGCGTGCGCTCCGAGGCGGAGAGCGTGCGCGCCAGGTAGATCATCGGCAGTGACAAAGCCCCCTTGTCCAGGTCGGCCAAGATCGACTTGCCCAGCTGCCGGGGGTCGCCGGTGAGGTCCAGACAATCATCGATGATCTGAAACGCGAGGCCGAACTGCATGCCGAACGCCGCCAAGCGCTCCGTCGCCTCGGGCGTGTGGCCGCCGAGCAAGGCCCCGCTGCGGCAGCAGCCGCTGACCAGTGAGGCGGTTTTGTCCCGGATGATATCGAAGTACTCCCCCTCCGTCAAATCGAAGCGAAAGCGGGCTTCGACTTCGCGTAGTTCGCCCCGGCACAACTGCTGGCAGACCTCGGACATGACGCGCATGACCCGGGGCTCGTCCAGCTGCGACAAGAGCGCAAACGCGGTGGCATAGAGGTAATCGCCCATCAACACCGCCCGCTCGGTGCCCCAGCGCTCATGGAACGCGGGCTGCGAGCGGCGCAGCTGGGATTCGTCAATAATATCATCATGAATCAGCGTGGCGGTATGAATCAATTCCACCGCGGTCGCCGTATCGATCAGTGCCTCGCGACGCGGCGAGGGGCCCGACGCGCCCGTGAGCAGCACGAGTGCCGGCCGCAGACGCTTGCCGCCGCCCGTCACCAGGTAGACCACCTTCCGCGCGACCGGATCCGTCAGCAGCGACAGCATCCGCTGGCTCACCGCCTCGAGCCCCTCCTGCACCGGCCTGAGGGCCTCCTCCAGCAGCGCCCGCTCAGCGGGAACTGCGGCACGGCGGGGACGCACGGAGGCGCGCGCAGCACTCATGCCGGTTTGGTCGCGAGGTAGAGGCTCGCGAGCCCGTTGGCCAGGGGCACGTATTCCACCGTCGTCTGGATACTGCGCAGTCGCTCGCGGAACTGCTCGGGTGTCAGGAACTGCCGGACCGAGCGGGCCAGGTAGGTAAACGGCCACACCCGGCCCGTCAGGATGAACCCAATGGCCCGAGCGATGGTAAACAGGAACGCCAAGTACCCGAACCGCAGCACGGGGTTGGACGGATAGCCGGTTTCCAGGATGATGAGCCGCCCGTTGGGGCGCAAGACACGCACCATTTCGCGCAGGCCCGCGGTCAGATCGCCGAGGTTCCTCGTCGAAAACCCGATGACGACGCGGTCGAAGCTGCCGGTGGCAAACGGCAACGCTTCGGCATCGCCCTGGCACCAGTCGATCGCCAGACCGTGGGCGCGCTGCTTGCGCTGGGCTTGCCGCAGCATGTCGCGGGTGAAGTCGACACCGATGACCGTGCCCCGTCCGGCCTGCCACCGGGCGCAGAGAATAGCCAAATCGCCGGTGCCAGCACAGACGTCGAGGACGCGCTGCCCCGGGGCGACCCCGCCCCGGCGGAGCGCTTCCCGACGCCAGCCCTGGTCCAGCCCGAAACTGGCCAGCCGATTGAACCAATCGTAGCGTGGGGCTAAGTCGGTGAACAGGCGGCGCACGAACGAGCGCTTGTATGCCGGTTCCATGACGAGCGTCATTTGTGCGTCCGCGCCAGATAGAAGGCCAGGCTCTCCAGTTCGCTCGCCAGGTCCACTGACCGCAGCCAGATGGTCGAAGGGACCTCCAGGTGCACGGGGGCGAAGTTGACGATAGCTTGAACGCCGCCGGCAACGAACCGGTCGCAAACCTCCTGCGCGGATTGCACCGGCACGGCGATCAACCCGATCTGGATGTCGTGGCGCTTGACGAGCTCGGTCAATTGGCCGGCCGGCCCGACCGCCACTCCCTGCACCGTGCGTCCGACTTTCTTGGCATCGGCGTCCACCGCCACCTGGAACAGGAACCCCCGCTCGCGGAATCCGCGGTAGGCCAGCAGGGCCGATCCCAGGTTGCCGACTCCGGCCAGCGCGACGTTCCAGGTCCGGCCGGAGACGCCGAGAATCGAGGTCAGCCGGTCATGCAGCCGCTGGACCTCGTAGCCCCGGCCGCTCGTGCCGAACTGGCCGAAGGTGCTGAGGTCCCGCCGCACCTGGGCGTCGGTCAGGCCCAAGACTTGCGCCAGTCGGCGGGAGGAGACGTAGCCGACCCGCTGCGAGCCCATACGGCTGAGCTCCCGCACGTAGAGCGACAGCCGGGCCACGCACGCTTCCGGCACCAGCCGGAGCGACGGGCGGTAGTTGGCACGGTGATTGGAGCGCGCCATAGCTTCGCTACACCTTGCTCCATGCGGCATGCGATGCCCGCACCAGCCGCTCGACGTGCGCCTCGGTATGGGTAGTGGAGAGAAACAGCGCTTCAAACGGCGAGGGCGGCACGAGCACGCCCTGCGCGCGCAAGGCGTTGGCCCACTGCGCAAACCGCGCGCGGTCGCTGGCCTGTGCGGCGGCCGCATCCCGCACCGGACGACCGGAGAAAAAGACCGTCACCATGGATCCGGCCCAGTTGCAGGAGCTGGCCACCCCGTGCCGCGCCGCGGCCTTGGCCAGCCCGTCAGCCAGCCGCTGGGTCAGCCGCTCGAGCCGCGCATACGGAGGGGCTACGCGCAATGCCCGGAGTGTCGCGATCCCGGCCGCCATGCTCAGCGGGTGTCCGGCGAAGGTGCCGCCGTGGTAGACGTCGCCGTCCGGCGCGAGCCGCTGCATGAGAGACGCGGACCCGCCCAGTGCCCCGATCGGCAGGCCTCCGCCGATGATCTTGCCGAACGTCGTCAGATCCGGCCGGATGCCATACCGGCCCTGCGCTCCGCCCGGGCCGACCCGGAAGCCGGTCACCACCTCGTCGAACACGAGCAGGATGCCGTATTCCTGGGTGAGCGCGCGCAGGCGCTGCAGAAACCCGGCCTCCGGCACGAGGACGCCGGTGTTGGCAGGAATCGGTTCGATCATGACGCACGCCAGCCGCTCCCCTTCCCGCCGCAGGGTCGTGTCCAGCGCCCGCGGGTCGTTGAACGGCACGCGCAGGGTATCCGCCAGCCAAGCCTCCGGAATGCCGGCGGTCGTGCCGGCCATGAGGCTGTCGCCGTGGCCGTGATAGCAGCCGTCGAACGTCAGGATTTTTGAGCGGCCGGTCGCCGCGCGGGCCAACCGGACGGCCGTCATGCACGCCTCGGTCCCTGAGACGGTGAAGCGAACCCGCTCCACCGACGGGACAGCCTCGCAGATGAGCTGGGCCAGCTCCGTCTCAGCCGGATGCGTCAGCCCGAGCAGGATGTCTCGCTCCATCGCCCGGCTCAACGCGCGCACCACCGCCGGCGGCCGGTGTCCGAGGAGGAGTGTGCCCCACCCCATGATGAAATCGACGTAGCGCCGCCCGGCGGTGTCGCGGACCACAGCACCCTGCCCGCCAACAAGCTGCAGCGGCTCCGCCTGGACGTGGCGGAACGCCCGCACCGGGCTGTTGACGCCGCCGACCAGATAGCGGGACGCCGGGGAGGTGGTCGTGCGGCGTCTCGTGCGGCGTGTGATTCGCTCTGTTACCATCGGCATCTCACGATTCGCCGCGCAACAGTTTGGCGGCGTCTTTCGCCCAGTACGTGATGAGGAGATCCGCACCCGCCCGCTTCATGCCGAGCAGCTGCTCGAACCAGGTCGGACGCTCCGGCAGCCACCCGCGCGCGGCGGCGGCTTTGACCATCGCGTACTCGCCGCTGACGCTGAACGCGGCCACCGGATGGTGGAACCTCCGCTTGATGCGGGCGATGACATCCAGGAATGCCAGCGCCGGTTTCACCATGACGATGTCGGCCCCCTCCTGGATATCCAACGCCACTTCCCGCAGCGCTTCCTCAATATTGGCGGGATCCATCTGGTAACTGCGGCGGTCGCCGAAAGCCGGCGCGGAACCCACCGCCTGCCGGAACGGCGCATAGGAAGGCGATGCGAATTTCGCCGAGTAGGCCAGAATCGGCACGCGGTCGTGCCCGGTGCCGTCCAGGGCCCGCCGGACCGCCCCCACGTTGCCGTCCATCATGTCGGATGGGGCGACCATGTCGGCACCGGCCTGCGCGTGCGAAATCGCCACTTTGGCCAGCAGCGTCAAGGTGGCGTCGTTGTCGAGCCAGAAATCTCGCTCGCTCATCGGAGCGGCCGGTTTTGCCGACTTCTTCTTCCGGCCTTTGCCGCTTGTGGCGTGTCGCTTGTGGCTGGTGCTGAGCACCCCGCAATGGCCGTGGCTGGTATACGCGCACAGGCAGACGTCGGTGATGACCACGAGCTCCGGCGCGGCCGCTTTCACGGCCGAGACGGCCTGTTGGACGATGCCATCTTTGGCATACGCCCCGGATCCCTTCTCATCCTTCCGGTCCGATAAGCCGAAGAGCAGCACCGCCGCCACCTGCTCGGCGCGGAGGTCTTGGCACTCCTTCACCACCTGATCCACCGACAGCTGGAACTGCCCCGGCATCGCCGGAATCGGCGCGCGGACGTTCTTGCCGGCGCGGACGAACAGCGGCATGACCAACTGCTGCGGGGACAGACGGGTCTCCCGGATGAGCGCCCGAAACGCTTCCCGCTGCCGCAGGCGCCGCGGCCGGAACTGCAGGGATGTCGGAGTGCTGCGCATCATCGGGCTCCGGCCATGGCCTTGACCAACCCTTCCATCGTGGACACCTTGGCCTCCACCGCCACCCGTCCTCCGTGCTTCCGGATGGCCGCCGACGTCACCGGCCCGATGGACGCGAACCGCAGCCGCGCAAACCGTTTCGGCTCTCCGGCCGCGGCCAGCGCCTGAGCCAAGTGGTCCGCGCAGCTGGCGGATGTCGCCGTGATGAAATCGAATGGGCGCTCAAACAGCGTCCCGATGCCCCGCGACAACGCCTTGGGGATGACGGCGCGGTAAATCGGAACCTTGCGGACCGCCATGCCCCGTTGCCGCAGGCCCGCCGTGAGGACATCGCGGCTACCCTCGGCGCTGAAGATGAGCGCATGCTTGCCTCGCAGCATCCGCTTTGGCAGGCCGCCCAGGATGCCTTCCTGGCTGTACTGCTTGGGAATGAAATCGACGTGCAGCCCTGTCTCTTCGATGGCGGCGGCCGTCTTCGGCCCGATGGCGCCGATGTGGCAGCCGGAGAGCCAGCGGACATCTTTGCGGTACGGCTTGAGCAGCCGCGAGAACCAGCCGATGCCTTCCGGGCTGGTGAAGAAGACCCAGTCGACGTGCGGGATGGCGTGGATAATGTGCCGGAACGAGCCGTTCTGGTGGACCGGGGCCAACTCGATGGCTGGCAGCTGTTCGACCTCGGCTCCGAGCGCTTCCAGCTGAGCCGTCAGCGCTGCGGCTTTGTCGGACGCGCGAGTCACCAGGATGCGGCGGCCGAAGAGCGGCGTGGTCTCGAACCACCCTAACGACTTGCGCAACGCCACGACGTCACCGACGACCAGAATGGCCGGCGGCTGCAGGTTGGCCCGTCGGGCGGCCTGGACGATCGTCCGCAAGGTCCCGGTGACGGTGCGCTGGCGCGGTTCAGTGCCCCACTCGATCACCGCGCACGGAGTCGACGCCGCACGGCCATGGCGGGTCAGCTGCGCGACGATGCCGGGCAGGCCTTTGACGCCCATGAGGCAGACCAGCGTATCGCAGGCGGTCGCCAGACTGTGCCACCGGAGACTGCTGTCCGGCTTGGCCGGGTCTTCGTGGCCGGTGATGATCGCCACCGATGAAGACAGCGAGCGGTGGGTGACCGGAATCCCGGCGTAGGCCGGCACCGCGATGGCACTGGTGACGCCGGGCACCACCTCGAAGGGAATCTTCGCCCGCACCAAGGCCAGCGCTTCTTCGCTGCCCCGCCCGAAGACGAACGGATCGCCGCCCTTCAGCCGCACCACCATGTGTCCCGCTTTCGCCTCGCGGATGAGCCGCGCGTTGATGTCGGCTTGGCGGACCGTGTGCCGGCCGGTCTCCTTGCCGACGTAGACCCGTCGGGCGCTGGGCGGGCACGCCGCAAGCAGGCGCGGCGAGACGAGGCGGTCGTAGACCACCACGTCCGCGCGAGCAAGCAGGTCCCGGCCCTTGACGGTGATCAGCGATGGATCACCGGGCCCGGCGCCAACTAAGTACACTATCCCCTTGGTCATTCTATCCGCTGTCCCCTCTACGCTAAAAGAAAGCGCGCCCGACGGGGGTCGAACCCATAACCTCTAGCTCCGGAGGCTAGCGCTCTATCCAATTGAGCTACGGGCGCGTCGCTTGCTACAGAATCTCGACTTGTCTATCCTTTCCCGGAGAGGAGCTGCGTCGCTCCTTGGGCCGTCAATTGGTCGGCCAGCCGCTTACCAAGGGCGACCGGCTCCGTTACAGGCCCCTGCAGGCGGCCGCGCACGCTGGCCGTCCCATCGGCCGCGGTCACCGAGCCGTCCAGGGTCAGCATGGCCCCGTCGCACGCGGCATAGGCGGCGATCGGCACCCGGCAGCCGCCGCCGAGCGCTTGGAGGAACGCGCGTTCGGCCTCGACACAGGCGCGGCTGACCGGGTCGTCGAGAACGCCCATGAACTCCAGCGCGTCGCGGTCGTCCGCGCGCGTCTCCACTGCGAGCGCTCCCTGCCCGGGCTCCGGCAGCATCACCGAGAGATCCAGGTGTTCCGTAATCCGCGCTTCCAATCCGAGGCGGATGAGCCCGCACGCCGCCACCACGATGGCGTCGTACTGCCCCTCATCCAGCTTGCGCAGGCGGGTATCCACATTGCCGCGGATGTCGAGCAGCTGTAGATCGTGTCGGTGGCGCAACAGCTGACTGCGCCGGCGCAGGCTGGAGGTCCCCACGCGCGTGCCGGCCGGCAGCGTGTTCAGCAGTTGGCCGCTGCGTGACACCAGGGCATCACGAGCCTCGTCGCGCTCCAGCACCGCGGCGATACGCAGGGCCGGCGGGGTCGCGACCGGCAGGTCCTTCAAACTGTGCACCGCCGCGTCGATCTCGCCGCCAGCCAGGGCCTGCTCCAGCTCTTTGACGAACACGCCCTCGCCGCCCATCGCCACGAGCGGCAGCTCCGGATTCTTGTCCGCGTGCGCTTTGATGGTCTTCAGCTCCACCCGCCGCTTGGGGAATCGCTCCTCGAGCTTCGTCTGGACGATCTGAGCCTGGCACATCGCTAGGGAGCTGCCGCGGGTCCCGAGCACGAAGGGACGCATGTGACCGCCTCTGTCTGCCACCATGAGAGGAACCGCTCGACTTTACGGTTCACGATCGCCTGCGACTGCTGCAGCGCCTGCCGCCGCTCCTGATGATAGTGGTCCACCAGGCCCTGCAAGTCGTCCACATTGAAGAGGTAGACGTTTTCCAGGCTGCCGACGTCCGGATCGATGTTGCGCGGCACGCCCAGGTCCACGAGGCACAGCGGCCGCTGGCGGCGGCCATGCATCGCCATCGAAACCGCCGCGCGGTCCAGCAGCCACGAGGCGGCGCTCGTCGAGCTGATCACGATGTCCGCCTCCAGCAGCTGCTCGTCCAGCTGATCGAAGAGGATCGGCAGCGCGTGATACGCTTCCGCGAGGCTGACCGCCCGCTCCGGCGACCGGTTGAGGATGCGCAGCGCCTTCACCCCGCGGTCCGACAGCCGCCGCACCGTCTGCTCGCCGACCTTGCCCGCCCCCACGAGCAGCACGGTGGCCGACGACAGCTGGCCGAAGATTTTCTCGGCCAGCTCCACCGCGACCCCGCCGACCGACGTCCCGCCCAGGCCGATCGCGGTTTGGGCACGGACCGCCTTCGCGGTGTTCAGCGCCCGCTGGAACAGCACGTTGAACACTTTCCCGGTGGCACCGGAATCTTTCGCCCATTCATAGGCGTGCTTCACCTGGTGGAGGATTTCGCTTTCGCCGAGCACCATGGAGTCCAGCCCGCTCGCCACGGCGAACAGATGCTGGACGCTCTGCGGCTCGGTATAGCTGTAGAGCCGGCTGCTGAGGTGTTCCCGCTCCACGCGCCCGTACTCGCTGAGGAACCGGTGCAGGCGGTCGATGGTGCCGTCCAGCTCCCGCACGCCGCCGTAGATCTCCACACGGTTGCAGGTCGAGAGGATGGCGGCCTCGTCCAGCCCCACTTCCTCGCGAAGCTTCGCCAGCAGCTGCGGCAGCTGCTCCCGCGCGAAGGCCAGCCGTTCCCGCAGCTCCACCGGGGCTGAGCGATGGTTGAGTCCGACCAGGAGAATATGCATCAGAAGTAGGGGTGCGTGGACAACAGGATCCGGCTCGCCCCGACGAATGTGAATAGGACCAGGCTGAAGCCGAGCACCGACAGCAGGGCCACCCGCCGGCCCCGGAGGGTCGAGCGCAACCGCATGAGCCACAGCACCAAGTAGGAGCCCCACAAGAGCATGGAGAGGTACTCTTTCGGGTCGCCGGTCCACCACCGCCCAAGCAGGGTCCCCACCTCGATGAAGCCGAAGGCGACCCCGAGGCTCAAGAGCCCGAAGCCGATGCCGATGGCCGTGAAGTTGAGGCGGTCCAGCATCCCGAGCGACGGCAGGCGGTGGAACAGCAGGCCCAGCGTCTTGCGCTTCAGCTGCCGCTCCTGCACCAGGAACAAGACGCCGGAGACGAACGCGACGAGGAACGCCACGTAGCTGAGCAATGAGCAGACGGTGTGCACAATCACCATGTCAATGGCCGCGCAGCCCCGCGGGGAGAGCCCGCGGGGCGGAGTCCTGAGCGAGTCCGCGGGCGAAAGCCGCGGTGCGAGCCGAAGGATTGGCTCCCGATGCCTGCCGGCGCAGCTGCTGCAGCGCCATCCGGCGGGCCGCCGCCATCCGGTTCGCTTTCACCAGCCTGAACACCCGGCCGCACACCAACCCGTCGAAATACCGCTTGCGGTCCTGGTAGGTCGGCAGGGTGCGCTTGGCCGCCCCCCGCAGGCCCTCCAACAGCCGCAGCATCGGCGCATACTCCGCCCCGATGGCGCGGTCCACCCGGTCGCGGATCTGCTGGGCCACGGAGGGACTGGCCCCGCCGGTGCTGACCGCGACGGTGAGCCCGCCGCGCCGGGCGATCGCCGGCGCGATGAAGGAGCACAGCGGCTTCTGGTCCACCACGTTGGTGAAGATCCGCCGCCGCGTCGCCTCGCGGTAGACCTGCGCATTGACGGTGGCCTCGTCGGTCGCCGCGCACACGAGCCATACGCCCCGAAGGTCCGCCGGCCGGAACCGCCGCGCGACGTACCGGATCCGGCGCTCGCCCGCGTAGCGCTTCAGCCGGCTCGTGGCATCCGGGCTGACGACGGTGACCTGTGCCCCGTAGCTCAGCAGGGTCGTCGCCTTCCGCTGGGCGATCAGCCCGCCGCCCACAATGAGGCAGCGGCGGCCCCGCAGATCGGCAAACATCGGATAGTACGCCTGTGCCATCAGCGCGTGCCCAGCCCTTGCTTGAGTTTCGTCAGCTCGTCCGGCGCCATGCCGACCGTCTGCTCTTTCCCCGGGAACGCGCCCGACCGGACGTCCTTCACATAGGCGGCCGTGGCCTGCCGGATGGTCTCGGCCACGTGGGCATAGCGCTTCACAAATTTGGGTTTGAATCGCTCGAAAAGGCCCACCAGGTCATAGGTGACGACCACCTGGCCGTCGCAGTGCGGGCCCGAGCCGATTCCGATGGTCGGGATGCGCAGCCGGGTCGTGATCGCCTGCGCGACCTGATCCGGCACGCACTCCAGCACCATCGCGAAGCAGCCCGCGTCCTGCAGTACCACCGCCTGGGCGATGATGCGAACCGCCGACTGCGCGTCCTTGCCGCGCACGCCGAAACCGCCCTCGGCGGAGGCCGTCTGCGGGGTGAGCCCCACGTGGCCCATCACTGGAATGCCGGCCCCGACGATCGCCTTGGCGACCGCTTCAATGCCTTCCTTCCACTCGAGCTTCACCGCGTCGCAGCCGGCTTCCTGCACGAACCGGCGCGCGTTCTGCACCGACTCCTCCAGCGAACCCCGGAAGGACAGGTACGGCATGTCCCCCACGAGCAGGGCGTGCGTGACGCCGCGGCGGGCCGCTTTGGCATGGTGGATCATCTCGTCCATCGTGACGGGTGCCGTCGTCTCATAGCCGAGCACGACCATCCCAAGCGAATCGCCGACGAGCACCAGGTCGACGCCGGAGGCGTCCACCAGCGCGGCCATGGGGTAGTCATAGGCCGTCAGCATGGCGATCTTGCCGCCGGCGGCTTTGCGGCCTTGCAGCTCGGCGACGGTCACGGTCGGCATCGGCGTTCGCTCAGTTCAGCAGCGTCTCCCGCATCAGGCGGGTCCCTTCCACGACGACGCGCAGCTTCTCGATCGCTTCTTTGGGCGTCCGGGTCTTCAAACCGCAGTCCGGATCGACGAAGATCTGCTCGGGCTTGAAGACCTTCAGCGCCTTCTTGAGGGCGTTGACGACCTCCTCCCTGGACTCCGTCCGGTGGCTGTGGACATCCACCACCCCCAGGCCGATCTGCTTCGGGAACCGCTTGCCCTTGAAGAAGTCCAGCAGCTCGAAGTTGCGGTTGGCGAACTCCAAGTCGATCTGGTCTACCGGCAGCCGGTGGAGCTTCGGCCCGATGGTCTTAAAGTCGCCGTAACAGATGTGCGTGATGGTCTGGGCCTTCAGGCCCTTCGTCACGATCCCGAGCGCTTCTATGGCCAGGTCCATTTCCTCGGGCCGAGTCGAAATCGCGGGCTCATCCACCTGGATATACTGGGCCCCGGCCCGCTCCAGGTCCTTGGCCTCTTCGCGGACCACCTGCGCGATGGCGAGGGTCGCCGCGCGGCGCGAGGGGTAATACTCGTTGAACGACCAGTCCATGATCGTGTAGGGGCCGGTCAGCATGCCCTTCACCGGCTGCTTGGTCAAGCGCTGGGCGAACTTCCACCAGTCCACGGTGATCGGCTTGGGCCGCGTCACCTTTCCCAGAATGATCGGCTTGCGGTAGTAGCGGTTGCCATAAGAGCGCACGAGCTCGCTCGTCTTGAACCCGCCCAGGTACTCGGCGAAGTAGGCGACCATATCGCCGCGGTACTGCTCGCCATCGACGATGATGTCGATGCCCAGCTCCTCCTGGAGCTTGATCCATTCGCGCGTGGCCTGCTCTTCCAGCGCGCGCAGCCCTTTGGCGCTGAGCTCGCCCCGGCGCGCCTGCGCGCGCGCGGCTGTCAGGTAGTCGGGCTTCGGCAGACTGCCCACGGACGTCGTCAATAGCATCAGCGGCTCCTCGTCTTGGTCTTGGCCACACTGCGAACCGCCTCCACCAGCCGCCGGAGCTTGGCCCGGGCCTGGGTGTGCGGCAGAAACTCCAGTCCGCAGTTCGGGTTCACGTAGAGGCGCTTCGGGTCCACCCGCCGGCTGACCGCCCTCAGGATGGCCTGGAGCTCCTTGACGGATTCCAGCTTGGTGTTGCGGGCGTCCAGGCAGCCGATGGCCAGCTCCTTGGTTACCTTGACCTTCGCCAGCGCGCTGAGCGCCTTGGAGTCGGAGACAACATCGACGCCGATGACATCGACCGGGGCCTTCATCAGGGCCGTCAGCGAGCCGTTCAGCGAGCCGAAGTAGGTGTAGACCGCCGTCTTGGCCTTCACTCCGGCGGCGGCCACCTTGAGCGCCTCGAGCGCCAGCTTCAGATCGGTTTTCCCGAACCCGATGGCCGGCTCATCGAACTGCACGAAGGGAGCCCCCACCGCGGCGAGTGCCCGCGCTTCGGCATTCAAGATTTCTGCCAGCTTCATCACGAGCGGGCGCAGGGCCTTGTAGTGGCGGTCTTCGCACAGCAGCGCGAACGTGTAGGGACCGGGCAGGATGGCCTTCACCGGCTTCTTCGTGCAGCCGGCCGCGAAGCGGTAGTCATCCGCGAGGATCGGGCCGCGCCGCACCGGCTCCCGGTGCAGGATGGGCCGGCGGTAGTAGACGTTGTTGTTGAACCAGCGGGTCAGGCCGTTGATCTCGAAGCCCTCCAGCCGCCGCGCGATGGGGGTGACCAGGTCTTCCCACCGGATCTGCCCATCCGTCAGCAGATCCAGGCCGGCCGCCTCCTGTTCCTTGAGGACCGCCCGGGTGAGCTCCTGGAAAATCCCTTCAAGCCCGTCGTCGCTGAGCTCTTTGCGCTGCCACTTCGACACTGCTCCGATGAGCTTGGTCGAATAGGCGCCTTCCGCCACTTTCGGATAATTCCCTACCGTCGTCGTGATCATCTGCTGCGCTGCCGCTGGCTTATGCGCTGGTGCGCCCGGCGGCGTCCTCCTTCTTGGTTGCTGGGGCTGCCCGGTACGGTTTCTGCGCTTCCTTGCGCTCGAAGCAGGCAGGACAATTGAAGAGCGGCCTCGCCAACGCCCGGTTGTAATCTTTCGCCACGACCACCCGCAGGACGACGTCGCTGTCCTGCTTGCACGTATCGCATCTCATCTCCCATCACCTGCCTGTTTCCAATAATGCGAGTCGGCCCGTTGGGCCGAAGGCAGGTGATGGGACCCCACCACCTGACGCTCGGCCCGCAGGGTCGATGCTGTGTCCGGTGACAGGTGGTGGGGCCACCAGTCCGACCAGCGGTCCCGCCAGCAAGCCAGCGCTTCGCCCGGCGTCACCGGGCGTCCGGCCGCCGCGGACAGCGAGACGGCCCGCGCCGCCAGCCGGTGCCGGATCTCCGCCGGCAGCTGTCGCTGCAGCACCTCAGGCAGCGGGGCTAACAGGACGGAGCCTTGAATCAGCCAGTGGTCTCGCACGCGCCGGATGGCGAAGCCAGCCAGCTTGCGTCCGCCCGCCGTCACGGCATATGGGCTCACATCGGTCAGGCAGTACTCGATGCGCCGCCCGCCCCGCACGTCCACACAGGCTGTGGCGGCAACGCCGAAGGCCTCGCAGAACCGCACGGTGCTGCCGCAGACGCCCGCCATGATGGCGGACAGCGGCAAGCCCAGGAATCGCGGGACCACCACCGCCACCGCCGCATCGCTGCCGTGCAGCGCCATCCCGCCGCCGGTGGGCCGCTCCGCGCCGTCGAGCCCCTTCGCCGAGGGCAGCCACTCCGGGGGCGCTTGGCGCCATCCCCACGTCACCGCGGGACGCGCCCAGGTGAAGAAACGCACCGTCAACCCGCCCTCGTCGGCCAGCTGCCGGTCGAGCGCCATGTGGTCTGCCGCCGTCGCGGCACCGCCGAGCAGCCGCCGCCACGGATCCATCAGGCGTGCACCGCTTCCCGTGCCGGCACCCAGCGCAGATTGGGCTCGCGCGCGGCTTTGACCTCATCCAGCCGGTCCACGACCATCCGCTGGGGCGCCCGGCGCACGACCTCAGGAGTCGTCTTGGCTTCCTGGGCGATGCTGGCCAACGCCTGGGCGAAGCGGTCAAGCGTCTCCTTCGATTCCGTCTCGGTCGGCTCAATCATCAGCGCTTCGTCCACGATGAGCGGGAAATAGACCGTCGGCGCGTAGAAGCCGTAATCCAGCAGCCGCTTGGCCACGTCCATCGCCGTGACCCCGGAGGCCTTCAGCGACTTGAGGCTCGCGACGAACTCATGCATGCAGCGGTGGTCGAACGGCACCGGGAACGTCTCCTGGACTTTCGCCTTCAGGTAGTTGGCATTAATGATGGCAACTTCGCTCGCGCGCCGCAGGCCGTCGCGGCCGAGGGTGCGGATATAGGTGTAGGCGCGGACGAGAACACCGACGTTGCCGTAGAAGCCGTGGACGCGGCCGACACTCGAGCGGCCCCGTTCGTCCCAGGTGAAGCGCTTCCCGGCTTTGCGGACGCGCGGCACCGGCAGGAACTCCTCCAGCGCCTTTGTCACCCCGACCGGACCGGCTCCCGGCCCTCCGCCGCCGTGCGGGGTGGAGAACGTCTTGTGCAGGTTCAGCTGCAGCAAATCCACCCCCATCTGACCGGGCTGGGCGATGCCGAGCAGCGCGTTCATGTTCGCCCCGTCCATGTAAACGAGCGCGTCCCGCTCGTGGAGCAGTGCCGCGATGGTCTTGATGTCCCGCTCAAACAGCCCGAGCGTGTTCGGGTTCGTCAGCATGAGCGCGGCGACGTCCTTGGTCAGTTTGGCTTTCAGCTCCGCCAAGTCGATGAGCCCGTCCGGACCGGACTTCAGCTGGACCACGGTAAACCCGGAGAGTGCGGCCGAGGCCGGGTTGGTGCCGTGCGCCGAATCTGGAATGAGAATCGTCGAGCGGGTGCGGCGCTTCTTGCGCTGGTACGCGGCGATGATTTTGAGTCCGGTCAACTCCCCCTGCGCGCCGGCGGCCGGCTGCAGCGTGAAGGCCGCCATGCCGGTGATGGCGCACAGCAACTGCTCGAGCTCATACAGCAGCTCTAGCACGCCCTGCACCTGGCTCTCGGGTTGGAACGGATGCAGCCAGGCGAACCCTGGCAACGCGGCGATGCGCTCATTGAGCTTCGGGTTGTATTTCATCGTGCAGGAGCCGAGCGGATAGAAGTGCGTGTCCACCGAGAAGTTGAGCTGGGACAGCCGCGTGTAGTGGCGCACGACGTCAAACTCGGCGACCTCGGGCAGCGGCGGAGCGGACGGACGCACCGCCTCAGCCGGCAGCACCTCCGACGGATTGGAGGCCGGCACGTCGCTCGGCGGCAGGAGGTATCCCCGACGGCCGGGCACGGAACGCTCGAAAATCAACGGGTCCGCCATCAGGCAATGCGCCTCAGGGTCTCAACCGTGCGGTCGATCGCCTCCCGGCTGAGGCGCTCCGTGGTACACCAGAGGCTGCCCTGCGGCAGCGTCGGGTACCAGTCCCCAAGGGCCAACCCGCCCGCAATGCCAGCCGCGGCCAGCTTCCGGTTGACGGCCTCCACCTTGACGGCCGGGTCGTACCGCAGGGTGAACTCATTGAAGCACGGCTGGTCGAACAGCGGCTGGATCCACGGCACCTCGCACAGCCGGGCCTTGGCATAGCGCGCCTTGTCCAAATTGAGCGCCGCGAGCTCCCGCAGCCCCTGCGGGCCCAGGAGGGTCAGAAAGATCGTGGCGCGGAGTGCGAGCCACCCTTCGTTGGTGCAGATGTTCGAGGTCGCCCGCTCGCGGCGGATATGCTGCTCCCGCGTCTGCAGCGTCAGCGTGAAGCCGCGACGGCCGGCCTGGTCCACCGTGCAGCCGGCCAGACGTCCGGGGATCCGACGGAGGAGGGCGGTGGTGGTCGTAAACAATCCCAAGCCGGGTCCGCCGTATGCGGGCGGGCTGCCCAGGCAGCGGCCTTCGGCCACCGCGATGTCCGCGCCGTACGCGCCCGGCGGGGTGAGCACGCCGAGGCTGACCGGATACACCGAGGCGATGAACAGGCCGCCGGTGCGATGGACAAGCTGGCCCGCTTGCGCCATGGGCTCGAGGCAGCCGAAGACGTTCGGCTGCTGCAGGATCAAGCAGGCGACGTCGTCGCCCAGCGCCTTGCCCAGCGCGTCGAGGTCGGTCACCCCATTGACCGCAGGAATCTCTTGGACGGTGGCCTGGCTGCCGCGCAGATAGGTCGCCAGCGTCTGGCGGGCGTGCGGATGCACCGCCTCCGATACGAGGATGCGGCCGCGCTCCGTCGCCCGCAGCGACAGCACCGCGGCTTCCCCCACCCCGGACGCGCCGTCATAGAGTGAGGCGTTGGCGACATCCATCTGCAGCAACTCGCAGACCATCGTCTGGAACTCGTAGATGGCCTGCAGGGTGCCCTGGCTGGCTTCGGCTTGATAGGGGGTGTACGGGGTGAGCCACTCGCCGCGCGCCGCCACCGCATCCACGACGGTCGGGATGAGGTGCGCGTAGGCGCCGGCACCCAGAAACGAAACGACCTCGGTCAGCGGCCGGTTGCGGCCGGCCAGTGCCTCGCAGAGGCTGATGACCTGGGCTTCCGCCAGGCCGTCCGGGACGTCCAGGTCGCGGCGCTGCAGCTCGCGCGGCACCTGCTGGAGGAGCTCGTCGAAGGAGCCGGCTCCGATGGCCTGGAGCATCTCCTGCAGCTGTGCTGTGGTATTGGGCGCGTAGTCCATGGCGTTGCGGCTGCCGTGCGGACGAACGGTTAGTGGGTGCTGGCCTCAATCTGTTTCGCGTACGCGTCTGCGGACAACAGCTTGGAAAACTCCGCCGGGGTGCTGGGGGCCACGGCGAACAGCCAGCCGGCCCCATAGCAGTCCTGGTTGATGATCTGCGGCGTTTTCACGACCGCCTCGTTGACCCGGCTGATCGTCCCGGACACGGGCGCGTAGATGTCGAAGGCCGCCTTCACGGATTCGATGACCGCCACCGCCTCGCCCTGCTTCACCGCGCGGCCGGGTTTCGGCAGCTCGACGAACACGATATCGCGCAGCTCTTCCTGCGCATGGGCGCTGAGCCCGACGGCGGCATCCTGGGCCTCGCGCCGGATCCATTCGTGCGTGGCGGTATACGAGAGGTCAGCGGGCAGATGCATCGGGCAAGCGCTCCGTGGTTGACGCCGAGGGGGCGGCGAACATCGGTGGCAAGGCGGGCCGCTTCCAGAACGGCAATTTGACGACCGTCGCGGTATAGCGCTGGGCGCGGACGGTGAGGGTCAGCGCGGTCCCAGGTGCGGCCTGCGCGGCGTCCACGTAACCCATGCCCAGCGGTTTCTTCAGCATGGGGCTGTAGGTGCCGCTGGTGACCGTGCCGGCACGCTGGCCGTTGACCGTCAGCTCACTGCCATGGCGCGGCACCGGGCCTTCGGCCAGCTCGAAGCCGACAAACCGCGTGGCATAGCCCTGCTGCCGCTGGCGCACGAGCGCGTCTTTACCGGTGAACGACGGCTTGTTGATCGCCACGGTCCAGTCCAGGCCGGCTTCCCACGGTGTTGTCGCCACACTCATGTCCGTGCCGTAGAGCCGCAGACCGGCTTCAATGCGCAGCGTGTCCCGCGCGCCCAGCCCGACGGCCTGGCCGTTGAGCGGTTTGGCCGAGGCGAGCACGGCGTCCCACACCCGCCGCGCGTGCGCCGCCGGCAAGAACAGCTCAAAGCCATCGCCGCCGGTGTAGCCGGTGCGGGCGATGCACGCGTCCGGCCCCATGGTCCGGATGGGGGCGATGGCGAAGCGCCCCAGGCCGGCGACTTTGGCGTCCAGCAGATGCTCGAGCACCCGGCAAGCGAACGGCCCCTGCACCGCGACGATGCAGCGGCCCTCGCTGATGTCGGTGATCGTGGTCTGCCCCTGCCGGTGGGCGGTCAGCCATTCCACATCGGACTGCCGGTTGCCGCAGTTGACGATGACCAGAAAATCCGTGTCGCTTAGCCGGTAGATGATGAGGTCGTCCAGAATGCCGCCGTCGTCCCGCAGCATGAGGGTATAGCACGCCCGCTCCACCCCGGTCTGGCTCAGGTCGCTGACGACCAGTGCGTTTAACGTGTTGAGCGCACCCGGACCGGTCACCAGCACCTGGCCCATGTGCGAGACGTCGAAGAGCCCCAGCGCCTGGCGCACCGCCATGTGCTCTTCCAGAATGCTCGTGTAGTAGAGCGGCATGTCCCAGCCGTGGAAGTCGGTCATCTTCGCCCCAAGCTGGCGGTGCCGGTCGTGGAGGGCGGTCGTCAGCATGTCAGCTTCGTGCTGCCCCGGCCGGCCGGGCCGCTGCGGACACTCCAGCCGCCTTCAGGATGTCTGGAATCAGCGCTTCCCAGCCTAGCGCATAGAGATGGATGCCGTCGGCTGAGGGCCGCACCGCGCGGATGAGCTCGGCGGTGACGGCGACGCATTCCGCCTTCGCGTCTTTGGTCTGCTCAAATCGGGCGATCAGCTCCTCGGGCACGTGGATGCCCCAGACGTGCTCGTTCATGTAGCGCGCCATCTTTGCGGACTTCACGAGGAGGATGCCGGCCAGCACCGGCTTGCCGAAGGGCTTCACCTTCCCCATGAACGCCGCCAGCTTCGGCGGGTCGAAGACCGCCTGGGTCTGGAAGAACGTCGCCCCGCCGTCGAGCTTGGCTTTGAATTTCTGCAATTCCACCTCGAGATCCTTGGCACCCGGGTCGGCCGCCGCCCCGATGCAGAACTGCGGCGCTCCGCTGAGCGGCTTGCCGGCCATGTCCTTGCCGTCGTTCAACCCCCGCGCAGCCTGCATGAGCTGGGCGGAGGTGAGGTCGAACACGGGCTTGGCCTCCGGATGGTCGCCGGCTTTCGGGTCATCGCCGGTCAGCAGCAGCACGTTGCGGATGCCGAGGATCGCGGCCCCCAGCAAATCGGCCTGCAGCGCCAGCCGGTTGCGGTCGCGGCAGGTCATCTGGAGGATCGGATCGATGCCGGCGTCCAGCACCGCCTTGGCCACCGCGAGCGAGCTCGCCCGCATGATCGCCCCGGAGCCGTCCGTGACATTGACCGCGTGCACCAGGCCCTTGACCCGCTCCACGGCGCCGAGAATCTCCGAGAGGTCGGTGCCCTTGGGCGGATTGACCTCCATGGTCACCAGCCACGGAGCGCGGCCCAGCTGCTGGGCGAACCGCGGCGGCTCGTGGACGCTCATGCCCGCGCTCCCGGCTGCTGCAGCTTGAACGCTTCCACGGTGTTCTTCATCACCATCATCACGGTCACCGGCCCAACCCCACCCGGCACCGGGGTGATGTAGGCGGCACGCGCCTTGGCCGCGTCGAATTCCACGTCGCCGACCACCCGGCCGCCGATGACGTTGATGCCGACATCGATGACAATGGCGCCTTCTTTGATCCAGGAGCCTTTGATGAGCTGCGGCTGGCCGACCGCGACGACCAGAATCTCGGCGCGCTGGACATGCACCTCGAGTCTGCGGGCCTTGGCGGTCCCGGCGTGGCAGATGGTGGTCGTCGCCAGCTTATCGAGCAGCAGCATGCTGACCGGCCGGCCGACGATCTCGCTGTGGCCGATGACGACCGCTTCCTTCCCTTCCAAATTGACGCCGGTCTCCTCGATGAGCCGCATGACCGCCAGGGCCGTGCAGGAGCCGATGCGCGCCTTGGCGAAAAACCGACGCGCCATGTTCTGGGGATGGATGCCTTCAACATCCTTGCGGGGATCGATGAGCGCAGAGATCCGCTGGGCGTCAATCTGGGGAGGCATTGGCTGATGGACGAAGACGCCGTGGACCTGGCCGCGGTTCAACCCCTCCACCGCATCCTCCACCTGCTGTTGGGTCACGGTCTTCCAGGGAAAACGGCCCTCGACGTCGGCGTCGATCCCGAGCGCCTTGGCCTGGTTGAGTTGAGCGCTCAGATAGAGCTGGGAGGTCGGCGTATCGAAGGAGATGACGGCCAGCCGCGGACGCTCGCGGAACCGCGTCACCTCGGCGAGCAGCTCGGCTTTCATCCGCTCGGCGATGGCCTTGCCGTCCAACACGGTGTGCGTCATGGGTGCGAGGGTCGTGTCAGCGCGCATGCGTTCAACGGATGGCCCCCAACCGCCGCCGGATGGTCCTCGCATAGGCGGCATCCTTCAGCCAGGCGAGATTCGTCGCAATCAAGGCGCGGGCCCCCGTCTCCGCCGCCGCGGCCAGGGCGGCCGCGCAGCGTAAATCCGACTGAAACGTCGGCCGCACCCGGAGTTGAGCCCGCCGGCAGGCCGCCGCCACAGCACCCGCATGCTCGGCCACCCGGCACGGCACGCCGGTGGCCTGCTTGAGCGCGCGGCGAAAGCGCTGCTGATTGCCGGAACGGGTCGCTTGGATGACGCGGGCGAATAGGACAGCGTCGCGGTCAATCAACACGAGCGCGTCGCGCCGGATCGCCCGCAGGCGGCGCTGCACCGGAGCCTCCGGCACCAGCTTTTCCAGCAGGGCCGCGGAGAGCGCGGCACTGAAGGCGGCCACACTGCCTCCTCCGACCCACGACCCTCGGCGGGCGACGTGCTCAAGGAACTGCTCGAGTGATACGCGCAACCGGAATGCCTCGTCAGGATGCCTGATGGGATGATGAACGCTTATTATATGTGAAATCTTTCACAGATGCAACCGCCGGAGGAACGGCACGTTGCGGGCGCACTACCAGCTCGGGTGATCCGCCTCGAACGCACCCCGCACCAGCTCAGCGCGCGGCGGCCCGTCCGCCTGCCACGTCACCGCCACGATGTCGAAGCGGACGGCGGAGGGCAGCTCCGGCAGCCGCTGCAGGTACCACTGAACCGCGCGGAGAATCCGCTGCTGCTTGGGCCGCGTCACGGTCGCCAGGGCCCCGCCCCAGGCGTCCGAGGAGACCGACCGCACTTCGATGAAGCAGAGGGTGTCGCCGTCGCGGGCAATGAGGTCGATCTCGCCGACCGGATATCGCACGTTCGCTTGCTCGATCATGTAGCCCTGGTCCACGAGCAGTCGCCGGGCGAGTAATTCGCTCTCCCGTCCTAACCGTTGACGGGCCTGCGCCTGCGGACGGACCGAGGCCCTGGACCAGAAGCCCCACCAGCTCATGCGCCGTCCACCGCTGCGACAGAGACCGGCCCCGCGGCGAGTGCTGCCGCCACCGGCCGGAACGTCATCCGGTGCAAGACCGAGGGGCCGAACCGCTCCAGCCGCCGGGCGTGCAGTTCCGTGCCGTAGCCTTTATGCCGGTCAAACGCATAGTCCGGCAGCAGCTGGTGGTAGAACGTCATGAGGCGGTCCCGCAGCACCTTGGCGACAATGGAGGCGCAACTGATGATGTAGCAGGAGGCATCGCCGTCGATGATGGCGCGGCAGGGGACGGTCGCGGCGGGAGCGGTCGTGCCGTCAACCAGAATCAGCTGAGGCAGGCGGGGGAGGTCTTCGATGGCCTGCTGCATGGCGCGCAGGGCGGCGCGGTGGATATTCCAGCGGTCCACGTCGGCCGCGCAGACGATGCCGATGCCGACCGCGGCGTGCTCCAGGATGGCATCACAGGCGCGCTGCCTCGCGAGCGGGGTGAGGCGTTTGGAGTCGTCGATGCGCACCCCGCGCAGGCGGCGGCGCAGGATCACCGCCGAGGCGACAACCGGGCCGGCCCAGGGGCCGCAGCCCGCTTCGTCTACCCCGGCGACGTGCTCACCGAGCGGCGGGACGGGCGGGGCTGGCTGCCGCGGGCGCGCTGGTGGCGGGGTGGGATGTTCCGGCCTCGACATGAGCGGGTTTAGCGGCAGGCGGCTGGGTCGCGCTCGGCGCGGGGGCGGCCGTCGTGTCTCGCGCGGCGATGCGGGTCTTGCCGATGACTGTGCGCAGGTAGTAGAGTCGCCCGCGCTTGACTCGTCCGCGCTGGAGCACTTCGATGCGGGCGATCGTCTTGGCATCCAAGGGGAAGACCCGTTCAACCCCTTCCCCGTGCGTCAAACGCCGGACGGTGAAGGTCCGCGACGGACCCGAGCCCCGGCAGCGAATCACGATGCCCTCGAACTGGCCCAGGCGCTCCTTACCCTGCTCCAAAATCTTGAACCACACCCGGACCTGGTCGCCCGTTCTGAAGGGCGCGGGGGCGGCCGGGGCCTCGCCATGCACGAGCTTCATCCAGTCCATCCGACTCCTCACAGTTAGGCTGATGCGTCCGAACGGTCGAGCAAATCGGGCCGCAGCGCCAGGGTTCTGGCGACGGCCTGCAGCTTGCGCCACGCGGCGATGCGCCGGTGGTCGCCGGAGAGCAGCTCCGGCGGCACGGCCATGTTCTGAAACACCGGCGGCCTGGTGTACTGCGGATACTCGAGCCAGCCGTTGGCGAACGATTCCTCCTCAGTCGCCTGGGCGTGGCCGAGGACGCCGGGCACGAATCGGGCGATACAATCCACGACCACCATCGCCGGCAGCTCGCCGCCCGTCAGCACGTAATCGCCGATGGACACCGTCCGGTCCACGAGGCCGTGCCGGACGCGCTCATCCACGCCCTCGTAATGCCCGCAGATCAAGATGAGATGCTCGCGGGCCGCCAGCTCCTTGGCGAGGGCGTTGGTCAGCCGCTCCCCCTGCGGGGCCAGCAGCACGGTTTGGCAGCCCTGGTGCGAGGCGCACACGCGCTTGGCATCCGCCACCGCCTCGAAGATCGGCTCCGGCCGCATGACCATCCCCGGCCCGCCGCCGTAGGGGCGGTCGTCGACGCTCCGGTGCTTGTCGTGCGTATAGTCCCGGAGATTACGGACGCGCACCGTCAGGCGGCCGTGCTCCTGCGCGCGCTTCAAGATCGACGCGCCCAGCACCGCCGGGAACATCTCCGGAAAAATCGTAATGAGATCGATATGCATCTGCCGCGGTGATGATACGGCCCGGGCCGCCGGCCCGAGCGGGGAGTTAGGGTTTCGACGCGGCCGCCGGGGCCGGCTTGAGCCGCTTCAACAGCTTGGCCACGGCGTCCGACACCTGGGCGCCCGATGAGACCCAGTGGGCCAGCCGCGAGGTGTTCAGCGCGAACTTCGGCGGATCGTAGGACGGGTCGTAGTGGCCGAGCGTTTCCAGCACGCGGCCGCCCTGGGCCCGCGCCCGATCCGCCACCACAATCCGGTGATGCGGCGCCTTCTTGGTCCCCCGCCGCTGCAGCCTGACCACGACCATCTGTGCTCCTTTCGTGCGCTCTGAAGGTTATGCCGCCACGCGCCGCAACTGGCCGCCCAGGCGGGCCAACTGGCTTTCCAGATGCTCGTAGCCCCGGTCCAGATGCTCGAGCCCGTTGAGTTCCGTGTGGTTGTCCGCCGCCATGCCAGCCAAAATCAACGCGGCCGACGCCCGCAGATCGGGGGCGGTCACCGGGGCGCCGGAGAGCCGCTCCACCCCTTTGACGATGGCGCTGGCACCCTCGCGCGTGATCGACGCACCCATGCGGTTCAGCTCTGAGACGTGCATGAACCGCTCCGGGTAGACCTTCTCGGTCAGCACGCTCACGCCGCGCGAGACCGCCATGAGCGCCATCATCTGCGCTTGCAGATCTGTCGGGAATCCTGGAAACGGCAGCGTGGTGATGTCCACGGCCCGCAGCGGGCTGGCGGCGCTGACGCGCAGCGAGCCGTTGCGCTGCTCGATGGCGACCCCAGCCTCTGACAACTTGTCGATGACCGCACCCAGATGGTCCGCCCGCGCGCCCTGGATCGTGACATCGCCGCCGGTGATGGCCGCGGCCATCATGAGCGTGCCCGCCTCGATCCGGTCGGGAATGATGCGGTGGCGCGCGCCATGCAGCGTCAGCACCCCGTTGACCCGAATCACCGGGGTGCCCTGCCCCTCGATCCGGGCGCCCATCGCGCACAAAAAATCGGCCAGGTCCACGACTTCCGGCTCGCACGCGGCGTGCTCGATGGTCGTGAGGCCCTCGGCCAGCGTGGCGGCCATCATCACGTTGCCGGTGCCGAGCACCGAGGAGCCGCGGGAGCCGCCGAGGTGGATGCGGCCGCCGCGCAACCGCTCCGCCTGGGCCAGCATGTCGCCATGCTCCATGGTGATGTGCGCCCCAAGCGCTTCAAGCCCACGGAGGTGCAGGTCGATCGGACGCTCCCCGATGACGCAGCCGCCGGGCTTCGACACCTTGGCGCGGCCCTGCCTCGCGAGCAGCGGGCCCAGCACGCAGATGGACGCCCGCATGCGGTTGACCAGCTCGTAGGGCGCGTCGGTGCCGGCATAGCGGCCGGGGGTCACCGTCAGCGTCTCGCCGGAGAACTCGACGGCGACACCGAGGTATCGGAGGATGTCGACCATCGTGGCGACGTCGCTCACGTGCGGAACGTTCTCGATGACCGACGTCTCCTCCGTCAGGAGGCACGCCGCCATGATGGGTAGGACGGCGTTCTTCGCCCCGTGCACGGAGACCGTTCCTCGCAGCGGGCCGCTGCGATTGATAAAGAGCTTTTCGATCATGCCTCGTCGGCGCGTGCCGCCGTCGAGCGGGTGCGATGCACGAGAATCCCTCTGGGGCGTCCGGCCAAATCGGCCAAGGCCGTCGCCGTTGCGACCCACCGGGCGCTGCGGGCGAGCGCGAGCAGCTCAGCCGCCTGCTCTTCCCCGCACTCCAGCGCCAGAACCCCGCCGGGCCTGAGCACGCGCGGAGCCTCCGCGATGAGGGTCCGCAGGTCCCGCATCCCGTCCGTTCCCCCGTCCAGGCTCAGGCGCGGCTCGCAGCGCACGTCCAGCGGCAGCCGATCCACCTGCGCGGTCGGGACATACGGCGGGTTGGAGATGATTGCGTCGACCGGTCCGCGGATGCCCTCCAGCCAATTCCCCTGCACCCAGCGCACGCGCTCAGTCACACCGAGCCGTGCCGCGTTCGCACAGGCGGCCAGTAAGGACCCCCATGATAGCTCAACTCCCACGACAAGACAAGCCGGAAGGCGGTGGGCGAGGGTCAGCGCGATGCACCCGCTGCCCGTGCCCAGATCGAGCACCCGCAGCGGCCGGCCGGCCTCGGCCTGCAGCAGCTGGAGCGCGGCCAGCATGGCTTCCACAACGGCTTCGGTTTCCGGCCGGGGGATGAAGACGCCCGGCTCGACCGCGACCCGCAGACCGAAGAACTCCGTCTCGCCGAGGATGTATTGGAGCGGGGTGCCCTGGGCGCGCACGTCCACCTGCGCGAGAAACCGTTCCACGGTCGCAGCCGGCAGCGGAGCGGTCGCGAGGTACAGTTCGAGCGGGGCGATACCCGTCAGGGCGCTGAGCAGCCACGCGCTCTCGCGCTCGGCGTGCTCGCAGCCGGCGCGCTGCAGGCGCACGGTGCCCTGCTGCAGCAACGCGCGGGGCGTGGCCGGACCGTCAGTCCCTGGCATGGACGCGCGGCGGGAGGCGGACGCGGCGGTCACGAGGGGGCGCCTTGCAGCCCCTTCGTTCGCTCGTCGGCGATCAGCGCATCGATGAGCTCCTGCAGCTCGCCGTCCATGACGAGGTCGAGCTGATGGAGGGTAAGCCCGATGCGGTGGTCGGTGATTCGCCGGTCCGGGAAATTGTAGGTGCGGATTTTCTCGCTGCGCTCGCCGGTGCCAACCTGCTTGCGCCGGTCCGAGGCGATCTGCTGCTGCCGCTCCAGCTGGAGCTGGTCCAGCAGCCGCGCGCGCAACACGCGCATGGCCTTTTCCTTATTGCGCAGCTGGCTGCGCTCGTCCTGGCAGGTGACCATGAGCCCGGTGGGGAGATGGCGGATCCGCACCGCCGAGTCCGTCGTGTTGACGCTCTGCCCGCCCGGGCCGGAGGAGCGGAACACGTCAATCTGCAGGTCCTTCGCGGGAATCGGCGGCAGGTCCAGCTCTTCCGGTTCGGGCAGCACCGCCACCGTCACCGTCGAGGTGTGGATCCGCCCCTGCGCTTCGGTGGTCGGCACCCGCTGGACCCGATGCACGCCGCTTTCATACTTGAAGTGCTTCCAGGCGCCGGGGCCCTTCACCGCGAAGGCGATCTCCTTCAGCCCGCCGGTCTCCGTCCGCTGGGCGTGCATCGGCTCGACCGTCAGTCCGCAGCGGGCGGCATACTTCGTATACATCCGGTAGAGGTCGCCGACGAACAGGCTCGCTTCCTGCCCGCCGGTGCCGGCGCGGATTTCGACGATGCTTGGCCGCTCCGGCGTCTGGTGCCGCTCGAGCCACGCGCGCTCCAGCTGGGCGAGCAGGTCGGCCTGCTGCTGGCGCAGCAGCACCGTTTCCTCCTTCGCCATCTCCCGCATCTCCAAGTCGCCCTGGGCGTGGAAGAGCGCTTCCGCCTCGGCCGCATCGCGCTCCAGCCGCTGGTAGGTCCGGTAGGGGGTGATGATCTCGCGCAGATCCGAGAGCTCTTTCGAGATCTCCTGATAGGGCCTGCCGCCCGCCGCTGCGGACCGGCCGGCTTGCGCGGCCGCTTCCTCTTCGAGGCGGCTGTAGTGCTGCTCGAGCTGGGCCAGGTGGGCCAACAGCTGGTCGCGGGGGACCTGGGTCATGCGGGTCGCGAGCGGTCGTGGACGCGTGACGCGCCGATCGTCAGAACGTCCGTCATCATGGGAACGTGCGGGTGGTTAGGCGCCGGCGGGTTTCTTGGTGTACTTCCGCCTGAACTTCTCGACGCGCCCGGCGGTGTCCATGAGCTTCTGCTGGCCCGTAAAAAACGGGTGGCAGGCCGAGCAGATTTCCACGTGCATGGACGGCCGGATCGAGCGGGTATGGTACACCGCCCCGCACGTGCAGGTGATGGTGCACTCGACGTACTCCGGGTGGATCCCCTTCTTCATGCGTGCGTCTCCCTTTGCCTTAGGACTTCTTCGCCAGCGAGGCGAGGAACTCCGTGTTCGACTTCGTTTTGGACAGCCGGTCGATCAAGAGCTCCATCGACTGCACCGGATCCATCTCGTTGAGCACCTTCCGGAGCACCCAGATCTTCTGCAGCTCGTCGTTGTTGATGAGCAGCTCTTCCCGCCGGGTGTTCGAGCGGCGGATGTCGATGGCCGGATAGATGCGGCGCTGGAACAGGTTCCGGTCCATCGTCAGCTCCATGTTGCCGGTGCCCTTGAACTCCTCGAAGATGACCTCGTCCATCCGGGAGCCCGTGTCGATGAGGCAGGTCCCGATGATGGTGAGGCTGCCCCCCTCTTCGATGCCGCGGGCGGAGCCGAAGAACCGCTTCGGCTTGTGGAGCGCGTTGGCGTCCAACCCGCCGGTCAGCACGCGGCCGCTGTGGGGCTCGACCGTGTTGTAGGCCCGGGCGAGCCGCGTGATGCTGTCGAGCAGGATGACGACGTCCTTCTTGTGCTCGACCTGCCGCTTCGCCTTCTCCAGGACAATCTCGGCCACCTGGATGTGCCGCTCGGCCGGCTCATCGAAGGTGGAGGAGATCACCTCGCCCTTGACCGAGCGCTGCATGTCGGTCACCTCTTCGGGCCGCTCATCGATTAGCAGGACGATCAGCACGACCTCCGGGGTGTTCGTCGTGATCGCGTTGGCGATCTTCTGCAGCAGCACCGTCTTGCCGCTGTACGGCGGCGCCACGATGAGCCCGCGCTGCCCCTTCCCAATGGGGGTCAGCAAGTCCATGATCCGTGTCGAAACTTCCTTGGGGTTGGTCTCCAGCACGAACCGCTGGTTCGGGTAGATCGGGGTGAGGTTGTCGAAGTTGGTCTTGACCTTCGCGTCCTCCGGGTTCTCATCGTTGACCGCCTCGACCTTCAGGAGCGCGAAGTAGCGCTCCCCTTCCTTTGGCGGCCGCACCTGCCCGTTGACCACGTCGCCGGTGCGCAGGTCGAAGCGTCGGATCTGCGAGGGCGACACGTAGATGTCGTCCGGGCACGGCAGGTAGTTGTAGTTCGGCGACCGCAGGAAGCCGAACCCGTCGCTCAAAATCTCCAGGACCCCGGAGGAGAAGATCAGCCCCTCCTTCTCCGTCTGCGCGGAGAGGACCTTGAAGATCAAATCCTGTTTCTTGACGCCCGAGATCCCGTTGACGCCGAGGTCTTTGGCGACCTTCGTCAGCTCCGAGATCTTCAGCGCCTTCAGCGCCGCGATGTCGAGCTTCGGCTGCTGGGCCGTGCTGCCAGATGCTTCCATAGTTGCTCCACTTGTCGTCGCGTGGCATCCACGCCGTCTGAGTTGTCGATCACGTAGTCCGCCAAGGCCGCCTTGGCCGACAAATCCCATTGCGCCTTGATCCGCACGGCGATCTCCGCCTCTGACCAGCCGCACTTCTGCTGCAGCCGCTGCCGTTGCACGGCCGCCTCGGCGGTCACCACGACCACCGCGTCCACCAGGTTCTCCGCGCCGGCCTCGAGCAGCAGCGGCACGTCCAACACGACCACCCGCACCCGGCGCTGCCGGCGCAGCCGATGCACTCGCTCCTTCATCGTCCGCAGCACCGGCGGATGCAGGATCCGCTCCAGCTGCCGCCGCCGCTCCTCATCGGCGAAGACCATCGCAGCCAGCCGACGCCGGTTCACCGTCTGGTCCTCGTTCAGCACGCCCTCGCCGAACGCCTGGACGACGCGGCGCCACGCCAGGCGTTTCGGCACCATCGCCTCGTGCGCGAGGACATCCGCATCCAACACGACGGCCCCCAGCCGGCGGAACATGCCGGCGACCGTGCTCTTGCCTGTGCCGACACCGCCGGTGACGCCGAGGACCACCATGCGGCCGTCACGCGCTTGGCTCACCGGGCCCCGCGCTCCGGCCGGACCTCGGCAAGCTCCAGCCAGTTCGACCCGGTCTTGACCGTCACGAGCAGCGGGACCTCCAGCGCCAGGGCTCCTTCCATGATGGTGCGCACCAGCGGAATGAGCCGGTCGAGTTCCCTGCGTGGCGCGTCGAACACCAGCTCGTCATGCACCTGCAGCACCATGCGGCTGGCGAGCCGTTCCTCCTGCAGCCGTCGGGCCAGCTGGACCATGGCGCGCTTGATGAGGTCCGCCGCCGTGCCCTGGATCGGCGCGTTCACCGCCATGCGCTCGCCGAATTGCCGGATCATCGGATCCGGGCTGTGCACTTCCGGGATGTACCGCCGGCGGCCGAGCAGCGTCTGCACGAAGCCGTCCCGCTTGGCCTGGGCGATCTGGCTGTCCAAGTAGCGGCGGATCTTGGGGTAGCGCTGGAAGTAGGCATCGATGAAGGCCTGAGCTTCTTCGAACGGCACGCCCAGCTCTTTGGACAGCCCGTGCGAGCTCATGCCGTAGAGGATGCCGTAGTTGACTGCCTTCATCGCGTTGCGCTGCTCCGGCTGCACCGCGGTTTCCGGCAGGCCGTAGATAAGCGACGCGGTGAAGCGGTGGATGTCCCGGTCATCCCGAAACGCGGCGGCCAGCTGCTCGTCCCCGGAGAGATGGGCGAGGATGCGCAGCTCAATCTGGGAGTAGTCGGCTGCCACCAGCAGGCCGTCGGGCGAGCCCGCGACGAACGCCTTGCGGATGGACCGGCCCAGTTCAGTTTTGATCGGGATGTTCTGGAGGTTCGGGTCGCTGGAGGACAACCGGCCGGTCGCGGTGGCGGCCTGGTTGAAGGTGGTGTGCAGCCGGCCGGTGCGCGGGTCCGTCTGCTTCGGCAGCGCATCGACGTAGGTGGAGACGAGCTTGGCCAACTCGCGGTAGCGGATGAGCTGTTGGGGCAGCGGATGGCGCTCCGCCAGCTGCTGCAGCACCTCGCTGTCGGTGGAGGGGCCGGTCTTCGTCCGCTTGATGACCGGCAACTGCAGCCGCTCGAACAGCACCTGGGCCAGTTGGCGCGGTGAATTCAGGTTGAAGCTGCCGCCGGCCAGCCGCTCAATCTCCTGGACGAGCTGCCCCAGCGTCGCATCCATCGAGGCCTTCAGACGGCCGAGGTACGCCACGTCCACGGCGATGCCATCGGCTTCCATGCGCGCCAGCACCTCGACGAGCGGCAGCTCCATGTCGGTGTACAGCGCGGACAGCCCTGCGTGCTGCAGATCCGGCACCAGCCGCGCGTGGAGCTTCAGAATAGCACAGGCCGCCCGGCCGAACGGGGCCAGGTGCGCGCGGTCCTCCAGGAGCGAGCCGCCCTCATCCGGCTCGGGAAGCGGCGGCAGCGGCTCCTGCAGGTATTCGTCCGAGAGATCGCCCAGGGCCTGGTTGGTCCGCGCGGGGTTCAGCAGGTACGCTGCCAGCATCGTATCGCCGGCGAGGCCGCGGAACGCCAGTCCGGCCGCGTGCAGCAGGCGCATGGCGGCCTTCGCGTGATGGCTGACCTTCGGCGCTGAGGGATCGGCCAGCCATTCGGCGAACCGGCGGCCTCCGTCGGATCGCAGCTGGTCCCGGTTGAGCGGGACCACCCAGGCTTCGTCCTCCGTCAGCGCGACGGCGACGAGCAGGCTCGATGGCCCCTCGTCGCTCAGGGCCGCACAGAGGACCGCGGCCGGGGCGCTGCGCTGGCGCCTCAAGCGCTCGCAGAGTGCCACCACGTCGTCAGACCGCTCAAGGATGTGGGTGGCCGGTGCCGGGCCGTCGGGGAGGGTGGTGTGTGTTTCCGCCTCCCGCAGCAGCCGCTTGAACTCCCACTCACGGAACAGGCCGCGCAGAGCCGTCCAGTCTGGCTCCTGCACTTTCAGCTCGTCCAACTGCACCTCCACCGGCACGTGAGTATCGATACGGGCGAGCTCGCGGGCCTGGTCAACCTGCGCCCGGTGCTGCTCCAGCGCCTTCCGCTGACCGGCATTGTCCAGCTCGTCGAGGTGCGCGTAGAGCCCCTCCACGCTGCCGAAGCGCTGCAGCAGCTGGACGGCGGTGCGCTCCTTGATGCCCGGGACGCTTGGAATGTTGTCGACGGCGTCGCCCATCAACGCCTGCAAATCGACCATCTGTTCCGGCCCGAGACCGTAACGCTCCCGGACTGCGGCGGCATCCATCACCGTCGGTTCCTTGTAGGGGTTATAGACTCTGACATCCGTGCTCACCAGTTGCAGGAGGTCCTTGTCGCCGGTCACGAGGAAGACGTCCAACTGTCCGTCCCGGATCTGCCGGGCGATGGTCGCCATCACATCCTCCGCCTCAAATCCTTCCTGCTCGAAGACCGGGATGCGATACGCCGCGAGCACCTGCTTGATGAGGGGCAGCTGGCCGATCAGGGTATCGGGCATCGGCTTGCGCTGGGCTTTGTACGCCTCGAACTGCCGGTGGCGGAACGTCGGTTTGCCCACGTCAAACGCCACCGCCAGGTACTCCGGCCGCTCCTTCTCCTGGAGCGCCTTCAGCATCGTGATGAACCCGTAGACGGCGTTCGTCGGACGGCCGGTCGACGTGCTCAGCTTGGCGATCGCATAGAACGCCCGGTAACAGAACGCCGTCCCATCGATCAAAAACGCCTTCCGGCCGGCCGCGGCCTGGCGTCGCGGTGTTGCCGAAGCTGGCCGCGGGCGGCGTCCGGCTGGGGACCGCTGCGGTTTACTGAGCATACGGGCGCGCACTGCTCTGCTCGCGCACGACTGTTGGTCCTGGCTGTTGGGGGCTAACGGACGGTTGGGAGTGTGAGGTGTCGCCGGCCTGACGCTTACTGGTTATAGGGATCCGTCAGGGAGCGAAAGTCCTCGAGCTTCTTGGTGTTGGCTTGCAGCGCCTGCTCGGTCAGGCGGCGGCTGGTGTAGATCTTGCCTTTCATGCCGGGGTAGCGCTTGAAGACGCCCAAGGCGACCAACCGCTCCTCGGCGCGGGCGGTCCAGACGTCGTTGGGGTCGCCCAATTCGTAGCGTTTCATCCAGTGGTAGATGGCTTTCTCCGTCTGCCCCATCCGCTCATACAGGAGGGCCAGATTGGTGTGCGGCTCCAGGTAGTTCGGATCCAGCGACAGCGCCTGCTGGTAGGCCCGCTCCGCTTCCTCGAACCGCCCCTGCTCCTCCATGATCACGCCCATGTCGTTGTGGGGCGTGGCATAGCTGGGATCGAGCTCGGCGGCTTTCTGGTAATCGCTGAGCGCGCTCCCCGGATCGCCCCGCCGCTGCGCTTCATAGCCTTGGAGGCGATAGTTGACGGCTTCATCGCGCAAACCGGCGGCGACCGCGTGCGGATTGGGAAGGATCGCAAGGAAGGCAAGACCCAGGATTGACTGCCTGAGCAGACGCGTGTGCATTCGGCCATACCCTAGCATGATTTTTCAGACCCGTCAAGTGCGCTGGCGGCACCGGCCGTCAGGACGCCGGCGTCGTCACATAGAGGTAGTGCGCCGCGCCGGCCGAACGGTTCACCACGCGGTGGCGCGTCCGCCTGGGCACCAAGACGCAGGAGCCAGCGCGGATCATCCACCCCCGGACGCGGGAGGCGCGCCGCACTTCCAGACGGACCGTGCCGCGCAGCGCGATGAGCAGCTCTTCCCGCTTCTGGGTCGAATGCCAGTCCATCACTTCGCCCGGCTGGAGGATGACCGACCCGGCGCGCAACCCGCGGGCGCTCCGCGGCACAAGCCGGCCGGCGGCCGTATAGCGGCGGCGGTGCAGCGGCCGGCTCATCCCACGCCCTGCCGGCTGGCCGATCCCACGCTCCGGAACTGTGCCGCGAAGCGGCACCGCTCGGCCAGGCAGCTGAGCGATCGCCTGCGGCGATGCGCCGGGGCGTGGGACGAAGGCCGTCCCGCCGTCGGCGGGACGTTTCGCCGACACACGGTTTTCATGGAGGAATGGCGAAACCCGGTAGGGCGTGGGATCATCGCAACGGCTGGTTGATGACGTGGGCGAGATACGCGGCCCCGAACCCATTGTCGATGTTGACGACACCGACGCCCGGCGCGCAGCTGTTGAGCATGGTCAGCAGAGGGGCGATGCCCTGGAAGCTTGCCCCATACCCCACACTGGTCGGCACCGCGACCACCGGACAGCGCACCAGCCCCGCCACGACGCTGGCCAACGCGCCTTCCATGCCCGCGATGACGATGATGACGCGGGCGCGCTGCAACAGCGGCCACTGCGTGAGCAGCCGATGGAGGCCGGCGACCCCGACGTCGTAGAGCCGTGCGGTACGGCTGCCGAGCAACTCCAGCGTCAGCGCCGCCTCCTCCGCGACGGGCACATCCGACGTGCCGCCGGTGACGACGGCCACCAGGCCGCGCCGGATACGGCGCCGGCCCGGGGGCGGCCAGTATCCCAGGCGCGCCACCGGGTCGTAGCGCAACTGCGGGACGGCGGCGTGGACGGCCGAAAACGCCTGCGCATCCAACCGGGTCAGCAGCACGGGTTCCTGTACTGCCGCCAACCGCCGGACGATCGTAATGAGCTGCTGGATGGTTTTGCCTTCGGCCCAGACCGCCTCCGGCACCCCCCGGCGCAGCCGGCGGTGGGTATCCAGTTTGGCGAACCCGAGATTGTCAAAGGGCAGGCGGCGCAGCTCCTGCACCAGCGACTGCGGGGAGCGGTGGCCGTTGCGGACGTCCCGAATCCAGCGATGGAGGCGCCGCTCCGTGAGCATGCAGGGATTAGCCGGAGGCGACCAAGTACACCACAAGGAGCGCTAAGAGCACCCCGGACACGAGGTAGAAATCGTGGAAGTAGACGAAATCACTGACGCGGTTGAGCCACGAGCGGCGGCCCTCTTGGGTCGGCCGGCCGACGTGGCGGCGGAAGGCGACCTGGCCTTTCAGCGATTCCACTTGGTCGGGACGGAACCGCAAAAATTGGCCGCCGAGCTTATAGCCGGTGAGCTTCCCTTCCCGGACCAGCTGCTGAATGTCCCGCTCCGTAATCCCGAGCACCTGTGCGGCTTCCCGCGTCGTCCACAGTTTTTCCATTGCGACGTTCAGAAGTCAGGTCAATCCGCTGCGGCCTTGCCGAGATCCGACTGCCGATGACTGACCCCCGATCCTCTGTTATTTAATTTTCTCGTGGGCGAGCCAGTCTTCGATTTTGGCGCGATCGAACCGCCATTGGCCGCCCTCGCGCTGTCCCGGCAACCGGCCGGACTGCGCCCATTGGGCCACCGTCCCCGAATCCACCTCGAGGTACTTGGCTAATTCGTCCACCGTCATGGCGCTGCTGTCGCCGCCGCCCTCGCCCATGTCCACGCTGCCCTGGAAAATCGCGCCCTCCTGGATGATGAGCCGGGGGGTGACGATTTTGCCGCTGACCCGGGCGGTCGCGAGGAGCTCAACCCGTCCCGAGGCCGTGACATTGCCGGTGAGGGTCCCGCTGATCGTGATGACCTCGGCCTGGATGGTGGCTTTCACATTGGCCCGCTCGCCGATGGACAGGACGCCCTTGGCATCGAGCGTGCCGTCGAACTGGCCGCTGATGCGCAGGTTCACGGAATCCTTGAACGTCAGGGTTCCGGTCATCGCAGCCGAGACTTCAATCCACTTCTCCGATGAGGCCTCGTCTTGTCGCGATCCCCGTAGCGCCATGGCTTCCCTCCTTGTCGCTCGCCGCCCGTGCGCCTATCCCCGCCCGCCGCGCCTGGTCCTTACGCTAAGCACAAATTGGGGTCGCTGGTGATGGTCAGCGGGGCCACCCGGCCTTGCTGCAGCAGCGGATACGCAATACCGGCCACCATCGCCCCGTTGTCCACGCACAGCGCCGGCGGCGGGAAGACGACCTGCAGCTTCTGGGTCGTGGCGACCTCGGCGAACTTCGCCCGCAGCCGGCGGTTCGACGCCACCCCGCCGCCGACCACCACCCGCTTAATACCGGTGCGCTGGCAGGCGCGCAGCGTCTTCGTCACTAGGCTGTCCACCGCGGCCTCTTGGAAGCTGGCGGCGACGTCCGCCACCTGCTGCTCGGCCAGCGGGCCGGCCCCATCCAGCTGTTTCTGGACGTAATGGAACACCGCCGTCTTCAGGCCGCTGAAGCTGAAATCAAACGGCTGCTTCGTGTGGCTGCGCGGAAACGCCACCTTCGCCGCCTGGCCCTGTGCGGAGAGCCGGTCGATGACCGGCCCGCCGGGGTATCCAAGGCCCAGCAGTTTCGCGACCTTGTCGAACGCTTCCCCGACGGCGTCGTCTTTCGTTTCGCCGAGCACCTCATAGCGGCAGTCGGCGTGGGCGACGCACAGCACGGTATGGCCGCCCGACACCACGAGGCCGATATACGGCGGCTCCAACGTCGGCTCCGTCATCTGGCCGGCGTAGAGGTGGGCGGCAAGATGGTCCACCGGAATGAGCGGGCGGTCCAGGCAGAGCGCCAGTCCCTTGGCGAACGCCAGCCCGATGACGAGGGCCCCCGGCAGCCCCGGCCCCTGGGTGACGGCGATGGCGTCGAGCTGCTCCGGCGCGAGCTGGGCCTCCTGCAGTGCTTGCTCAAACACGCCCCACACCGTCTCGACATGCGCGCGGGCGGCGATTTCCGGAATGACGCCGCCGTACGGCGCATGCTGGGCCAGGCTGGAGGCGACGGAGTTGCTGAGGACCCGGCTGCCGTTCTCGACGATGCCGATGGCGGTTTCGTCGCAGGACGTTTCAATGCCGGCGATACGGATGGTGCGTGAAGAAGCGGAGGCGGTGGTCACGGACGGATGCGGCTCCTCGAGGCGTGCGGAGCCGTCAGCGACTCGAGGCGTGCATCGGCTCCTTCTGCTGATACACCTTAATCCCCTTGAGGAGATCCACGGCGCGGGCCAGCTGGTTGTCCAGCGGCTTCTCCTCTTTCGATTCCTTGAGCGTGCCGTTCTCGTCAATCCGGTCGAAGACGTTCGGGCCGACCGCAGGCTCTTTGTCCTTGTCCTTGGCCTCGGGGGCGGGCGGCTCTTCGAAGGGCACCACCACGTCCGGCGGAATGCCCTGGCCGTGGATGGACCGCCCGCTGGGCGTAAAGTACTTGCTGGTCGTCAGCCGCAGGGCGCTGCCGTCCTTGAGCGGGAAGATCGTTTGGACCGAGGCCTTGCCGTGCGACTTCGTACCCAAGATGATGCCCCGGTGGTGGTCCTGCATGGCGCCGGCCACGATCTCGGAGGCGGACGCCGACCCTTCGTTGATCAGCACGACCATCGGCAGGGCGTTGACCGGCCCGTCGATGTCGGCGCGCAGCTCCTGGTTCTGGCTCCGCAGCCGGCCCTTGGTGCTCACGATGAGCTGGTGCCGGTCCAAGAACAGCTGGGCCACGGACACCGACACATCCAGCAGGCCGCCCGGGTTGTTGCGCAGATCCAGGATGATGCTGTCCATGCCCTGCCCTTGCAGCGCCTTCAGCGCGGCCCCGAGATCCTTCGCCGTGTTCTCCCGGAAGTCGGACAGGCGGACATAGCCGATGTGGTCCTGGAGGATCTTCGCTTCGCGCACGCTGTCGATCCGGATGATGTCGCGCTCAAGCGCCACGTCTTTCAGCGTGTTCTCATGCTCCCGCAGGATGGTCAGATGCACGGTGGTCTTCGGTTTGCCCCGCAGCTTCTTCACGGCGTCTGTCAACGTAATACCGCGCGTGAGCTCGCCGTCGATCTTCACGATCCGGTCGCCCGGCTTCAGGCCGGCGCGGTAGGCGGGCGTGTCGTCGATCGGGGAAATGACGGTCAGCAAATCGTCCTTGATGGTGATCTCGATGCCCAAGCCGCCGAACTCCCCCTCCGTGTCGACCTTCAGCTCGTTGTAGTCATCCGGGTCGAGAAACTGGCTGTAGGGGTCCAGCGTGGCGAGCATGCCCTTGAGTGCCCCGTAGATGAGCTTTTTCGATTCCGGCTCTTCCACGTAATCCGCGCGGACGATGGACAGCGCATGCTCGAAGAGCTCCAGCTGCTTGTAGAGCTCTTCCTCTTCGTTGGGGGCGCGCTTGGCGGACTGCGCGATGCCCTGCCACGCGCCGGCGCCGAGGAGGAGGGCTGCCGCGAGAATCACCCAGACGCGTGGTGCACGGAACCGATGGCTCATGTGCGGACCTGCTCCAGTTTGCGCTTCAGAATGTCAGCGATGTGCTGCGGGTTGGCTTTCCCCTTCGAGTGCTTCATGGCCTGTCCCATCAGATAGGTGAGTGCCGTACTCTTGCCGTGGCGATAATCGTCGACCGTCTTCGCATTGGCCTGGATGACCTCATCGGCGATGCGCTCCAGCAGGCCGGTGTCCACGATCTGCTGGAGGCGGCCCTCGCGCGCGAGCTCGGCGGGATCGGCCTTCCGCTCCACCATCTGCTGGAAGACATCCTTCGCCATCTTGCCGGAGAGGGTCCCCTGGTCCACTAATTCTACCAGATGTGCGAGCCATTCGGGACGAAGTTTCGCATCAGCCGGCTCCAGCCCCTTGGCGTTCAGGTAGCCCAGCAAATCGCCCATGAGCCAATTGGCCACGGGCTTCGGTTTCGCCCCGGCCTGCAGCGCGCCTTCAAAAAGGTCGCCCAGCGCCCGCTCTTGGGTCAGCACCTGGGCGTCATACGCCGACAGCTGATAGGCCTGCTGGTAGCGCGCGCGGCGCTGTGCTGGCAGTTCCGGCAGCTGCGCGCGCGCCTGGCTGATGACCTGCCGGTCGAGGATGAACGGCACGAGGTCCGGCTCAGGGAAATACCGGTAATCCGCAGCTTCTTCCTTGCTGCGCATGGCGGCCGTCTTCTGGCCCTTCGCGTCCCACAACCGCGTTTCCTGCGCGATGCGCTGGCCCTGCTCCAGCAGGACGCGCTGCCGCTCCTGCTCGTATTCGAGGGCCAGCTTCACCGCCCGGAAGGAGTTCAGGTTCTTGACCTCCACTTTCGTGCCCAGTCCGGAGGCCCCGGCCGGCCGCAGGGAGACGTTCGTGTCGCAGCGCAGGCTGCCCTCTTCCATATTGCAGGTCGAAACGTCCAGGTACTGGACCACCGCCTTCAGCTCTACCAGATACTGATAGGCCTCCTCCGACGAGCGCAGGTCCGGCTCGCTGACGATTTCGAGCAGCGGCACCCCGGTCCGGTTGAAATCCACCAGGCTGTCGCTGGGGCTGCCTTCGTGCAGGAGCTTGCCGGCATCCTCTTCAAGATGGATGCGGTGAATGCCGATGCGCTTCGTCTGGCCGCCGACCGCGATGTCGAGATGGCCCTGCCGGGCCAGCGGCCGGTCGTATTGGGAGATCTGGTAGTTCTTCGGCAAATCCGGATAGAAGTAGTGCTTGCGGTCGAACTTCATCGTCTCCGCCAGCTGGCAGTCGAACGCCAGCGCCACCTTAATGCCCCAGGCCAGCGCGCGCTCGTTGAGCACCGGCAAGACTCCGGGCAGGCCCAGGCATACGGGGCACGTCTGGCTGTTCGGTCGTGCCCCGAACTTCGTCAAGCAGCCGCAGAACAGCTTGGTGGTGGTGCTGAGTTGCAGGTGCACTTCCAGCCCGATGACCGGCTCGTAGGCGCTCATCCCACGCCCTGCCCGTTGGCCGCAGGCCGTCCCGCCAATGGCGGGGTATTTCGCCCCCCCC
>Ga0080064_1001101_pt1 | contig 59714 bp, 41 predicted proteins | sample Subgrocontami54m_FD_69260 | JGI IMG/M metagenome (GOLD analysis project Ga0080064, IMG submission 69260) | Subsurface groundwater microbial communities from S. Glens Falls, New York, USA - GMW46 contaminated, 5.4 m (SPADES assembly) (version 2) ... | reverse complement strand
TATCACCAGCAATGTGTTCAGGTAGCTCAACACAAGAAGCACCTGGAACAGTATTTCAAAGGGGAACTCCGTCCCACATCGACGCTACAACTCCTGGTATCCATTCCCGGTATCGGTGATATTACCGGTGCCATCATCGCGATGGAAACCGGGGAGATATCTCGCTTTGCCAATGACAAGCATTACGCATCCTACTGCCGCCTGGCTCCCGGGGCAAGGGATTCCGGAGGAAAACACAGACACCGCTCCGGATCCAAGGATGGTAACCAATATCTGAAGTATGCCTTCACCGAAGCAGCTCTCAAGGCGATGAGATTCTATCCCGAAGTCAGACAGTTTGCTGCTCAACTGGAGCGGCGTTCAAACCCAGCGATTGCTCGCACCGTCGTTGCTAAGGAACTCTCGAAGATCACATATTACGTCCTGAGTAGAGAAGAAGCATTCAAAACATTTAAGGGTATCGAAATCCACAAAACTCGTGACTGGCCTCGCACCTGCAAGCCCGTGCGCCTAACTGGAGTGCACAGCTTATAAGAGCATCTCCGCTTGCCTGATTGGGATGCAGGAGCGTTGCCGATGAAACATCTGGGCCGTGTAGGAGAGCATAGGTGTTGAGAGCCACAGCCCGGTAAAGTGTTTGGGACCAGTCCGAGTTATTAAGTGTCCCTCAATCAGGGATGTCTCTTCGGCGGATAGTCGAGCTTGTGGTGGAATACGTCAAAGAACATATCCGTCGTTGCCTCTGCAACGACGTCAGGGATTATTTTTCTCTTGACTTTGACCTTTTATAAAGTGTTAGGTGATGTACTGGCGTTGCTGCGTCAACTCAAGCGTTTGATGTGTCCCTTGCTTCTGACGTTTTTGAAATAGTATTCTCCCCAATCTTCAACAGTGTTAGGGGCACATTTGCGTATTGCTTCGGAGACAGCGCCGACATTTCTTTTGAAGTTTAGTGGAAAGCAGTTGGTTGCGCTGTTCAATATCCATTCCTTAGGCATTCGTCTGAGTAAGGATATCCTGGAATTTGTTGCGGTATTTATATTCTCGTCGCGTGTCTATAACGACAAAGCCACTTTTGATTAGGTGAGCATTAAGGAAAGTCTTATTCTTGAGATAGACGTAGCAGAGCAGGTTGCCCGCATCATCATACTTGTCTTTGTCAAATTTCAGAAACACTCTCTCACTTTTCGTCCGGTCAAGAAGGAATTCAATTGCCTGTTGCCGGTGCCTCGGCTCTTCAACGACACCCAGCAGTCGTACGGATAGACCGTTATTTAGAGTGAGGACTTCTGGGCTGATGACCTCCTTCACGCTGTGCAGTTCTGCTCCCTGTTCATTGTCACCTTCTTCTATCTTCGAGCCAAATGTCAACTTGCGAGGATCAATCTTCTTTTGAAGTTTGTGCGGATCGGTGAATTTGTGTGGCAATGATTCAATGTCGCTCGAAAAGTCTCCATCAATCGGCTTTTGAGTGACAAACTCAAACGTAGCGTCTCCGAAAATATCGTGTTCAAAAACTTTAAGCTTATTCTTGATGATAGGGACGAATTTTGTCCCTATCTCGTACCCGACAGAATTTCTAGTCAGATTTTTTGCTGCAAGAGACGTAGTTCCGCTACCAAGAAACGGGTCAAGCACTGTATCGCCGACAAAGGAGAACATTCGAATCAAGCGGCGGGGAAGTTCTTCGGGAAACATTGCAAGGTGTTTATCTTGCCTCTCTCCAGCGAAGTTCCAGTGGCCGGTAAAGTAGGTGTTCCACTCGTCAGTCGTGAGTTTGGACAGTTCCTTTATCTCGTTACTAACCTTCGGTTGGTCGCCTAATTTTTTGAAAATAAGAATGAATTCGTAATCAATTTTCAGGATTCCATTTCTTGGGTAAGGAAAGGAACCCATTATGGTGGCTCCGCCAGTTGTGTTGGTTGTCGTGACCTTCTGCCAGATGATGGCTCCCATATAGTCCATCCCGATGGTTTCACAGAATTTGGTGATCTCCGTTCTGATCGGAATGACTTTGTAACGGCCGTAATAGACGGAGCGGGCAAACTGGTCGCCAATGTTGACACAGAGACGACATCCGTTCTGCAAAACTCGGAAGCATTCCTGCCAGACAAGATTCAGGTTGTTAATGTAGGATTCATAAGAATCGTGAAAACCTATCTGATTTTCGTCTCCGTAATCCTTGAGTTGCCAGTACGGTGGCGAGGTGATTACAAGATGAACCGACTCATCAGGGAGTTCGGCCATCCTCCTTGAATCGCCGGTAATGATTTTGTGATGTGTTGCCATAATCTGAGTGTAATGTACAAAATTTCAGTTTGAATTCTTAGGTTGTTGTCATCATCAAGAAAACACGCCACAATATCTCTTAAATCGAGTGGCCGGGATGTTTCATCGGCGTGCGGGGAATTCATCACTTCTGTAGCACGGTCGTGCAATAGCCGCAGCGTTTGGCGTTAAGGGGTATTGTCATCTGGCATTCCGGGCATGCCTTGGCGGTCGGGGCCGCGACGGAGGCCGGCGATTCCTGTTTCTTTCGCAGTGCGTTCCCATTTCAAAAGATGATCCTTGTCATTCTCGCGCTTCAGTCAATTTTTTCAGCTCACGGACTTTGCGATAGAACTCCGCGAGGTTCATCTCCTTCAGGAAAATCATTCCGCGCGCGGCTCTCAGCCGCGGATGAGCATGTTTCAGGAAGAAGTCGTTGCCGAGACAGGCCTTGATGGTTTGATATTGGTCGACCTGTATCTTCTGCGCAAGCTCGGAAAACGGTCCGTCATGTTCATAGCTTGGAAATGACGCCGCGCTCTGCGAGCCGAAGCAGTTGATGAATGCGGTGTGAAGCAGCGAGAGCGTGTTGAGTGAGACGGGCACCATGAGATTTGCATCCGAGGGCTTGAAGCGATACCAGACGTTCCGGTATCCCCAAATTCGAACCGGCCTCTTTGCATCTTCCTTTTCATACATCTTCACCGCCTCAGCGACGGCCTGCAGAGCCTTGTAATGCGTATCGGGCCCGCTCCCTTCGGGATCAAACGCGACGGAAATGATGTCCGGCTGTGTCTTGCGCACAAGCTCGAAAATCGGTATCACGTCCCGGTTCACTTCGGGTTCCTGGGAAAAAATATCTCCCTGATAAAACCCGAGTCTCAAAGCATGAACATCGGACGCTTCGATCCCGAAATAGGCCCAGAGCAGTTCGACTTCCCACTCCCTCAGCGTTCCTTTGAGCGTCTGAACGGCGGGCGGATCTTTCACCCCGGGGTATTGCGTGGTGAGATACGCGGCCAGTTCATCCACGCGCTCGCGAAGGATTGTCAGATCGTTGGTGCTATAGACGTCGATGAGATTCCTGAAGAGCCGCCGCGCCTCGGCTTCATCCTTGCGTTCCTGGCTGTGTGCGGCCGTCCCGTCGAGGAACAGGTACACATCCTCCATTTTCCGGGTAGCATCCTTGGGATCGAAATAACCATCGCTGAAAAGACCCGCGAACGATGCAGACTCAAGAAACGTCTCAAGCTTACGAACGATGGAAAGAAAATACCGGTTCGAGACGGACGTGAATCCGGATGTAAGATTCGCAAAGTGGTGTTTATTGCTCGGGTCGCGGACAAGGTGATAGATATAGGCAAGATAACCGAGCATGATGTCGTCCTGATGAGGCTCGGTATGCAGAAAATTTCTACCGCCGACGTGTTCGAGCCCCTTTTCGATTTTCTTTACGATACGCGTGTAAGCGGCTCTTGCAATTTCGCCATGCGGGATCGCGCTTTTCCGAAGCAGTTCGACTGCAAGGGGATCCCTTCGGAAATCTGCCTCCGATAGATCAAGGAGCGGCTTATTTGCCGCCACGGAAATTGCAATGACGATCTCATCCGCCGCCTCTTCGCCAATATTCGTCAGCCGCCGGAAATCCTCGAGGCGGCGTTCGGATAACATGCCCGCCGCACCTCTCGTCAGATAGAATCTCGCCGCATGCAGATCCTGGAGCACCGAAGCGGGATACTGCTGGTGTTTCGGTTCCTCGATCGCCTGCCGGACCACCGCGGCCTTGGCGCCGCCGGCAGCGATGACGATGGCCGTAACGGTCGGATTGTAGGTGATCGTCTCGAGCCCGATTGTGATGACGAGCCGGTTGCGCGAATTTTCGATGCCGCCGAGATCGGCCGCCGCAGCTGCCTGCGTTTCGTAATTCGTGCCCGTCAGACGCGTCACTGAATAGATTCCCGAGCCGCGGACATTGAAGGCGATATGACCGTCGGGGCCGATGCCGCCAAGGAAGAAGCCGATCCCCCCGAGATCGCGAATGTTCGTTTCGTACTCCATGCAGAACATATCGACGCGATTGATGACCTCCTTCTGGAGCCGCTCGAGGTCCGTGCGCGTTTGCCTCACTCTCAGCGAGAGATCGACGATGTTCTGAGGAAACACTTCCTCCATCTTCGTCCCCCGCGGCACGCCGAGCGATGTGGCGTTGATAAGGAGCGCCTTCGCACGATCCAGCCCAAACCCCTCGATATAGAACTCGTTGACATAATAGTAGAAACTGTTCTGCTGCTCTGCGTTCATCGGATAGAACTCATCGATCTGCACAAACGTGAGGTCCCGCATTTCAGGACGATGGTTGGGCGGAATGCCGTACGCCCCGAGGAGCTCCTGAATTTCCTCCGTCTCCCACCGCTGAAGGATCCGGCCGACCCATTTGATGAAGTGCTCGGGAGTTTTTCCCGTCGGCAGAGAGAGGACGCCGTCGGGATTTTTGATCACCCATTCAACAAATCGCAGCGCTGTGAGTTTCCCCAGCAGCGGAAAGTTTTCGACTTCAATGATCCGTGTCTTCTCGGTCGGAGGATAAAAGATCTTCCGGCCGGTGCGCTCGATCTCGATCGGCTCGACAGAGGAGGTCGTATCATATGTTCTCAGAGGCACCATCGAAACCCGTCAGATGTACGTCGCTGAATGAGAATGTTCCGCCTGAAACACGTCGCGCGCGACAAGCATCGGCACGCCCATGCCGGTGTGGCGCGCGAGGTCAGAAAGAGAGAGCTCACCCTTTTCGAGCAGAGTGCGTAACACCCTGTTCCGGCGCTCCGGTTTTTCTCGGCGACCTTGCTCACGGCCGCCCGGGCGAAAAATCCGGATAATGAAGCCGCAGATATTCGTGCACCTTCGCGATGTCGCCCGGCGATGTGAGATCAGGAACGACTTCCGCCAACGGAATCGTTTTTATGAGACGCGGATCGCGTTCCACCATCGATTTCACCACCAGCGGCAACTCCTTTTCCCGGCGCACCAGGTGCATCGGGGCATTGCGGAGCAGCGGCACCATAAGATCATAGGAGAAGCGGAAAATATTCATGCTGATTCCCACCCTTCCGTCCGTCCCGGTGGCGGCTTTCAACTGTTCCTTCGAAGGTTTCTCAACGATGTCGGTGAGAAATCCTTCAGCATTTTTTTGGATGACGGCGAATTGTTCAAAACGCGATCCTTCGAACTGCAACGCGTCGCGGTCATAATCGATCATCGCGCACCGATAGGTTGACTCGAGCAGCAGCCGAAATGCCGTCTCCGAATAAAGATTGTCGCTGTTGCAGACCGTGAATTTTTTCCCCTTCCATCCGCGCGACACGATGAGCGCCTGGAGGAGCGCGTCCGCCGTGCCGAGCGGCTTGGTTCTGCCTTGCGGGATTTGCTGCACCGCATAGCTGATCCGGAAACCCCAGGACTTCTCCGCAACGCGAGGTTCACCGTAGTATTGCCGGATGACATCATCCTGCTCACCAACGACAATGACAATTTCCTTGTAGCCGGCTGCTCTGGCGTTGTAAAGGAGATAATCCATGAGCGGCCGCCCACCGGTGCCGACGGACAACATCGATTTGGGCTTCCTCTGCACTTCCCGGAGGAGTTGGTCGTCGATCCCCGGGCGGCCCTGCCGCATTCGGGACGACATTCCGCCGGCCAGAACAACAAGGAACGGATCCATTCAGTCAGCGACCTTCCCGGGCTCAACCCTGGTGCCCGAATCCATCCGGACGATAGACGAGGTTCCTCCGGACCGCTCAATCGCCTCAGCGATTCGCTCCGGATTCTCCGGCGCATAGACAAACATGCATCCGCCGCCGCCGGAGCCATTGATCTTGCCGCCGTATGCGCCGGCATCCATGGCCGCATCGAGCATGCGATCGATCTTCGGAGTCGATATCTTCAGAATATCCCGCAGGATGGACTGGTGCCGAGTCAATAGTTCACCCAACCGCCGGCCATCGAGAGATTTGCTCGTGAGGAGTTCCTTCGCCTCGAGTGTGATCCGATGATTCTTTATGGTTCCTTCCAGCAGCATGAACTGGTCGGCGCTGAGAAATTGCTTCCATTGTTCGAGACCCTCAAGTCTCATGTCATGCAATGAAAACTTCGGATGCTCCAGCGATAAATGAGCCACGATTTCAAGAACCTGGTTCTTGACGTGCGAGAGGATGTACTTCGTGTCCTTTGGCCGGCGTGAATCGCCGAGGACAAATGTTTCAAGGCGGACATCGATCGGCTGGATTTCCAATGCCGGATGAAAGGAAATAAACGACACGCCGCCAACCGCGGTGGAATACTGGTCCATCATGCCGCCCGGTTCATGGAACTCCAGCACCTCTGCCTCATACGCGTAGCGCCCGCAGAGGTCAGGTGAGACCGGCTTCGCCTGATCGCTCATCCGTGTGAGAAAATTGATCCAGCTGACAACAAGAGCCGATGAACTTGACGTGCCCGCATTGATCGGGATGCTGCCGCGGATCACGCATTCAAATCCTCCCGAGAACGTGTACCCATGGCGTGTCAGTACGTTGATGGCGCTCCGGAAGTAGTCGCGCTCTTTTGTATACGGCATGGTTCGATCGAGCGGGAAGCGTTCATGCGAACGGACATCGGGCAGATCGATCTGGACCATCGAGTCCGTTCGTCGCCGTCCTTCAAGGGTGAGCCGGAGAGAGATCGCGCACGGAATAACGGGAAGATGCAGATAGTCCTGATGTTCTCCGAAGAGGCAAATTCTCCCGGGAGTCGAAATGTTCAGGCGGTCGGTTGTGCCGGAAATGGCTGAATGCATGATGTGGCGGATTCTCTTAGCTTCCTTGTTCGGTCCCCTGATCATGTTTTGCGGCGAGGCGCTTCAGCATGCCTTTGATATCCTTGAACCCCTTGACCGCCACGTAAACGGTGATCGTGGAATACCAGACGAGGCAGGCGATCGTGAGGGACCACCAGAACCAGTGATCAACGATCATTTGTATTCTCCTTTCATGCCTGGCGGTGTGCCGGGTTTCATGAGCGACCCCACGACCATCGCTGCGGCCGTCAGGAGATAGGCCGCGATGCCCGATCAGAAAGATCGGCATCGCGTGAAGCGTGTTTCCGCCGATCGCTTCAGGCGCCAGCGTCGCCAGGGCGCCGATGCCCCAGATGCCGGGATTGAGAAGTCCTCCCAGGACGATGACGACGCCGGCGGCCCATCGGACGCGCTGCCCGAAGCGTTTCTCGAACAGCACGATCATGGTCCCGAGAAGATAGATGCCGACAATGCTTCCATCGAGGAGCGAAAAATTATTCATGAACCCTCCCTGCGGGTCGGCCTGCACGCCTGATCCTATCGCTCAAGCATGGTGATCCGCAGCGCAGATCTGAGATCGGTCATCGCCGTCCTTCGCTTTCATCGATCAACTTTTTCACACCTCTCCTGGGAATGACGATCCAGAGAATCATGATGGCAAAACTGACAAGCCATCCACCAAGCGTGATGAATTCAAAATACATTCTTGAATCTCCTTTCAGCGTAGATCCATGGCCGGGAAGTCCCCGGCATTGAAGAGTACAGAGGGGAAAAAACTGACAGGAATTTATGCATAATCATACTTAATTACAAGTATTTTCACAAGAAAATCATTGAACGAGAATGGACAAGCGCTCCGCTCTGCGATTACTCTGCGTACGGAGTTTATCCCGCCGGCTTGTCCGCCGCTTTCTAGCGGAAGGTCGTCAGACTTCGACGGACTCGTCGAGCGGGGCGTCTCTGCGTTTCAGAATATCATATTTCTTAACGCAGAGGCGCAGAGATCGCCGAGGATCGCAGAGAGATGATTGGTTTGCGAGCCCTTATGACTCACAATCTCAGTATTCGAAATTGAGCCGCCACCCGTGTCCTTGATGATCCTTGCTTTTGTTTCCGCTTTTTTTCATACTGAAACTCATTCATTCTTCCCAAATCTCATTATCTGTTTAAGGAGAAAGTGTTTATGATCCGAAAGCGTTTATATTCCACCGCTATTTGCATAGTGCTCTTCTCTGTCGCCTGGATTGCCCTGCATGCAGTCGTTCTCCAGGCACAAATTCGTGATGATGGCAAGCAGAAGGCAAAGCCTGTAGAGCAGGTGAGGAAGAACATCCAGGTGCTCAAAGGGCTTCCCGCCTCGGAGCTTAACCCGGTGATGGACTATATTGCCGCTTCCCTCGGCGTACGCTGCAATCATTGCCATGTCGTCGATTCCACCGGGTGGCAGAATGAAAAGGACGATAAGCAGACAAAGCGTACTGCCCGGAAGATGATGCAGATGGTGATGGATCTCAACGCGAAAGACTTCGGCGGGCGGACCAAAGTGACCTGTTACACTTGTCACCGCGGTTCAAACGAGCCGACGGCGATCATCCCGCTCCCACAGAAGCCGCCTCCCCCGCCTTCGCCGAGAGGGGAAGAAGCCAGAGCCGTCCCTGTGCTGCCGGGGGTCGAGCAAGTTCTCTCCATGTATGAAAAGGCGCTTGGCGGCGCGGACGCTATGAAAAAGATCAAGACGCGTGTCACGAAGGGTCTTGCCGTCGACGGTCAGGGAAGAGAACTGCCGATGGAGATCGTCCAGCAGGCGCCTGACAAATTCGTATCGAGCGTCACAGTACGGGATGGCGCGCTCATGATGCGGGCTTACGACGGCAGGAACGGGTGGATGAGTTCGCCGAGAGGCGCGCGGGAGATGTCGTCCGAGGAGAGCGAGGATCTGAAACGTGACGGTCTTCTTTTCCCGATCTCAAGGATCCGGGAACTCTCTGCCTCGATCCACGTCAGCGGGAAAGACACGGCGAACGGAGCGATGTCGTATGTGCTCACCGCATCCTCCGGCGAAAACACTACGGAGCGTTACTACATCGACACCGCGACGGGATTGCTTCAGCGCAAAGTTGTGATGACAGAGACGATGATCGCGGATATCCCCGAGCAGGTTGATTACCTCGACTACCGCAGCGCCGATGGCGTTATGATACCGTTCACTGTCCGTTCGGCATCCGTCGATCCGCGCGACAGCGCGACCCGGCGCATTTCCTCCGTCGAGCAAAATGTGACGCTCGACGAGAAGAAATTCGCAATGCCGCAGGCAAAGAAGTGATCGTTCCAAAAAAAGAGGATCAGACTTACACCGCAGCGGCGGAAAGCGATTTCAATACTGTCGGCTTGACCAGGCGCTGAAAGTCCTCATACGGCATCCTGATCAGTTCCCGATGGGAGCAGGCGTTGAAGGTGATCTCCGCGTGGTCGGCGAGCCGTTCCGAGACGAACACTTCGGTCTCATAGAGATTGCCGAAGGGAGGCATTGCTCCGACCTCGCAATCCGGGAAGAGTTTTTCGAACTCATCTTCACGCGCGATGGCGACATCGTGCGCACCGGTCGCTTCTTTCAGGAAGGCAAAATTGATCCGCTCGTTTGCAGGCATAACAACCATGGCTGTCCTCCCGTCGATCTTCACGATCACGGTTTTTGCCAGCTCCTTGCCGGGGATGTGCGCCGCCATGGCGATCTCCTGGGCAGTATAGGCCGGGGAGTGGATGTGAACGACGTATTTCACACTTTGAGCGTCGAGATATTCACGCAACCTCATGATTGGCATAAGACCTCCATTTGGGAATCAGAATTGGTGTGGATTTCATCCAAGCGTCTCGGATGCTGAATAAATAACAATTTCGACGGGAAGATCGTTTCCGGCGACAGATGGATAATCGAGAAAATGGGATCGCCCCGGATACCGCGGGAACGCCGGCTGGCGGCATGGACTTGGGGCAGCCGGCTGAAATGCGGGACGTGTCCTGGGTGTTATGACAAGTTTGGATTCCACCAACTTTTCCCTTAGATTATACTGCGTCCTGACATATCAATGAAGGGATCTCCTTTCTCTCATTTTCTTGATATGGCGCGAGCAAGATCACGGCGTCCCTCGTCCGGGGGAAACGCATCGTCCATTCACATTTTGAACGTATGGAGATCATCATGAAGATATATGTCGGTAATTTATCGACCGAAGTTACGAGTGAGGATTTACGCCTGCAATTTCAGCCGTTTGGCACGGTTGATTCCGTTGAGGTCATCAAAGACCGGTTTCGGGACGTGTCGCGCGGGTTTGCCTTCGTCGAGATGTCTGTCAAAACCGAGGCGGAAGCGGCGATTGCCGGACTCCACGGGAAGCAGTTGAACGGCAGATCGATGGATGTCAACGAAGCACGGCCCCGTGAACAGCATCGGTCTGGCGGCCGGAGCGGCGGCGGTGGTGGTGGATATGGTGGTGGAAGAAAAGGCGGCGGCAGGCGCTCCTGGTAGCCAGGTTACGCAGAAGGTTACCTTCAGCCCCGCTTGCGGTTTGCGGAAGGTAACCTTCTGTCTTCTTTCTTCTTTCTTTTTTCCTTCCATTAGACGTATATTCGCGTAAACTTTTTGGCTTCTTGTGCGCGGCCGGTGGAGTGAACAGCTCTCGGTTGAGCAAGCTCAGAGCAATCCTGACTCCGCAAGCAATCCCCGGATATGGTCTCCTGCCGCTTCTTCCAAGGGAACAAGCGGGCTTCGGACATATCCGCCGTCATAGCCGAGAAGTGTTGCAGCGTGCTTGAGTCCTGCGATGCCGTGCGTCGATGTGATAGCAGCGTTCACGGGCACAAGCTTCAGGTGTAACATTCTTGCTTCGTCATAGCGGCCGGCATCGTACAGCTGCTGTACGTTCGCACAGAGGCCCCCTGCAATATTCGCCAATGCGAGTATCCCTGCCCGAATTCCGAGCGCCAATGCCGGATACCATGCCGAAGCCGTTCCGACGATGAGGTGGAAGTCCGGCGGTACTGCATTCTTCAACGAGGCAAGGCGTGGCACGTCGCCGGAGCTATCCTTCATGCCGATGATGTTCGCATGCTCGCTCAGTTTCTGCACCGCCTCCACGGAAATCGTGAGGTGTGTATAGGCAGGGACACTGTAGAGCAGAATCGGGATAGGTGAGGCATTGGCGACATGGCGGAAATGCCTTATCAGCGCTTCATCCGTCATCTGTGGTCCGAAATAGCTCGGCGTGAGAACAAGAGCTGCGTGCACGCCGAGCTCCGCGGCGAGGTTCGTGAGGCGGATCGTCTCGCGCGTCGATTCCAAGCCGGTCCCGGCGATGATCGTCCTTCCCTTCGCCGCCTGCTGCACCGTCAATTCGATCAACTTCAGCTTTTCAGCTTCCGTGAGATACGGCGTTTCGCCGTTGGAGCCGAGGACGAGGTAACCGCCGAGATCCACCTGGTTCCAGCGCGTTATGTTTCGGCTGTGCGCGTCATAGTCGACGTCGCCATTCTCGCGGAACGGCGTAAGCATGGGCGGTATGACACCTCTGATCGTGAGCATCACAATCTCTGTAGCGAGTATCGGAAATGAGTTAATTGATTACGCATTGAAATCAGTGCAAACTCCGAAGCACGAAGCGCGTATCAACATATTCTAGTTAGTTGTGAAACGCGGCACTATGAATGTACGAGAATGGCGGTCTATTTCCAACGCCTTTGTTCAGCGACCGCCCCGCCCTCCTCCTTCACACGGAACCATGGCCCCGCCGGTTGAATGTGAGGTTCGACCAAGATTAAAAAAATTTAAGCGATCATCAGAGTGAATCCGGATCAATCTTGATTGAAAAACTCCGAGCAGTTTTGTAGATTGAATTCGGAGCCGACACCGCTGAGATGCCCAGACCATATGATAGCATGCCGCCATCGAGGCATCATCTCCTCAAAAATGCCTCGGCCCGTCACCAAGTTGTCCCGGACGTGCGGGATATTCAGTCGTTCCGTATGATGGCCTCTCCTCCACACTGCTGACCCTGCACCCACCTCTCCATGTCAAAGCACGAATTCCCTGCCACGCGCAATGCTTTTTAACTCACTTCAGTTCCTGATCTTTTTCTTCATCGTGACAGCAACCTATTTCGCGCTGCCGCATCGGCGGCGGTGGCAATTCCTCCTTGTCGCGAGCTGCTACTTCTACATGGTGCTCGTCCCCGAGTACATTGTCATTTTGTTTTTCCTCATCATCGTTGACTATTCCGTCGGGCTGCTGCTTGAAAAGACCGGGGGGCGTGTGCGCAAATTGATCTTCATTCTGAGCCTTGTGGCAAATATCGGGATGCTGGGCGCGTTCAAGTACTTCAATTTTGTGAACACCAACCTTCATTCCCTCTTCGGCGTGTTCGGTTGGGGCTACACGATCGGCAGCCTGAATCTCATTCTGCCGATTGGATTGTCATTTCACACGTTCCAATCGATGAGTTATACGATCGAAGTGTACAGACGACGGTACAGGGCGGAGCATCACTTGGGCATCTATGCACTTTACGTTCTGTTTTATCCGCAAATGGTGGCCGGGCCGATCGAGCGCCCGGGGAATTTGCTCCGTCAATTCCATGAAGAGAAATCGTTTCAGTACCAGCGGGTTGCCGACGGACTGAAGCTCATGGTCTGGGGTTTGTTCAAAAAAGTGGTGATCGCGGACAGGCTGGCGTTGCTGGTCAATCACGTTTATGACGATCCGACGCGCTATAAAGGTCTGCCGCTCATTCTTGCCACCTACTTCTTTTCGCTTCAAATCTACTGCGACTTTTCCGGCTACTCCGACATCGCCATCGGCGCCGCCAAGGTTATGGGGATACGATTGATGACAAACTTCAACCGTCCCTATCATGCGCAATCGATCGGGGAGTTCTGGCGGCGGTGGCACATTTCACTCTCTTCCTGGTTCAGAGATTATCTCTACGTCCCTCTCGGCGGAAATCGCGTGGCTCTCGGCCGGTGGTATCTCAATCTCTTTGTCGTGTTTCTTGTGAGCGGGCTTTGGCATGGTGCTAACTGGACGTTCGTCATTTGGGGCGCCCTCCACGGATGCTATCTTATTTGTTCGATCGCGACGCAGCGTTTCCGGCATTATCTCGCGGGCCTCGTCCACATCGACGCCCTGCCGTTCATCGGGAAATTCATAAGGGTATGTATCACATTTCACCTGGTCACGTTTTCCTGGATTCTCTTCCGGGCCAAATCAGTCCAGGATGCCTGGTACATCATGACCAACATGTTCACGTTCGCGCCGACCACTTCCCTGTGGCATCCGGGCCTCGACGGTTTCGAGATGTCCGTCGCTCTGCTTTCGCTGATCCTCCTCGAGGTTATCCACATTCTCCAGCGGCGCAGGCCGATCATTGAGCGACTTCGGACCCGCCCTGAATGGTCCCGCTGGATGCTCTATGGCGCAACCGTCGCCGTGATCCTCCTGTTCGGAAAATTCATCTCGATGGACTTTATCTACTTCCAGTTCTGATCCATGCGTAGAGAAAAAATCCTCCTCTCGGCGATCTATGTCATGGGTGTCGTCTCGCTGGCGATCTTCATCATCACAAAAAGCGAGACGCTCATGGACGCCGCAACAACGGGCATGTTCAAGGACGGAGATCTGTACCGGTTCGCCAAAGTCCTTCCCTTCAAAATGGAGCTCCCGGCGGAGGAGTGTGCCGACGATGATGAGCCCGACATCGATCCCGATACGTGCGCAGTCGTTATCATCGGTGACAGTTTCATTGAAACGTGTCGAGGACATCAGCGATTTTCAGACATGCTTTCACGTAAATTGAACAGCGTCGTGTACCCTGTCTATGCGGGTCTGGCGCCGGAATATTTCGATCCCGTCTATTTCTGCTGGAAAAATGGCTTCGATCCGGACCAGAAAAGAACCATCATTCTCGAACGCGTCGAACGATACGTCATCAACTCCTTCATGCAGAAGCGACTTGAGGATACCGCTCTCGTCCGACAGATGGAGCGAGTTCAGCAGCCCGCATTCTGGCGCGTCATGAAACGACGCTTGTTCACAGATGCAGAAAAAAATTATGATGTCTTCCTTACAAGCAGTGATCTCACCGCACCACTCGTCGAGCTATGGAGTACGTTTCGATTCATTTTCCTGAAGAAAATTTCCGACGAAACTCCGATCTACTCCCTGGATCCACCTTTTCTTTTCGACAAGGAAGAGGTTTCATCCAACATGCCAACCAGCTTTTATTACCATCACCCGGATAGTCTTGTCGGATCGATCGCAGATAACATCGCTGCCACAAGCAGGGTCCTGCAGGCGCGCTACAATGCCGAGCTTGTATTCATGCCGATCCCGAACGCGTACACGCTCTACCATTCGTTCGTCAACAACGATCCGTATGACGGCTTTCTGCCCCGACTCTGTGCCAGGCTTGAACAAAAGGGAGTGCGGACCATTCAGCTCTATGAGAAATTCCGTGAGTCGAAGGAGATCCTGTATTTCCCGACCGACACGCACTGGAATGCGACGGGGGCAAAGATTGCGGTGGACGAAGCTCACCGCCGTTTGATCGAACATCATTGAGAAAAATCATTGAAACGGGTTTGCCGGAAACACCCCCCTTCTCCTCCTCGGGCATGAAGCCGGAGAAAATCGTGCGAAAACCTGCCCCTTCAGGGCTCTGCTGACACCATCCGTTGAGACCAGGGCGGATTAAAATTTATTAAGGGAAAATCGGGCAAGGGATCAAATTTTTTCTTGGAAAACCTTCGGGGGTTTCCTACATTAATTTGGTAACCGCTTCCAGCCACTCTATATTATTGTATCTCCGCATGCACCGGTTTGTAGTTTCTCCAATCATATTGCTCTTTATCGGTATATCGACCGCCTCGGCCCAGTGGAACTGGCAGTCGCCGGTTCCGCAGGGGAATAATCTCACAAGCATAGAGTTCACCGACACGACGTACGGTTGGGCGTCCGGAGAATACGGGACCATCCTGCACACAACAAACGGCGGCGCGGTGTGGTATGAACAGGAATTTGGCCGGACGGATAACATGCTCCGCGCCGCGATGATTTCACCGGACCTCGGCTGGGCAGTCGGTGACAACGGCACGATCCTCACCACCACCGACGGCGGTGATGATTGGGTTGAGCAATCATCCGGCATCACGACGGGTCTCAACGCGATCACCTTCATCGATTCGCTCAGGGGATGGGCTGCCGGCGATGAAGAGGTGATTCTCCATACCACGAACGGCGGCGCGACCTGGAACGCACAGCATCAATCCGCAATCCCTTCCAGCATTAACGATATTCGCTTCATCAGCCCTGATGAAGGCTGGGCTGTCGGGAGCAATCGATCAGTTTTCCATACAACCGATGGCGGAGCGACCTGGTCAAAACAGACGATCGGGATTCTACCGGCTTACTATACATCGATCTCCTTCGGTTATCCATCTCTCGGTGTCATCGTTGGATCCGGCGGCGCCATCCTTCGGACCGACAATGGCGGCACAAGCTGGTCGGCCGTGACGTCAGGCGTAAGCTCCGTTCTCAATCAGACCCTCATGCAAAACGCATTCGTCGGCTGGGCAGTCGGTGACAACGGCGTCCTTCTAAGAACAGTCAACGGAGGACTCTCATGGTCAAAGTTCTCCGTCGGCGACGGAGGAAATCTCACCGGAATCACTCTCGCGAGCGGCAGACTCTGGACCGCCGGAGAGTACGGACATATATTGCGGTCGCGGAATGGCGGTTTCTCCTGGAACGAACTCGATTCCGGCTCACGCCTGAGCGTGAACTGGCTCGATTTCGCGGATGCGACCGTCGGCGCCGCCGTGGGGCAGACCGGTTTGATCCTTCGAACGACCGACGCCGGGCAATCGTGGAATCAGCAATCCTCGCCAACACCTTCGATCTCCTGCTACGGTATCAAGCTCACCGACGCCACGCACGGCTGGTCCGTGGGCGATAACGGGACCATCCTGCGGACAGTGAACGGTCAAGTATGGTCGGCTCAATCGAGCGGCGTGACGCACACCCTGTTCGGCATCACCTTTTCAGGCACATCGGGGTGGATCGTCGGCGGAGAGTTCGCTTCCTTCACCGGTGTGATTCTCCATTCCTCGGATTCGGGGAATTCCTGGAACATTCAATCCAGCGGTGTTTCCGACGTCCTTTACGGTGTGAACTTTCCGACCGCGACCGACGGATGGGCCGTTGGAGAGAACGGACTGATTCTCCATACAACGACCGGTGGGGCAAATTGGTCGCCACAAACCAGCGGCACGTTCAACGCCCTCTATTGGTGTTTCTTCAGAGACGCCATCAATGGCTGGGCCGTCGGGGATATGGGAACTATTCTTCGCACCACGAACGCTGGGAGTGTGTGGACGGGACAGTCATCGGGCACTACTGAAATCCTCTATTCCATTGTCGCGTCAAGCGACAGGCACGCGATGGTCTGCGGCAGCCAGGGGGTGACCCTCGAAACGACGGACGGCGGGAATCACTGGGAAGCCCAATACAGCCGTACGCCTTACGGATTATTCGGCGTAGTCGGCAGCTCCGATACCACGTTTTGGGCTTGCGGTGATTATGGAACAATTCTGAAGTACACCGAGCCCGGACCGATCTCCGCCACGATTTCGGGCAGCGTTTTCAATGACTATAACAAAAACGGTCAACGGGATCCGGGAGAGCCGGGCCTGAGCGGATGGCGAGTAAACCTCGGCGGCCTCGCGGTCGATTCCGCAACGGCCGATTCCGAAGGAGCATTTTCTTTCAAGGATCTTCTCTTCGGATCGTACACGTTATCGGAAGTTGCACAGCCCTCGTGGACACAGACGGCGCCACGTGGCTCAACGTACGCGATCACCGTCAATCCGTCCGCCGCGAGGTTCACAGGGAATTTCGGCAATCACGCGGCCAATTCTTTCGGCTACACACTCTACGGCGGCTGGAATCTTCTCTCCATCCCCATCATGGTTGCCGATCCACGAAAAAACTCTCTCTTCCCTACGGCGATCTCGGGCGCATTCTCCTTCGTCGGATCGTACCAGATGTCGGACACGATGTATCGCCGCCTGGGCTATTGGATAAAGTTTGCGACGCCGCAGGCAGCAGGAATCAACGGAGCGGACTTTCACAGTGACACGCTCAGCGTTCAGCCCGGCTGGAATCTCATCGGTTCGATCAGCGATACGCTTCCGACAAATCCTATCATAAGTTCACCGGCGAATCTCATCACCTCTCGTTTTTTCGTCTATCGAGGAAGCTACGTCTCGGTTCCGGCGCTCATCCCCGGTCAGGGACATTGGGTGAAATGCGGAGACGCCGGCGTGCTTATCCTCTCAGGGGCGACGACTGTTTCTAAGAGTACACCGGATCTTCCGCTGCAATCGACAAATACCGTCGAGCATTTCCATCAGCTCATGTTTTCAGATCGATCGGGAGCGCGGGGAGAGCTCTATTTCAATGAACGAAGCGTCGCCCACGTATCGCCCGAAGACTACGGTTTACCTCCACGCCCGCCACAGGAAGCTTTCGATGTCCGCTTCAACAACGACAGCCAGGTCGCTGTTTTCGAGGATGCAACGCGGTCGGAGCCTGCCGTTGTCATCAACATCCAGAGCTCTCACTACCCGGTGACGCTCTCGTGGAAGTTCGATCACACGACCGATGGGTCGTATGAATGCAGAGATCCTCAATCGGGGGCCAGGATATTTTCCTCCGATGTGAAATCCGGGACAATGACGATCACAGATTCCACCAGAAACAAGTTGGTCGTGAGGCGGGCGCGATCGCGTAATGAGATCACACTGCCGGAGAGCTTTGTCCTGTTTCAAAACAGCCCGAATCCGTTCAATCCATCCACAACGATCAAATTCGGACTGCCGTTCAGGAGCCGCGTCCAGTTGCGCATCTATAATCTGCTCGGCGAGGAAATTCTGACGCTGGCCGAGGGGGATTTTGATGCGGGGTACCACGAGGTGAGATTTGCCCCTGCATCGGCCAGTGGAATTTATTTTTACAGGATCGATGCCAGAGAACTCGACGGAGAAGCGCGGTTTTTTTCTCAAACGAAGAAAATGATCATCCTTAAATAGCCGATGTCGAAAACACTACGCCTCCATCCGATCATCATCGGATCGTTCCTCTCGCTCCTGGCAGGATGCAAGATTGAGGAACCGCCCCCGCCGCCTTCGACGTGTGATACATATGTAAAGACTTCGTTCGGAACTGGTTCGATTGCACTCAAGGCCCCGGCGCTGGGCGACACGCTCACTTTTACCGGCGACTACACGACAAGCAGCCAATTCCTGAGTGACACCCTCGCATCACATGGAGCGGGTGGATTCGTTCACGATACCGTCGTCGCGTCTAAGCCGTTGCGAGGAATGGTCGTCGGTTATCTGCATTCGCCCCGGAGTGGTTATGTTTACGAACGGATCATTGTCTGCGAACTGTTTGGCGCCGCAGCGGGTCTTCAACCCGGGATGTACACCTTCAGTCGGATAGGCGGGACACCTTCCGGAAATTACGCGCAGGTACACTTCTTTTTTTCGGACTCTGTGCACCCATTCTCTTTCTTTGACGCGAAAAGCGGGTCACTCGTTCTCATTTCAATCGATACATGCGCTCACCGGATCAGAGGAGTGTTCGGTGGCACGGTTGCCGATCCTTCGGACACCACAAAGGTCATCCAATTGACCGGTGGACAATTCGATATCTTGTACACAGATCATTACTTTAGTTTTTGAACCAGGCACTCCGCATCGTACACTTTATTCACGCCGTCTTTACATAACGAATACTGGAGACCTTTTTTGTAACTGAGCGCTCCGACGTCTCCCTTTTTGTCGAGCGCAATGAATCCGACAAGAAAATTATTCACGTCTTTGTACTGCGGCTGTTTCCGGATGAGACGTTCGACGGCGATCTGGCATGCTTCCTGCGGCGTTTTGCCGTTTCGCATCAACTCGACGATCATGAATGTGCCGCACACTTTGATGACTGTCTCACCCAGGCCGGTCGAAGTCGCTGCTCCCACTTCATTGTCCACGTACAGGCCCGCCCCGATGAGCGGCGAATCGCCCACCCGTCCGTGGAGCTTCCAGGCGGCACCACTCGTCGAGCATCCGCCGCAGAGGTTCCCCTCCTTGTCCATGGCGATCAGTCCGATCGTGTCATGGTTCTTCTCGTCGATCGGCGGTTTGTAGTTGCTCGTCTTCAACCAATCCTCATACGCCTTCTTCGCCTGTTCCGTAAGAAGATCTTCTTTCTTGAATCCCTGCTCGATTGCAAATTGGAGCGCTCCATCGCCCGCGAGGACGACATGCGGCGTTTTTTCCATCACCCTTCGCGCGACAGAAATCGGTTGCACGATGTGCTCAAGGAATACCACCGAGCCGGCATTTCCTTTTTCATCCATAATGCACGCATCGAGCGTGACATGCCCGTCCCGGTCCGGGAATCCGCCGCGTCCAACGCTCGTTACGCTCGGATCCCGCTCGACGATGTTGATGCTTTTTTCGACTGCATCGAGCAGGCTCCCCCCCGACATCAGCACCTCGTAAGCGGTTTCATTGACCGGCAATTTGAAATCCCATGTGGAAAGAATAATCGGTTTACCGCCGCCCTCGACCCTGCCGGGTGCCGGGTTGGCAAGCGCAGCTGCCGACTTCGGGAGGACGGCCACCGACGCGCCGGCCAGCGTTGCGGTCTTGATGAATTTCCTTCGGTTCATGATGAGGTACCTTTCTGGTCTTTAAGAAACATGTGCATCGATCATCTCGAACTATAATCCCAGCTTCGCCAGAATCTTTCCACTGCGGCGATCCAAGAAAATCACCATCGTTCTGCGTGCCGCGACAAGAGTCTTGAGTTCCGTTCTTGTTTGATTATCTGTAAGAGCTATCTCCGTATCCCGATCGCTTTCAGAGACGAATGTATACATGATCGAGTCGGCAAAGAGAGAGGGCAGAATGAGGATCGATGGATCGGCCTTCCCGACGGTAAACACGGGCGAAATATTCGCCGCGCGAAGAGCAAAATTGTAGAGCGCAACCGTCGGGTCAATGAGATCGGAAACTTCGAGCGGCAGCGGAGACCAAAGGATACTTGCTTTCCCGTGCGGTAATGTCATGACCGACGGGATCGTGGCACGGTCTACGATCGCCTTTTCTATCCGCTGAAGCTTGTCGCCACGATAGCTTACACGGTATTCGGTTCCCTCGATCGATAAACGTTCTTCCTGGGCGATCGGCCGGACAGAGACTTCGACGCCAAGCTCTTTCATTCTGGGAATTGTGAGCCAATGCTCGTCGGCATCAACAACTCCCGAAACAACGAGTGTCGATCCCGTATCGACCATTTTCATCAGCGCTTCCCACGCCTTTTGATGCAACGCACGCGGCGCGGGCACGATGATGAGCTTTGGGTTTCCCTTTAGCGAACTGAGATAATATTCGGACACAGCGCTCATGCGGGTGTTGCAATGATAATGCATCGCACGCACGCTCCGTTTCGTCGCCTCGGACGCAAGATTTCTCGTCGAGAACTGCTGCGAATGAGGAATGACCATAACAACCTCTTCCGCCTGCCTCCCCTTCATAAGATGCCGGTTCGCTGCGAAGAACTTGGCGAACCGTACAAGCGGTTCGAGTTCCGGTTTCGCCGTTCCATCGACCCGAAACAAACCGATCGCAGCTTCGTTGTCCGATGTCATATATGGATTCGTATTCCATATCCATTCCAGGAACCCCGCGCCTCCTGCTCCGATCGAGATCGCCAGTTTTCTTTCGAGGAGATCGCGCGCTTCCTCTTCCGTGCGCCACGGAGTTCCGTCCATCTTCTCATAAAACATCACCCCCGTCTCTTCGACGAGATTCGCTTTGCCGGGCACTTTCGACACAACGCTGTCCCAGACGAGATCATCGTTCAGCCACCAGTTGTGGATGGATGTGAAATCGACCATTTCGGCGAAGAAATGCGGAGAAGGACTTTCGCCTGTTCCGCCTTCGTCCTGTCCGACAGTGACCAGCTGATGTCTGTTGCCATTCACCCTGATCACGGCGGCCATCTCCTTCGCCCATTTCGAGAACATGTCCTGTGCAAATAACCGGTAGTCGACTACCTTGAGCGGATGATTATTCGAGAAGATACTGACATCGGCAAATTCTTCAAGCCTCGGCAGATCCAGCGCTTCCTCCGCGGTGGTCCGATACATCTCCTGCAGGCGCGCGACGCGCTCCTCCTCGCTCGTAAACGGATATCTATCCTTTAACCAATTACTCCATGCGGCGGATTCGTGCGCATCGTAATTCGGGCGGCACTCCCATAAGTGCCGGGGGTTGCAGAAGGACGGTTCATTGATAAGATCCCAGATGAGATCGTTCACCTCGCGATAGCGCTGAACGAACGCGAGGATGAATTCCTTCTGCGCGTTCAATGCGCGCGGATCAAGGTACGAATTCACTCCACCCCACGCCTCCGGTAGAAACGCGAAGAACGTGAAGATGACAGGAATGTCATGTTTTCTGGCCGTGAGAAGAAATGCGTCCATGGCGCGCAATGCCGCTTCATTCTGCGTCCCCACGTCGAGCATGTAATTTTGCCATCCCGTCCAGATACCGGTGCGGAGCATGTTCACCCCAGATTCCTTCATCTCCGAAAAATCCCTGTGCCAGAGATAAGGATTTGCCTCGAACAGAAATTTCCGATGGACGTCCGATGCCATGTAGGTCGTCCCCGTCACCGGATAGGGCTTGCCGTCTCGGATGAGAAAATCGGTGTCCGTCGTGAACGGCTTGCCCGACGCCATCAGTCGGGAATCGAACATCCAAAAGCCCGTCGTGTGCCCGAGTGGATGAGCTCTTCGTGATGACGACGATCCCGGTTCGATCTCGACGCGCACTTCATAGAAACCGGGAACGAGTCTGCTTCTCACCTTCTGCGACATGTCGATCGTGGCCGCCGCAACGTTGCCTTCACCGATCAAACGGGGAGAGATGCTCTCGATCAATTTCCCGTGGTCGTCGCGAATTTCGAGCCGACATTTCTGCTTCAATAAATTCTCGATTGTCCCTCCCGGACGTCGGATCTGAACTCTGAACGAAGGAAGCTCGCCTTCATGATAGCACGCAAAGGTCGGACGCGCCGTGAGCTCCATGGCGCCTTCCATCGCCAGCTCGGCCATCGAGCGTATCGTCCCGGGCTCGATCGTTCCCCTGAACGCCGCAAAGATCCACCTTCCCCCCGCATAATCCCCCTGCAGGCGGTCGATCCTGACAAGCGGCGCGGCGATCCTGCGTTTTACGCCATCGACTCCGTGAACCAACGGATGCAGGACGGCATCCCGTTGCCCGCCCGTTCCGCTCTCATCAGGAAAATCATTGACGACGGTGAACCGCACGTAAAACTCATAGATTTCTTCAGCCTTGAATCCCGGCGAAAGCGACTCTGCAGCCAGATGGACTCCACTTTGGAAGTGGAGTCCATCTCCTCCAACGGGGAACGCTTGCGTGATGCCAAGCTTCTTGTGATACGCGATTTGACGTGACTCCTTGCGCCAGCCGCCCGGCTCTTTGTCGACCGGTATTGCGAACGGCACGCCGCCGATGTTCATCCAGTTGCCGCCCGCCCTGAGATACTTCGAGATGGCGCTGTACGCCCCTTTGGGAAAAAGCGAGCCGTAGGGATTCACGAAGAGATCGAAGTCCCTGGCGTTGAGATTCGACTTCAACTCTTCCACCCCCATGAAGAGCGCTTCGACATCATTGAGCGCCTTCCCCAGGTCTTCCCTGCTGAGATGAATCTCTCCTGCAGGGAACGAGGGTTCATAAAAGACGGCGACGCGCGGGCGACGCGTAGAGGGTTCTTTGGTCTGTTTGAATGAGGCGAACGCCGGCAGTGTGGAAACTGCACTTGCTACTGCAGCGCCGCTAATGGTTTTCAGAAATTTTCTTCGATTGAATTGCATGGTCCTCGTAAGATGGAGTCCACTTTTCAAGTGGACTCCATCTCGTCTACGGGTTCAATCTGAAATGATATGGCTCAATGTACTACTTCGTTTCGTCAGCGTCAAATGGACTCCACCTTCAGCGTCAAATGGACTCCACCTTGAAGGTGGAGTCCATTTACCCCGCTTCACAAGTCTTCTTCGACAGATGCAAGCATGGTCTTCGAAAATCGCTTGAAATCTTCTATGCCAGAAAAATAATCGGCCAGAATCCGTTCCTGCGGCAATGTGCCATCCCGCATGCCGATGAAATCTCTGTAGCTTGAATATTCCCAATCTTCAAGTCTTTTGACCAAGCCGGCGCGCACCGGATTTTGATGAATATACGTCATAACAGTTACGAGATAGCTCTCCTTGTTGACTAATCTCGATTTTGTATGTTGCTGAAAGAGACTCCCATGCCGCTCATACCTTTGATTGATCGCCTTTGTGTATGAGCTCAAAAGCACGCCGAACTTCTTCTGCAGCTCGCTTGAGAGGTGGAGTGCGTCCTCCTCAGGTAGATGGACTCCACCTTGCAGGTGGAGTCCATCTACCCCGGATGGATGGGGCATGGGTTTGACATAAACAAGAAAATGAAAATGCGTGGGCATCAGACAATACGCAATTGTGTCAAGACCCTCCAAGAAATAATGGCGATACTTGTCCAAGAAATAACGATAGTTTTCATCATCCCTGAAAACGATTTCGGAATTGTTGGATCGGTTGTAGATATGGTAATATTGATTTTGATGGAGTTCCATCGCCTGTTAGATGGACTCCACCTTGCAGGTGGAGTCCATCTGCCCCTCAGTAAAACCTCCAACCCGATTTGAAATTACGACCAAGCTTCTGCTTCGTGAGGATCGCACGCACCATCTCCACGGGAATATTGTTTTCCTTCAGGATGGCGTCATGGAAGGCGCGGTTTGTCATTGTACCTGAATCGACAAGGTCGTGATGAAGCGACCGGAATTGCAATGCCCCGAGCATATATGCGCACTGATACAGAGGACCGTAGCTTCCATTGAACGAACGGCGCACTTCGGCGGTCGCATTGTCGCGCTCATGGCCGACACGTTCCACCAGAAAATTGATGCACTCCTGCGGGGTCATCTTTTCGAGATGAAAGCTGAGGGAAAAAATGATTCGCGCGCAGCGATGCATTCTCCAGAACAGCATGCCGATCCGGTTCTCCGGGGATTTGGCAAAGTTCATATCCCAGAGCAGCATCTCCCAGTAGAATGCCCATCCTTCCGTCCAGAACGGCGTGCTGAACAACCCACGATACGTTCGGTAGCGCTCATTCATAAATCCCTGGAGATGATGGCCGGGGATCAATTCATGAAACACCGTCGCCCGGGCAAAATGCATATTGTTCCCCCGCAGGCTCATCATCTTCTGCTCGTGACCCATGGTGTTTGTCGGGAACGCGACGAGGATATCTTCGCCGCCGAGGAAGAACGGACTGACATGCTGTTGCTCGGGGGATAGCATCTCCATGTGCCAACTCTCACGTGCAAGCTGCGGCACAGTGACAAGATCATGCTGATTGATGAAGTCGATCGCCTCCAGAGCCAGGTTCTTGACCAGCTCAGGCTGCTTCCCCGGTTCGACGTGCAATGTCTTCACATACTCCAGCGCCTTGTGCCAATCATCCCCGTATCCAAGTTCACGCGATGCGCGCTTCATTTCATTCTCACACCATGCAAACTCCTTGTTGGCAATGGCGATCAACTCCTCTGGTGTGTAAGGAATCATTTGGTATGCAAGATCGCTCATGATCGCCTCCCGGCCGATAGGGTTACCGATGATCGTCGTGTCATCATCCGGCTTCACACCCACGACCCTGTCTTTGAGAAATTCCGAATAGTTCTTCAGCGATTGGTCGACCGATTTATACGGCTCACCCACCCACCAGCTGAACATCGGATCGTACCCATTATAAAAATTGAACCAATGCTTGAGCGTGTTTCTCAGATCGTTCAGCGTTTCCGCAGCGCGATTCGCGACCGTCTTTTTGATCGGAGGTGCGACGGGTTTCGTCCTGAGCTTCTCATCAACGGTCAATTTCGATCCGACCGCCGTTCGCGCTTCGGAAATGCGATGGTTCATGTCGTTCAACAGATCAGCCATCTTTGAAGGATCTACCCACTCCATGCGCCTCCGCGCATCCTCAAGGTCTGAGATCGTTTGTGCGAAAGGAATCAGCGCGGCTGCTTCTGCATACGCCTTCGCTTCAATTTCCAATTGCCGCGACTCATGGGCGAGATAACTCCTGAAGAGAAGATAGTCGATCTGGTCTGCCTGGTTCATCGACTCGAAATTCATGCGCTCAAGACTGGTCAGCCACTCGCTGTAGAAGGTCTTGAGTCTTGCCCTGCGCGACGACGAGGTCGGCCCTGCGTAAGATCGATCCAGGCTCCCGTAGTCCGCGTTATAACGCTCGATCACTCCGCGCATTTCACCCGGCGGGACGGCAACATCTGCCAGACTAAGGCCGGAAGGAGTTTTGGGCTCTTGTTTGGCCTGGAAAAAAGGAAAAGCCGAAGTAAACAACAAACATGTGCAGGCTATCGCAACCAGCAACCGGGCAAGCTTCGTAATGTTGATGTTCGACATAATGAACTTCTCCTGGAAAATGAGGTTGAATCTGTTTGTGTCGGTATTAATTCGTTCGGATGATGATTTCATCGGCGATGCCGGTCCCGCTGAGGCGGGTATGCCTGAAGCCGAGGATAACGCTATCCGAATAATGATATCCCGCGCATGCATCCCAGCCCTCGACGCGCGTGTCGGGACTCAGCTGTACCATGCCGAACGGCATCGTTGCACCGGGGAATGTGTGGCCGTGGCCGTTTGTACCGATGAAGGGGTTGACGTATTTGATGGATTTTTCCGAGTCTGCTCGCAGAGCGAAACCCATCAGCAGAAAAAAGGAGATGGTCATCCACATGTAACCTCTTAACTTCATTTTCTCACGTCAGGGGAGAAGAAACACATACACGGTTTGTTATTCAAGATGATTCTGTAGGTCACCCTCTGCCGCTTATTATCCAGTGAAAACCCATCCGCCTCCATGTCGTAGAAGCAGCGCTTGCCAGTCTTTTGCCACGATCTTTGTTTTTCTGTCCATAGCTATTAGTCCTTTTACCAGTATTTTTGCACAGCCGACTGTGCAAAAATACTCACAAAGGGACTGCCAAAGAACGCACGTGATGTTGCTGGCGTGACGATGATGCCGGAAACAGCGATGATGGCGGCGGTGGCGGTCGTGACCGCAACGATTAACACCACATCTGGAGTCGTGGTCATCGCCACTATTGTTGTCGTTGCTTTCATCGTCATTATCTACATTTTCCTTGTATCCTTGTTCGAATCGTGCTTACACCTTCACATTCTCACACTCCCCCTTACTCATCCGAAACTCTGTTCCACAATCGCAATCCCTTCCTCCGCCAGCCCGTACATCTCACACACAATTGGCCGATCTGCTTTTCCAACGTGACGGAGTCCGCAGTTTGCGCGGGATTGCTGATCATCGTCATCCCAGGTTATCCCCTAGCCATAAGCGTATTAAGATCAACCAACTCGAGAGCCTTGTCATCATGAGCATAACGCTTTATGTATTCTGCAACGGGAATTGCGACCATGCTTAGCCAGTGATTGTCTTTCCTCAGACTCAAATAGTCCGGAATCCACTTATAGGAATTCTCAATCGTATCTTTGAATGTAGCCGTCGAATTCAAGTACCCTGACAGGATCCGGGCTTCCTCCCAATCATCGCAGATGAATCCCTGTCTGGTTTCTTTGACTCGAAATAGGCGGATGCGCCGAACCTCTTGCTGGAGTGATCTCACTTGAACTACGGGGATCGTCGTAAATTCCGGATGACCCAATGCGATCGCATCGCGAAACACCCTCAGCCTGGTTTTCTCAATGGTCAGAAACCGTCCCGACATCGGGGTGACTTGGATGGCTCGAAAAAAAGCCCTTTGAAAATTGCCCCGTTTGATTTCTTGCATGAGGAAATTGTAGGAGTCGTTTTCGGTGGGCACGTTGTCAACACACTTTCGTTCGTTCGGATAGCAATCAATGAGTTCCACAGGTACCCATTGCCAAGGCAGAGCCTCACTAGGCAGCTCTGAATGTTGTTTGTTTTCATAGATTGTCCGATAACCGGCACAAAATGTTTTGAAGGTGTAAAAACCCTTTTTATCATCAGATTGAAAGTTCATCAAGGGATTAAGTCTTTCAAGTTCTTTGAATTGTTGGTCGTTCAGATATTCAAATGCCCAGATCATATCTCTCCGTTATACTCTAACGCTTAGTCGATTACACATGCATCATTTTCCCTTCCACAATCGCAATCTCCTCCTCCGTCAGCCCATACAACTCATACACAATCCGGTCGATCTCCTTCTCCAACGCACTCGTATCCGCCTTGCCATCGTTCTTCTTCGCCGCCAGTATCTTCTCCACCCGCTCCTCGATTCCCCGACGCTGGGACTCCGTCGGGCTGGCGATGGGGAGCCGCTCCAGGTTGTATACATAAATTCGCAGAAAGCCTTGTTGAACCGAAATGGTTAGATTCTTGTGAAAGAACCAAAGTAATCCGCTATTCAAAAGTCCGAGGAGATACGAATTGTCAGATGCAAGGAAGTTGGCAGGAGCATTCAAATAGTACAATCCTGAATTCAGCACAAATGTCGGTTGGATCATCAGGCCCTGGAGAAGGATGTTCGGTTCCTCAAACTCCTTCAAGTATTTGCATGGCCTCATCTCCCACCAGTAGTCTCCTTGGTCGTCTCGCTTTTTCAGCTGGGTCTCGTATTGTTCGAGATGCTCGTGGATCGCGGGCAGCACTAAATTGAAGTACTTTTCAGGCTCCATCCGTTTACGGTTTTTATCCGTCCATCCGCATGGAACGTAGACGAGGAAGAGATTTGGGTCCGCAATCGCATACCGCTTTATATCCCGCCCTCGCAAGAACGGCTTGATTACCTCCGCCGACTTCTTGTCTTCCTTGATGAGCCGATTCTTCGTTGCCTCGTCAATGACGAATGCTTCATTGAAGCCGGTCGTAATCCCCCTGTAAATCTTTCCTCCAACATATTCATTCAGCTTCACGCCCCCCTTCGTTATCTTCTCTAATAATCCAAGCACTTGCCTGTCTTGAATCCGCCACCCTTCGGCGCCCAAGTCGGTCTGGCGCATGGTTATGGAGCTTGTTTGCACAACTTCCTCAAACCTTTCAAGCTCGTCGTGGGTTTCAATTGTTCTGGCCCTCACGAGATTGTCCTCCGGTTTGGCGCTTCGTGAGCGGGAGGCAACCAGAACACACGGGTAGGTTGTGGCTTCAAAGACCGGTCTATCCCCAAAATCAATAAGCGTCCTTAGCACCGTCTGCTTGGTGAGGAACCTCCTCAGTTTTTCACCATATCCCGCTCTGAAGAACTTGTTGGAGGAAATGTAGGTGATCGTCCCATCGGATTTTAGAAGCTTGACTCCCTTTTCCCAGAAGTACACATAGAGATCACTTGTTCCGGTGTAGCACTCGAACTGACTGGCGAGAAGAGGCTTCATTTCCTTCAGTTCCTCCTGCCGGACATACGGTGGGTTGCCGAGGACAATATCAAACCCATCGCTCATCCCGAACATCCACGCCCGGTCAAAAAACTCCGCGTGAGCGTTCTGGTCGTACGGATCCCACTCTGCAAGGCGGCGTGCATTGGCCTCAACGAGGTTTGTATCGAGAAGCTTTGCCTGCTTCTCTTCGATCTCTCGTTCCGCCCGCTTGATGCTCTCGTCGTACTGCTTCCGTTGGCCGGGAACCAACTTGGGATCGTCACGTTTCTTCTCGTATCCCTTTTTGTTCTCCGCAGACTCAGCGATTTGTTTCTCAATCACCTTCTGGGCTTCGAGGGCTTTCCGGCGTATCAGCTCTGCCAACTCGTTGCGCAACTTTTTGTCCAGTGCTTGCAGTTCCTTCTTCTCGCGATACGACCGCGCAGAGAACATCCCCTTCCGCACGCCGTTGAGCTTGTGCTCCAACGCCTGAACATCTGCGTTGACCATTGTTGACTGTATCCGTTGTTCAATGCCGATGAGAGTGTTGGCAGCCACGAATTTGGTCTCAAGGTTTGGCAACGAGAGAACGCCACGGTTCTCCTTCGCATCGTTGTGTTTTTGGTCTACCAAAAGGGAAATGAAGAACCGGAGTTTGGAAATCTGAACGGCTATCGGTTGGATGTCCACACCGAAGATGCAGTTCTGGATGAGGAAAAGCTTTCTGGCATAATCCGGGAAGTTCGTACGCGTGTCGAACACCTCGTTGATTTCAAGAAGCCGGGTTTCCCGTTCCTCCTTGCTCCCGATCTTGAATGTCTCTTCAGTTTCCTGAATGGCTTTCCGTCGTTGCAGTTCCTTCCACGTCGCATTGTCCTTGTCCAGTTTATGGAGGACATGGACGGCCTTGAGCAGCACTCCCATGGGAAAGGCGCCGGAACCGCATGCCGGATCGAGCACATTCATAGAGTGGATTGCTTCTATGAGTGCTTCTTTTTCACCCTGCGTGAGGCTTGTCTCCTCTTCGGAATAGGATAACAGAATGCGTAGCTGCTTCTCAAGCTCTTCCTCGTTGCCACTCCAGCGGTTCGGTTCCACCTTGCGCTCGAACTTTAATTGCCCTTTGCGCTCTTCGTTGCCGAACACGGAGGTCTGATCGGTACCAAGCTCCAGCGAAGCAGGATTTTCCTGCAACATCCAGGTCTTCAGATGCGCCAACAGGCTCTCGTCCACCATGTAATTCACGATTTCTCGCGGCGTATAGAAACTGCCTGTGGTCTTGCGGGCTGTTGTGCCGGTTTCCGGATTGTACGCTGCCAGCAAATTCTCGAAGACACGACCGAGGAGTTCGGGATCGAGCGCAACCTCTTCTTCAATGGGCGTGTTCTCCGCTATAGTGAACTTATAGTCGTTGAGAATGTGGATTAACCCCTTGACCGGCTCTTTGCTCCGTTTCTTGTCTTCAAAAATTTTACTCAGATCAACGGTTCGTTCATCACCGAAAAACAGCATGTTCGGAACATCGGGCTGGTATCTATCGCGCCGTGTGAAGCCATCGACATATTTGTTCTCGTTTCCTTTGTCAAGACAGTCAAAGAGTCCGCCATTGAGGAAGGGAATTGTCGATACGAGTTGAAGAAACTCATCCGGATTTTTGAACAACTCCGGAAATCGGTACTTGTTTACAATTGTGAAATCTTCGCTTTGATTCTTCGGGCCGTGCTTTTCACTCACCCATTCGCGGTTCTTTGGTTCCTTGGGTGAGTTCATTTTCTGATTGAGCGTTGCGAAAAACAGGTTCTGCAGAACGCCACGATAATAGTTGGATTTTTTCGCCGAGCCGAGGTCCGATTCCTTGAGGATGCCTTCGAGCTTTTTTTCTTCGAAGAGGTCATCCGGCACCAATCTCTTCTCACGCAGAAACCAGACGAAGATTATGCGGGTCAGCAGACGAATGACATTGATGGAGTCGCTTTCTTGTTGATCCTTGATTCCCGGCGCAAGCGGATACTGAACATTGGCAACAGCCCAATAGAACCAGTCAGCGATTCGCCGATAAAATTTCTTATTGAGCTCTGAGATATTGAGGGTTGACCGCCACGCATCGTGCAATTCAGCAAACGTCGTGAGAGGTTGGTGTTTGGTTGCAAGCTTCGGGAGAGAAAGATCGAACAGAATTTCAAGATGTGCCCTGTGCGGCTGGACAATATTGATGTCCTTGATGAGAGTGACTTTCTTGAGAACATCCTTTGATTCGTCCTTCTTGTGCAGACGGCGATCAATCACGGCCAGCGTCAGCGCATCCCCATGCTTGAACACTATTAGAGCAGGTTGCTTTGTAAGCTTGTTAATCTCGCGGGTAATCTGGGCTACCTTGCCACGAGGATACGAGCTGCCAGACAGTCCGACGGCAAAGAAGAGATAGGAAAACTGGTTCCCTTTCTCGACGCTCTGATTAGTGAAGAGAGAGTGCTGATCCGAGATATGGTCTGCGGTGAGCTGAAACAGCAATCGAATCTCAGTCCATTCATCCCAGAGAGCCTTCTCACGTCGAAATGATCCTTCCTGATTGAACGCTTCGAGGAAGTCATCTTTGCCGTTGCCGGAGAGCTCCAGCATAAGATTGCTGCGGTAGCCGAGTGCGTTGAGCAAACCCGTAGCCGCCTGTCGAAGATGCAGACTGGAGAACGCGGAGAGGGCAGCAGTGATGCTGCGCTTGGTATCGGTGTCGTTCATCGATCCTTCAACTTTTTCCGATTTCTTGTTGTTCCATCGGTTGGTGAGGATGCAACTGCCTGCTCATAGAACTCATGGAGCTTCCGGCGCAGGAGTCTCTTGTCGAGCAGTTTCGTTTGATACTCGGCGATCAGTGCGGGCGAGAGGGAGCGGCTGAGCGCATACTCCACGACCTCTGCATCCTTGCTCTTACACAGCAGCACCCCGACAGAAGGGCGCTCGTGCGCCTTTCGCACATCGCGGTCAAGCGCTTCGAGGTAAAATTCCAGTTTGCCAAGATATTCCGGTTTGAAATCGTCGATCTTCAGCTCAATCGCAACGAGGCAGTTGAGCTCACGGTGGCAGAAAAGCAAGTCAATGAAGAAGTCCTTCTTCCCCACCTGGATCGGATACTCGCTGCCGACAAAACAAAAGTCCCGCCCCAATTCCATGAGAAAGTTCTTGAGATGGTCGACCAGTCCTTTGTGGAGATCTGCTTCGGAATGTGAATCGGGGAGCTGGAGAAAATCGACAATGTACGAGTCTTTGAACACCTCACCAGCAATGGGGTGAATTTCTCTCATCACTGGTGAGAGTTTTGGCTTCGAGAGCAACGCCCGCTCGAAAAGCCCACTATCAATCTGGCGTTCGAGCTCGCGGCTGGACCATTGTTCCTTGAGCGCCCGTCGGATGTAGAACTCACGTTCCTCTTCCAATGGACATTTTCCGAAAATGAGCAGATTGTGCGTCCAACTCAATTCTCTCAGCAGTGCTGAGAGTTTTTTCCGGCCATTGTACTCCTCGTAGAATTGACGCATGCGCCAGAGGTTTTGCGCCGAGAATCCCGTGGCGTGTGGCTCTTTCCGATGAATGAATCCCGCGAGTGATTGAACGGTAGATTTCCCCCACCCATCGGATTTGATCTTAAGACTGATATACCTCCCGACATTCCAATAAAGGGAAATGAGTTCGGTATTCACTGCGCGGAATGAACGCGCGCGCGCTTCCCGGATCAGATCCATGATGGGTTGAAAGGATTTGGACTGCCGAACTGCAAGCGTTTGCCGTTCTGTAATCTTCTTACTCATGATCCTGCGATAACGAGCCATGTAACAAGCTCAAAGTCTTCCATTTCTTGAGGTTGTGCTATCTGCGGTACGAGCACCGCATCACGGCCTTCCGTTAGGCTTCGCAATGCCCTCCGTTTGAACGTAGAAACGACAACTTGCACAGCCTTACCCAACAACTCGCTGTACTTTGTCATGTCCTTGCCCTGGTCCGTGGCTGCATCGAACAACCGGCAAAGCTCCAGATAGGCTTCCTTTTTATCGAGACACAGTAGCCTGAAGATCTCCAGGATTTGCTTTGTCTGAGTAAACGAGTAACGGACTGTACCGTCATCACGGATATAGACAAGGTAGTATGGCTGGATGGGGTTTACCTTGTCGCTGGCGCTTGTCTCACCCTTCTGCTTCAGACAGAACACAACACCCGGTTGAACCTGCTGAAACTCTGGCGATGGAGGCACGGCCGCATAGAGCCCGAAGGGAGCGTTCTCAAGCTGCTCGCGGTTGGCTTCAATATATCGTGCAAGCTCAAGACGGAAGTCGTCGAGCGTGAACTCACTCAGCGATACATTTTCATTGAAATCTTCGAGATCGAGGACCTCATCTTTCAACCGGAGCAATTGCTTGTCCCGGTATCGCATATCTTCCTTGATGAGTTCCTGGAGATCATCCATTTGTAGAACGTTTTCCTCACTTGTAGCGGCAACATCCACAAGAGCCATCCGCGCTTCAACGCGGTGCTTGAGGTTGATATAGATGTTGAGATCTTCCGTTGGCCAGAAATTTACAAGCTGAACCGCATCGTTGATCGAACCAATACGGTCAATGCGTCCAAAGCGTTGGATGATGCGAACAGGGTTCCAGTGAATATCATAATTGATGAGGTAGTCGCAATCCTGCAGGTTCTGTCCTTCGGAGATACAGTCAGTTGCAATTAGCACATCGATCTCTTCGTCCTGAGGCATGTTCTGCATCTTGCTTCGGTTTTTCGAAACAGGTGAGAAGTTTGCGAGGATACTGCTGTATTCTGATTGTCGGTGAAAGCCTTTTGGCGAAAGGGTCGTTTGATTCTCTTTCGTCCCACCAGTAACAATTGCAATGTGCACGCCAAGGTCGTTCCTCACCCACTCTCTCAGGTTACTGTAGAGATAGTCTGCTGTGTCAGCGAACGCCGTAAAGAGGAGTACCTTTCGATTTTTCTTGCCATTTCGTGACGTTGTCGGATGTTTCACTTTCTCTTCGATGAGCTTTTTCAGCTCGGCCAGTTTTGCATCCCTGGCGGGTGTAATTTCTTTTGCAGCAGCAAGCAAAATGCTGAGTTGTTCCTTATCCCTTTGGAGAGCTGAGAGCCAATCGTCCAATTGCAGGTGAGCCATCTTATAAATGAATTTTTCGCCAACTTCAAAGGCTTCTTCTAACTCCTCATCTCCCAGTGTCTCGACCTTTAGCTGGTCAAGATCTAAATCGGGGTTCTCAGCCCTGAATTTCCTGAATTTCTTGATTCTCTCTTCAAGGCCTTCGATTTTGGAGATGGTCCGCTCCATAGTAATCTCGAACGATTTGATGGAGCTTTCCAGACGCTTCATGAAATTTACCTTCATCATTCCAACAAGGTAATTTTCGCGTTGCGCTTGCGTAAACATCCGGACGCCCTGCGATCTCGCCTTTTCCTCGTACTCCTGCCTGTTCTCGGATTTTAAGAATCGAGAGGGGTTGAATAAAGAGAGTTCGTATGCAGAAATCTCGTGGTTGAGCCTGTCATACGACATAAAGCGGTGTTTGAGATCAATGTCGGGTGCAAGTGAATGTGGCTTGAGCCGCCGCGGGAAGGGGCCTATCCGGTGCATCTCATGTTTGTAGTACCGCTCTACATGTCGTCGGGAACGAGCAATTGTCAATCCGTCAAGCAACTTGAAGAACGAGGATGGAAGCTGGTCCAGCAAATCCTTCACGTTACGGTTTGGATTCTTCTTGGGGTCAGCCCACAACGTAAATCGTCTCTGAGAATCTGCAATCGTATCTCTGAGACTCGCAATTCCCATTACATCTTTGAAGGCATCATCTTTACTTTCTGTTGCAAAGTAAATCTGATTGCGAAGATCTCGCAAATTCGTGTTCACCGGTGTAGCCGACAGCATAAGAACCTTTGTCCGTATTCCGGCTTTGACAATATCGTCCATAAGACGCTCATAACGACTCTTGTGGACAACTTCTCCCTCCTCGTTTCGTCTCCCTTTGGTATCATTTCTGAAGTTGTGTGACTCGTCGATGACGACGAGATCGTAATTCCCCCAGTTGATCGTTTCGAGATTGATGTCGCCTGAGTAACCGCCGTTCCGGCTCAGATCGGTGTGTGAAAGAACATCGTAACGGAAACGATCTTTGTAGAACGGATTGAGTTGGTCATTTATCTTATAGATTGTCCAATTGTCACGCAGCTTTTTGGGACAAAGGACAAGTACATTCTGGTTTTTCAATTCAAAATACTTGATGACAGCAAGCGCCTCGAATGTCTTGCCGAGGCCGACGCTATCAGCAATGATGCAGCCATTGTACTTCAGCAGCTTATTAATTGCACCCTTTGCGCCATCCTTCTGGAATTCGAACATCATTCTCCAGAGAGCAGTATCAAACATCTTTATGTCGTCCTGAAGAATTGTTGCTGCATCTTCATCTGCCAGGAACTTCTCAAAAATGTGATACAGCGTCTTGAAGTAAATGAACTCAGGGGGCTTGTCAACATAGAGCTGCTCAAGATATGTCAGCACTTCGTCCTTCACATCCTGAACGAGATTTGTGTTTGCCCAAAGATCGTCGAACCACTTCTTGAGATCCTCTCTATCCCTCTTGTCGTTTACCTCAAGGTTGAGTTCGATGTTGGATCGATCGCCCAGGCCAAGTCCGCTCACCGTAAGATTAGAGCTCCCCAGGATTGCTTCGTTCACTCCATTGTTCTCGATGTGATAAAGCTTGCCGTGCAGAAATCCCTTTTGCTTCACCGAACGAATCTGAGTCTTGGCGCGAATCCAATCAGCGCATTCACGAGCAACAAGTTTCTGTTGAAGACGGTTGCCAAGCTCGATCTTGGAGTTGTCAAGTATAAACGCCTTTGACTCACTCTTGTCGGGGTCGAGATTGCTCAGAAAACTTGGTTCGCCGAAGAGAAATCGAAGCTCGTGAACACCGTCCAGCTGAAGCCTCAGCCTCTCATATGCATAAATCGTGAAGTATGCAGAGACAAAGGCTAAGCGCGACTCGGGCTTAATCTTCTCGCGCAGATATTCACCAAGACTTCCCTGCGTGTAGTTGTCGCGTATTGCGCTCATCGAATTGTGTCCATCATTGCACTGCCATCTATGATCTGAGCAACTTCAACCACGGCTTGTTCGCATAGAGGTGGTACTTGCCACCGTAGCTTTCGTGTATCGCTTTCCCTTTGGCCAGTTTGGCGCTCGTATAGGAACAAGAAACCCGCAGAGTACCGGGAGGCTTGCTGGATACGTACCCTGCGGGTCAGTTGTCCATTCCGTCGAATGGATTTCAAATTGTTTAATTAGAATTGACAAGCCTCGGATTGAATGTACTACAAAGCGGGGGGAAATTCAAGCTGGCGCACGGTTCAAGATCAGGCGATGAAATGGAAAGCGCACTCCGGGAGGGCGTTTTCCAGACGGCCATCAGCTAACGTCCGGCGTCAGAATCAAGGTCTCAAATCTTTATCCTCGCTGAAAGTCAAATGCTCTGCGGGCGACTCTTCAATCTGTGATCCATCCGGCACCTCCGATTGCCTTTCGAAAATATTTTGTTTACTATTCGAATGACACATTCAGAAAAAAAACTACGACCCTGGTCTCAATTGATGAAAGCGATTCAGCTTCGAATATCAGGAACCTTGCCGATCGCCGCCGCGATATTCTTGTCCGTCTGTCAATCGCCCGGCCAGGATGTCAATGTCGGAATTGCCACGATCTATGACCAGAACCTGTTCGATATCAATACGCCAACGCTCGACAGGGTGACCCGGACGGATCTCGTGGTCTCGAAGGAGTGGGATTTCGACGCATCGGCGTGGGAGCTTTCCTACAACGGCTCGCTGCTTCTCTTTCGCGACCTCACCACGAGGAACTATCACCTCCATGATGTGACACTGAAATCGACATTCCAGTTCAGCAACGAGGAGGAAGATTCCGGCGGTGATGAGGCGGATAGTTCGGCTTCAGATGCCGATTCCTCCTCTCACACATTGAAGCCTTCCGCCGACGCCCCCCCACAGTCCGGGATTCATTCCGACAGTCTCGATCAGTTCCTTTACGCTTCGGTCACCGGCGCCTCTCAGTTTAATCGACAGGAGTTCGCCGAATTTGATCTTTTCAGAACGAGAGCGGAGCTGATGTTCCGCCAGCCGTTCGGTGAAGCCGTGAGCCTGCGGCCGGCGTATAAGGCAACCTATGTATCCTATACGAATCTGTCCGGCTTGACAAACCTTGAGCATCTCCTGTCGCTCACCGTAGCGACTTCTTTCGCTCACGACTCCTGGCTGGGCATCCGGGGATCGTATGGATTGAAGAATTATCCGACGTCGACGTACACTGCTACGGTCACGGTCTCCGGTCCCGGATCCGGCTCGGGTGGCCACGGAAAGGGGGGCGGCAACGGTGGGAGCACCAAGTCGGTTACGCGAACGATCACATTGACAACGCCCTCAGTGCACCAGTTATCGGCCACCGTGTTGCTTGACCAGCGCATTGCGGCGGCCACAAAACTCACCGTCGCATGGACCCATCTCGGGCTCCCTTCCTCGAAAGCGCGCATCCTGCCGCAGGAGATCAATAATGTTCTTGAGCAACGGGGCTTCAGCGGATCGATCTCCTCGGAAAGCGAAATCTATGATGATCACTACGGCTATACCGGTAATGTGGTCACCATCGGGCTCCAGCAATCGTTCCCATCAGCGATTTCCCTCTCTCTGTCCGGCCAGATGACGGGGAAAAGCTACATGCAGACGGCCCTCGATTTCGATTCGAGCGCGACCACAACGGGGAGCCGGTCCGACAGGCGCTTCGAGTGGGAGATCGACCTGTCGAAATCCTTTTCGTTCGGCAACAACAAGGTTTTGAAACCACAGATCACCTTCGTTTGTATCCGGAACGCTTCCAACGCACCGTATTACGACTTCGATAAATATTCGATTCAGGTGGGAATGGAGTATGATTTCTAGATATCATGACAGCGTTCGACGCTGATCATTCCTTCGCCGTTATGATGCGACAGACGAACATTCAACAGGTTGCCATCGGTTTCCTTTTTCTCTGCGCCGGGGCGGCGATCAGATTCCACCATCTGGACGGGCAGAGTCTTTGGAACGACGAAATGTTTTCCATGGACGTCGGGAAACTGGCGTTCACGGAGATACAACCGCAGCTAATCGCGCATTACCATCACCCTCCTCTCTTTTTCTATCTTCTTCATTTCGTGTTCGCCGCCATGGGGCAAAGTGCGTGGTCGCTTCGATTGATCTCCGCCCTCTCCGGATCTCTGACGATCGGCATTGTTTTCTATGTGGCGGCTTCCCTTTTCGGCAATCGCGCCGGGGTTGTTGCCGGGGTCATCTCTCTCTTCTCGCCGTTTCACCTAGCCTACTCACAGGAGGGGAGGCCGTACGCTCTGGCCGCGCTCCTCGCGTTGCTGAGCTGCATGTTCTTTGTGCGGCTCCTTCAAGAACGGACACGGAGCCGGATGTTTTTCTATTGTGTCGCGACCATCGCCCTGCTTTACACTCATCACTGGGGAATATTTGTAGCGTTCGCACAATTCCTCTACGCACTGGTTGTCGCGCGATCGGACCATACGCTGAAGAAATATGTGATCGGCATGGCGATCGTCATCGGCTTCTCGTATGTCCCGGAACTCTACGCTCTCTACCGGCAGTCTGCCGGTCACGGAAGCGACAGCTGGTTTTGGGCTGAGTCGCCGAGTGCGTTTGAAGTCGTGCGGGTGGCCGAAGCTTTTTCGGGCTCGTACTTCAAGATGGCGTCCTCCATCTTCGATTCGCCCGCCGCGGTTCGCATCCTCGGTGCGCTGGCAATCGGGGCTTCATGTCTCATGGCAATCGACGCGGCGTTCCGGCATCGGCAAAATATCGCCTTGCAAGGGTTCTTATTCTGCTGCTGCGCCGGATTGATGATTCCATTCGGTCTCTCGTTCGTCAAACCGGAAATTTTTCTTTGGTATCGCTATACGATCATTATCTACCCTGTCGTGTGCGTCCTCATCGGTGCGATGGCGATGCTTGGACGTTGGAAGGCGATCGCGTTGGGAAGCGTGGCCGTTCTGATGGCGGTGAGCGCTTACGGAACGGTGAGATATTTCTCATGGTCAAAATCCAACGCGCGGGATGTCGCCCGCTATGTTCAGGAAGTCGGCCGGGACACGGTGAAGATTCTCATCCGGCCTGCGTACGTGGCGCCGCTCCTCAATTATTACTACTCCGGCGTGGCGGTGCAGCTGGATGAGGCATATCTTAACACGACGCTCGGAGAGATCGTGGATACTGCCCATTCGTTCATTTACATTTCCCTCGATGCTCCGAATGAGATCAGGCAGTATATGGACGGACATTTCGAAAAAGTCGCAGAAAAAGAATTCCCGGGGGAGGCGCATATGGGCATGATCGTTGGATTTTACAGGCAGAGGCCCGAACCGGACGATTCCAGCTCATCGGGCGTGGAGGAACAGTAACAGGTAGTTGAAAAACTTTTGCCTGTGTGAATTGCCACGACTGAATTGCCACGACATTCATGTCGAAGTTAATTGCGAAACGTGACACTAGGCATCCGGTCAGGATGATTTCTGCTGGACGTCGAAGCGGACCGTCTTAACCCACGTCCTTTTTTCCCTTTTGATGACGTCGAGATAAAAGGCCTTTCCGACAATATATATCCAGAACTGGCAATAGGTAAAATACATGAGGATGGTGAGAAGAATGTTCGAAAACTTATCCTCATGATCGTACGCGAGCGCAAGAAGGATCTCGAGAAGGAATAGAAAAAGCGCGACGATCCAGACGGTGGTGTACGGACCGGGCAGAGTGATCAGGACGACGTTGAAGAGGCCGAGGATGAACAGCAGGTCCGAGCTGACGATGGCGACAAGAAACACATAATAGAGAGAGAGCAGATACATCAGCTCAAAGGCGAGGAACTTATTTTTGAACCTGGGAATTTCCTTAAGGAATTTCCATCCGACATAATTATTTCCCCGCACCCATCGCGTCCGTTGCTTGATCCAGACCCCCCACGATTCCGGCTCCTGTTCGTACGTGACGCAATACGGAATGTATTTAATCCTGTAGCCTTCCATGTAGATGCGGATGCTGAGCTCTGAGTCTTCCGTGATTGCGTCTTCGTCCCAGCCGCCGAGTTTGTCGAGAATATCCCTCCGTACGACAAAATTTGTTCCGGGCAGCGTGGCAATCTTGAACAGCTGCCATCGACCCGCCTGAAGCATCGATTGAAAGCTGAGCGTTTCGATATTGATGAACCGCGTCAGGAGGTTTGTTCTCTTATTGACCGTTCGGAACTTCCCCAGCACCGCACCGAGCGAGCGATCCGTCAGCAGCTGCGCCATGAGATATCGCAAGGCCGACGGGTGAGGAGTATTATCGGCATCGTAGATGGCGATGAACTGTGCGTCCGTTTGTCGGAGTCCGAGATTGAGCGCACGCGACTTTCCCTTCCCTCCTTCGCCCGGCGGAACATTGAAAAGGCGCAGCCGCGAATCTTGTTTCGCATAGCTGGAAACGATCGCTCCCGTCGCGTCGCTCGAACCGTCGTTGATGACGAGGATATCTAGCTTGTCCCGCGGGTATTCCAGGTGCAGCATCGCCTCGACCGTGGCGGCGATGACCTTCTCCTCGTTGTGCGCCGGGATGAGAATCGACACTTTTGGATAGTCGAAGGTCCGCTGGTCGATGGATCGCTGTTCTTTTCTCGACAGGATGTAGTGAAAGAACCCGGCGAGCGTGAGAACCAGCTGATACGCGATCATGAACCAGATGAGAATGACCGATACAAGAAAAACAATGCTGAGATCCAGCTCGATGAAGGAGTGTTCGGCCATTTACGCGTGAAGTTCCCGGGGACGTGAGATTCGGACGAGAGCGTAAAAAATCAAGAGAGCGACGCCGGAAAGAAAACCGAATCCGACGATCAGCCACGACGACCAGAAGCTCGTGATATCGACCCCATACGAAACGGTCGTCTCAAGCACCGCGGTCACCGTGTGTTCCCCTTTTGGAAGAGCGACGCTGAACCGACGATAGCCCTTCATCGGTTGAACAGTCGTCTCTTCACCGTCGATGATGACAGCATAGGGGGAATGTGTAAACGACGCGTAGCATCTCCCTGCACTCGTGTAGATAAACGTAATTGCCCTGCTGGAGTTTGTGAGCTTCGTGAGCTGGCCGGTGATCGACAGCAATGTTCCCCCGCTCGGCGGCGAAGAGAACGGACCTGCCGATCGCCGCTGTGCGATCAGCGTATGTTCGCCAGGAGCGAGGAAGTACGAGCCGCGGTCGGAGGCGATCTGTTCGCCGGTCGAGGCCAGGAGCGACGTATACTCTTTCGGCAGATCAAGAATCACGGGAATCGGAGTTTGAACATGCCATCCGCCGGGAATGCGGGTGAGCTCCGCCCGGGCAGCTGCAGCGTAGGACATCATCCGCAAATCCTGCGGCCGCACGCTCGACTCCGAATAGATCGCGAAACGATCGCATGCCTGCGCCGCGGAATGGACAAGGTGGTAGCTTTCAATACCGGTTTGCACAAGGGTGGGAAACTGCGTCGGGACATTCTGATTCCTGAAATCGAGAATATTCAGATCGACCATCACCGGCTCGTTCCGGGACACAAGCGCTCCGTAGCGCTTACCGAGCGCATAGTAGCGCCGGGGGTCCTTTGACCATTGCGACTGTGGATCTTCCACCTGGAGCGTGAACGAATATTGTTTCCGCAGATCGAGGATGCGCTGGACATCGACGCCGAAGTAAGAACGCAATTCCGGACTCCCGAGATTGTCCATCGCCGTGACGATGACGTCGAGACTCGGCTTCTCGGATCGGACGTCGTTGATCATCCTTAAGAATTCCTCGTGAAGACGGACGATCGCTTCCACGCGATAATCCTCAAACCGCTTCAACGCCGGATGATTGATCTTCCAGTAGAATTCCGAAAGGGAATCGAGCAGGAGAGCCGGATCGAACCCCACCTTGCGCGCGAATTCCTGTCGCACCGAGGGATGCATCGGCGTGTAGAGGCGGGGGTTGCGTGGGCCGTTGGCCGATTCAAAATAAAGCTCCGCAAGATTCACGCCGTCCCAATCATACGCCGTCAGCAACTCCCGGTATCTCGCCTTCACGGCCTTGAGGCATTCGGCATTCGTCAGCGCCATGAGATATCGCCACTGCGGCGGAACCGGCTCCCCCTTATAGTTCACTTCCTGCCATTCGGGATGCTCTTTCCAGAATTTCTGCGAGACGTGGGGTGGCTCCAGCCAGGCGTAGACGAGGATGCCGTTGGCGTGGCACAGCTCGATCAATCGGTCATAGTCATATGTCCAGGTCGGGTATTGATGCCAGCCGGCGACATGAATGATCCTGATGCCATCGGTGACCCATCGCTTCACCAGGTCTTCCACACTGATCGTCCGGCGGTATCCGGGGTCAAAATACATCTCAAGGTTTTCCCGCTTGAGAATCGGCTTCAGCTGAAAATACCGCTGCACATACTCAAGCGCATACGGAAATCTCGAATACCCTCCGTTGGACAACGGGTCGAAACGCAGGCCGAAGTAGATGAACTTCCCCTTCCCGTACGACCGCCCGATCACAACGGGTGCGTCGGTCCGTTCATCTGCACAAAAGATATCGTCATGCGGATCGACCTCATAGCGCGTCATGATCTCCGGCGTATTCAAGACAAGGAGATCTTCAGGGAAGAGCCGATCGCGCATCCTCTCGATCTTGATCGAGGAAGCCGCAAATCGCACACCGAGTTCTTCGGCGAGACTGTTTTTCCCATCCGTGATCACGCGACCGCCGTTTTCAATGAACTCAATGATCCGGTCGTAATCGCTGTTCGATAATCGTTCGACCGTGTTATACGGGACAACGAGAAGATTGTAGAGCGAAAGATCGCCTATCGTATCCCTGGCCAGCGTATCGACCGGGATATTCAACGAAAGGAAGGCGGAGACGAAACTTGCCTGATCGTTACTGGCGCTTCCGGTTGCGCCGGGATCCCACGTCACCGCAACGCGTGCCTCATCAAAAGATTCCTCCCGTCGAAAGAAGTTTTCCACAAACGACTTTGTCTGTGATCGCAGCTTCTCAAAAAACGTCAGCTTCGTCTCTCTGTACTCCGACGGTTCCGCAAGATAGATCTGGCCGTCCGGGACACTTACTGTTCTCTTCACCTGACCGCCGAGGCGGTCGGGGCTTATCTCCCAATGATCGACTTCACCGGAAGCGGCCAACCACGTTTCACGAAGATATTGATCCTCAAGAGTAATGGCATAGGAGGTATCGCCTGTCGCTATCACCCGATCGCCAAGCTGCACGAGATGAGTTTCATTCTTCATGTCCATGAACGTATACCCAAGTGCGGTCACGCCGTCAACATACTCTTCCATGTATTTCATATCGACGAAGGGGTGGATGAACGCGGACGCAAACCCGTCCCGGACTCCCAACTGTGCCTCAGCGCCGTGGAGAAGCTTCTGCACGGCTTCCTCTTCCACGTCCGGTTCGTTGTCGAACGGAATGTATCCGAGGTTCTCCGGCATGATCCGCTGTCCATAGAGATCGTGGTCGATGATATACGGAAAGTATTGTCCGTAATCGAGATCGTCGATCACCTGCCGCTGTTCCGTTGCCGTGCTGAAAAACGATGCGAAGACGGGATAATCGAGTTGTGAAGCGGCATAGTGAGGCGTTTCCCAGACGAGAGGATAAATATTATTCTTCCAGCATTCCTCCAGTCCCATTCTTATTTTTTTCCGAACGGACTCTTTCGAATCCCCCTTGATGGGCCTTCCAAGACTCGCATCCCAGAATTCATAGTCGCTCGCTGTCACACCCTGGTATTGATGTGTGACGCCATGCATGACAATAGTGGCTCCGTGCTCGACCATATAGTGGATCGCGTCGACAAAATCAGGCTTGTCCGACAAACTTAGTCTCATCCCTGCGCCCGGATCGACAAAGAACGGGATGACGCCGACAAGAAACGGCACTTTTTTTGACGACAGCATATCAGCGATGTCCCGAAGACGCGAAGGGTTTTCGAAGACGTCGACGTCCTCGATTCGCAGCAACGCCCGATGGAACTCCTCATGCTGTTCGCCGAGGATGTCGTGCAGCATGTCTGCGAACAGGACGTACCGGTCGGTCTCTGTGGCATCCGCAAAGGGCGAATCGGCGATGTAAAGGAGATTTTCGCTTCGTACGATGTACGGCACCTCCTTTCGCGTCCTTGGTGAGTAGGCGTTTGCGAGAATTTCCACGCTCGTTTGTTCTGCATTGCGCGACACGGCGATCACATTGATATTCGGCTCCCCCTTCGTGAACGAGCGGTCGCGCGACTTGACCTGAGTGAAATGAGATACTGTGTCAAATTGGATGTACCGAATGCCGAATTTCCCCTGGAGATCGAATGTCTCGCCGAATTTTCTGAAGCCGGTGTTCATCCATACGACCTGGCGATTGGTCGTATAGACATCCCGGAGGAATCGGTCGGGAGGCTCGTATCTTGCACTGTACCCGATGAAAAACGACATATCGTACTTGTCGATATCCCCGGACCGATACGCATCGAGGCCTTCAAGTTTGTAGTCAACATTAAAATGACCGAGAAGCATGGCCAGCTGGCGCGCATCGCCCCGGCCGTAATTCGAAGGGTTGTCACTCCCTTCAAAGAGAATGAGGACATGTTTTGAAACGGAGGTCTGGCTGTCGGAAACGGCGGCACCGGCCAGGAGCAGAAAAATCCCTGTAGAAAGAAGTAGTTGTGTGTGTCGCAGATGAATCATTCAGAATAGAAATGTCGTGAGCTTTGCTCAAAAATACTGATATCGGAGTAAAGAAGCAATTTGGTTGGGGGTTGGTTTGCGCCGAAGGCGCATCCCAGCCCAACAGATGGCTGGCGGGCGCCTCCGGCGGAAATTGGTTAAATGGTGGGTGGGAGAGGAATTGAACGGGATGGGTTACAATGTCAGCGCCTATTCGTTCTCGAGCTTTCTCACCTTCTCTCGCAAGATCTCGAGCGCCAGGTCTATCGTCTCGATGTGTGTCCGGAAGGCAAGCGCTGCGAGCCGGATGATAAATTTTCCGTCGATCGTGGAAGAGGAAAGGAACACACGTCCGTCCTGATGAATTTCCTGGACGAGCCGCTCGTTGAAGGTTTTCACGTCTCCCTTTGCCGGACGATAACGGAATGTCACGACGGAGAGCTCCGGAGCGGGCCCGACTTCAAAGCCCGGTATTTGACTGAGCCGCTCGTGGAAATATCGCGCGAGGAGCATTTTCTCTTCAAGCCCGGCGCGGAACGGGGCCACGCCGGCGAGCTTCAGCGGAAGCCAGAGACGAAGTCCCCGGAAATGCTTCGTCAGTTCAGGTGAGAGATCGGCGGGCGAGAGCTCGTCGCGAGAATGAATGGTATCCTGCATGTAGTTCGCGACGTAGTAGTGCGCGTCGATGAGCTGTTTGCTTTCCTTTACCAGCACGCCTCCCGTCCCGTACGGCAGAAAGAGACCCTTGTGAGGATCCATGACAAGTGAATCGGATCGATCCATCCCGACGAGGACTTTCTTTCCTTCTTCACACAGCACAAAGAACGCGCCGTATGCTCCGTCGACGTGGAACCAGAGCTGATGCCGGCGGGCAATGTCGCTGATCGGGATCATCGGGTCGACGGCGCCGACGTCGGTGGTGCCCGCCGACGCAACGACAAGCCAGGGATGGAGTCCGGCCCTCTTGTCGGCGACGATCATCCTGTCCAACGCCTCCGCATCCATCCGGTAACGATCGTCCATTGGAACGTAGCGAAGATTGCACTCTTTCAGTCCGGCGATCCTGATCGCCTTGTCGACGGAGTGATGCGCGTGGGCCGTCAGATAGATGGCCGATCGCTCGATCTCCTTTGCCTTGATCTGCTTCGCATCGCGGGCCGTCACGATACCGATGAGGTTTGCGATGCTGCCGCCCGACGTCAGGTTGCCGACCGCGTCATCGGGATAACCGACGATCGACGCCATCCAGGTGATGAGCATATTTTCCATGCGGACAGCGCCGGGCGACCCGAAGAACGCTCCGGCATACCGGTTCGTGACGTCGGCAAGGTAATCGGCGAGCGCGGAATGAAAGATTCCTCCGCCCGGGATGTAACCCAAATGTCCCCCTGATGCAGGATTCAGTCCCGGTCGGTCAACGTGCTGTCTCAGGAGATCGAGCAGGTCATTGATCCTTGCCGGCCCTTCGTCGATGGGTGAATCGTACAGACCGATTCCTTTGTCTTCGCTGACAACGTATGCGGGGAGCTGGTAGATGTGGTCGAGGAAATCGTTCGAGTAAGCAAGAACCTGCTCGATGAGCGCAGTGCGTTCAGCCGGCGATGGCTCTAATCGCCGGGAAATCTTTTCAAGGGATTTGATGCGATCAAGCAAAGGGAGACTGCCGAAGAAAATGCAAAATTAAAAATTCAAAAAGGGATAAAAAGCAACACCTGAGAGAGCCGACGCATAAAATCTAAACTCTAAAATCCAAAATCTCCGCCGCAGGCGGATGCGCCTCTGGCGCACAAAATCTAAGATCGATTACCGTTCGACAACGTCGTTCGGCAGTTCGTCCCTGTCGTCCGCCCTGCGTGGAAAATACTTCGTAAGCTCAACAGCGACGGCATCGACGGCGTCGCAGAGGCCTCTGCCGAAATGACCTTCCTTGAAGTGTGCAGACATCGAAGCAGCAATCCGGTCCCAGGTGCCGTCTTCGACTTTTTTATGAATTCCTTCATCGGCCATGATATGAAACTTCCGCTCCGATATGAGGAGAAGGATCAGTACTGCGGTCCGCTCTTTCGTCGCATGCATTCCGAGGCGGCGGAACTCTGACAACGTCAGGTCGGAGACCGAAAGCTTCCGTTCGCGCCACGCTCTTCGATGGCGGATGCTCACCCTGATTTCACCTGAGGTCGTTCTCTCGGCTTCAGCAATCTTGTCGGACACCTCTTTCAGCTCAGCGGACGACAAATATTTTTTCAGCAATATCTTCACCCGGCACCCATCCATCTTTGAAATCCGAAATCACCAATCCGAAATCCGAAATCGTTTTCACCAGCTTCCACTTGCACCTCCTCCGCCGAAACTGCCGCCACCCCCGCTGAACCCGCCGCCGCCAAACCCTCCTCCGCCGAATCCGCCGCCACCGCCGCCACCAAAGCCGCCGAACCAGGGCCAGCTGGAATTGTACCCACGTCTCCCGATGTAGTGCCTCCGTCCGAATATCATCCGTCCGAAGAACATGAACGCAAGCAGCGCAATAATAAGCGCGACAGGATTGAATTTATTTCGATCAGATCGTCCGCCGTCGCCCTGATACTCTCCCTTTGTCGCTTCCATGATTGCAGTGATACCGGCACTAATGCCGCCGGCGTAATCACCCTGCCGGAAGTGGGGGGCAATCTCGTGACGAATGATCTGGCCGGAGACCGCGTCGGGAAGAGCGCCTTCGAGTCCGTACCCGACCTCTATTCGAAGCTTCCGGTCTTCCTTTGCCATGAAGAGAAGAACACCATTGCTTCTTCCCTTCCTGCCGAATTGATTTTTTTCGGCAACTCTCAGGGAAAAATCTTCGAGGCTCTCTCCTCCCAGTGATGGAATCATCAATACTGCGATCTGATTGGATGTCTCCTGCTCAAACCGCTCAAGCACACTTTCGAGCTGCCGCTGCTCACTTTCCAAAAGCGTTCCTGTGAGATCCGTGATTCTTCGATGGATCTCCGGTACCGCGACATCCTGTGCCGAAGCATGCGACAGGAAAAGAAGACAACAAAAGAGAGCCAGTAAGAACGACTTCATCCTGGTCACTAAAACTTAACCTGAGGGGCTTTTTCAGCTCCCGCCTCTGCCTGGAAGTATGCCTTCTGTCCGAACCCGAACATCCCGGCAAACATCGCCGTCGGGAACATGCGGACTCGCGTGTTGTAGTCCTGGACGATCTCATTGAACCTTTTTCGTTCGACGGAGATCCGGTTCTCGGTTCCTTCGAGCTGCGCCTGCAGCTGCATGAAGTTTTCGTTCGCCTTCAGCAGCGGATAATTTTCCGCGACAGCCAGAAGTCGCGACAGGGCTGAGCTCAGTCCCGACTGGGCTTCCTGGAATTTCTGGAACGCCTGAGGATCGTTGAGGATCTCGGGCGTCACCTGAAGTTTGCCGACGCTCGACCGCGCCTCTGCGACCTTCTCGAAAACCTCACTCTCATGCTCCGCATACCCTTTCACGGTTGCCACGAGATTCGGAATCAGATCGAGCCTTCGCTGATACTGATTCTGCACCTGCGCCCAGGCCGACTTGACTCCTTCGTCCAGCTTCACCAGCGAGTTGTACATCCCAGTGACCCAGCCGAACAGCATTAACCCGATCAACAGTATGCCGCCGATGACCGCAAGAATGATGATGGTTTTCTTCTGCATGGGAATTATCCTCTGTTGTGGTAGTGAATTTCAATGCCTGGCATCGCAACATGATGCCCATTGTCGTTATTATACGATGTTTTCAATGAATTGTTTGCACCGTGGTCATCAATATTGCAAATCAGGGGTCCAAAATCAACCGGACCTCCCGGAGGTTCTATAACCTCAGGGAGGTCTCTGGATATCCTTGGTACCTTCAAAAAAAAATTGTATTTTGTGAAGTCCCCCCATGACAACATCAAACAGCTACAGACAAATTGATGAAATCCCCCTGATCGGAAATCTCACGATCAGACAATATGAACTGTCGAACGGATTGCAGACCGCGATCGTCGTCGACAGAACGACGCCGATCTTTACCTACCAGACATGGTTCAAGACCGGCTCCGCCGATGAACCGCCGGGGCATCAGGGATTGGCGCATTTGTTCGAGCATATGATGTTCCGGAAGACGACGAGACGGGAAATGGGTGAATTCGACCGCTGCGTCAATTCCAACGGCGGCACTGGCCTCAATGCCTATACCTCGCGCGACCAAACCGTTTATTACTTTACGTTCCCAAACGATAAGCTTGAGATCGCCGCGGATCTTGAATCCGACCGGATGGTTAATCTCCTCATCGAAGAGGAGATGTTTGAAACGGAAAAAGGCGCCGTCCTGACGGAAAAAAACCGCGGTCTCGACGAACCGATGCGATATCTCTGGGAGGAACTCTATGATCTTGTCTACATTCGGCACCCCTACAAGTACCCGACGATCGGCGATGTTCAATCGATCAGGAGTTTTACGGTAGAAGAGGCCCGGGCATTTTATGAGAATTTTTATGCGCCGAACAATGCCCTCGTTATCGTCGTAGGAGATATCGATCCGGACCAGGTCATGACGACGATCGCCGGAAAGTATGGGAATCTCCCCCGCCGGCTTCCCAAGAAGCGGGAGATCACGTCGGAACCTGTTCAGAATGAAAACAGATCAGCCTCTCTCACTCATCAGAAGACGACACAGCCGATGCTGGCGATGGCCTGGCACGTCCCCAACATGCTCCATCCCGATCATGCTGCACTCGTCATCGTCGGGAAACTGCTCACCTCCGGGAAGACCGCCCTCCTCAACGAACGACTGCTGCATTCGTCCAAAGTCACGGAACTTTATGCCGAGCCGTATCTCTCCCGCGATATCGGAACGTTTGAATTTTTTGCACAGCTCGCAGCCGACGTGTCGTTCACCGAGGTTGAGGAGATTTTTGACGCCACGCTTCATGAACTCCACACGGGGAAGATCAGCGGCGATCAGATGGAGATCGTGAAAAACAATATTCTCAAGGAGATCTACCAGGCGGCGACCACCCCATCGTCGCTGGCGCACAAGCTGGGCGACGGTTTCATCAACACGAATGATCTCGCATTCCAGATTAAAGCGATCGGGCAGTTCGAGAAAGTCACCGTCGACGATATCCGCCGCGCAGTCGATACCTACATCCTCGGCGCAAAATCAACAACGGTACGACTCATCCCCGCGCATCGCTAGGAGAGCTTTCTTCATGAACGCACACCGTATCGACAACGTCGAAAATAATCATCTCTACTATCAGCAGGACCAGCGCGCGCCCATGACGTATATGACCGTCGTGTTTCACGGCGGGGGCTTCCAGCAGGAGCAGAAACATCTCGAAGGGGTGGCCCGGATCACCGCCAGAACGCTCTTCCGAGGCACTCCAACCCTGACAAGGGAGATGATATCGAGGAAATTTGACCTCCTTGGCGCGAACGTGGAAGCCGGCGCCTCCGAGACAGATTTTTTTATCTCCATTTCCAGTTTCTCGAAAAATCTCAGGGAAGTCCTCAATCTTGTTTCCTCAACACTGCAGGACGCTCACTTCCCGACGATGGAGCTCGATCTCGTCAGAAAACAGGAGCTCAACATCATGGAGGCATCGCTTCAGGATCCTGATCGTGTGCTCTCGTCTGCAAATGAGTATGTCCTCTTCGGACAGAATGCGATGGGAAAGTTCGGTTCACGCGGTGCGATCGACCGCATCACGCGGAGCGATGTGCTGCAATACATGGCAAACGTAAGAAGCTGCCCGACGATGTATTTTACGGCAATCTCCGATAAAACCAGGGAAGAACTGGATACCCATCTTGCGGTCTTTGCTTCAGATCGCCGAGTCGATGGATTTTCTTTGAAACCGGAGATAAAATTCGAAGACTCCCACGGCCTTGAAGCGGTCATCATCAACTCGCCCGAGGCGACAAACGACCGCCTGATCTGGTCGCATCGGGGGATCGATGCGACAGACGACCGGAGATTCGATTTGTCGCTTATCATCGACGCACTCGGCAGTTTCGAAGGATATCTCTTCGACCAGCTGCGCAACAAGAACGGCTGGTGCTACGGGGCGTATGCATACTTCATGCCGGCCACGACAAGACCAGGCCGCATCGCATACTATTCAGACCCGTCGTCCGAAAATTCGGCAAAACTCATCCCCGAAATGCTCCGGCTGATCGACGTGTTTCCTCGGGAGAAAGAATTCATTGAACGATTGGCGGAACGGAACGCGACATTCAAGAACCGCTACGCGTACCAGCTCGACATTAAGAAGAAATTGACGAATGAAGTCAACCGCGACCGGTACGGCATCCCGATTCTGGATCAGGAGAGCTACAACAAACGGATCGATGCCGTGAACTACGGGACGGCGAAGCAGGCCATGGATGAGGTGTTTGATCCCAAAAACATCACGATGGTGTTCTATGGGGATGCGGAGAGACTGAGAAGGACGCTCGGCAGTCTTAGTCCTGCCATCAAAATCACTGCTTTTGAGAAAGAAGTTCTGGTGGAATGAAGATCCCTATATCAGTGTGGATCTCGTGTTTTTCTGTGGCATCAGTGGTCTATGCGGCAACTACCCTCTCCCCTTACTGAGAAAAATCTATGATCCCCTCTCCCAGTTTGGGAGAGGGGATACAGGGGAGAGGGTAACTGAGGAATGTCTGTCTAATGCCGGTGCCGCCGGCCGAATTTTCTCGATTGATGACGATGGCTGCGGTTTTTGTCCCCCTTCGGATGATGCTGTGCGTGGCTCACCGGAGGCGCCGATAATTTGGGGAGGTCGCTGGATTCGATTTTCTTCAGTGTGATGCTTCCCCTGTAATTGAAGAGAATTTGCTTAAAGAATTTCTGCTCTTCGTCGGTCGCAACAAGGGAAATCGCTTCGCCTTTTTTTCCCGCTCGCGCGGTTCTCCCGACACGATGAGTATAGGAGTCGACGTCGCGGGGGATCTCATAATTATAGACATGGGTGATGTCGTCGATGTGCAACCCGCGGGCGGCCACGTCGGTGGCAATGAGAATGCTGAACTTCTTCTGTTTGAACTCCGCTGTTGTCCGCTCACGCTGACTCTGCGACATATCCCCGTGCAGGCATCGGGCGAAAACGCCCTCCTGGGTCAGCTTCTTTGCAAGTTTGGAAGTGATATGTTTCCGGTTACAGAACACAAGCGCCAGATCGCGTTCATGTTTGAGGAGATGGATGAGAAGGGGGAGCTTCTGATCGGATATTGTCTGATAATACGTTTGGCGGAGGAAATCGGGCTTGACTTCGGATGAGAGCTGAAAATGTTTCGGCGAGCGGAGATACTTCTGGCTGACGCGGAGGACCTCCTTTGAGATCGTCGCGCTGAAGAGGAACGTCTGCCGCTCGGCAGGAATTTTGCGGACGATCTTTTCGATATCGGGCAAAAATCCCATGTCGAGCATCCGGTCTGCTTCATCGAAGACGAGATAGCGAATGGTGTCGAGATGAAGATTGCCCCGATTCATCAGGTCGATGAGACGGCCCGGGGTGCCGACGACGATGTTCGTCTTGTCGATTTTTCTGATCTGATTGCTGATCGAAACGCCGCCATAGATCGGCGTGATTCCGAGTTGTTTTCCCTGTGAGAATTTCACAAATTCTTCAGCGATCTGAACGGCAAGTTCACGTGTCGGAGCGAGGATGAGCGCGCGGAGCCCGTCGCGTCGATCGATCATGTCTATGAGCGGGAGCGCGAAGGCGAGCGTTTTGCCGGAGCCTGTTTCCGATTGGGCGATGACGTCATGTTTTTCAAAGATTGCCGGAATGATCTTTTCCTGGACGGGAGTCGGTGTGGTGATACCGTGTTTCGTGAGCAGCGACAGTGTCGCTTTGCTCAGCTGAAACATGTTGAATGTGTTCATGTATTCCATTTCTGATAATGAGAGTTGAGTATCCTACCGAATGCGACCGGGAAAGAACAGGAAGGAACGGATGCGATAGATGTTGTATGATACAATAATTCGTCGTCATTACCTAATCTCATTCGCGGTTCCTGTCCGGTTTCCCCTCCATGGGAACTTCAGGGATCGCGGTTTCTCGTCCTGCCACCCGCGCAGTGGGCCTTCGGCGAGAAAGAGCCGGTGTTCGATCTGAGGTTGCATTTCTCATCTTTTTTGTACTCATTTCATTACACGATATGCGATTCTTCTCAAGAGGCTGCCTCAGCAGAGCATGACGTTTCTCAATCCTTTCGTATTGTTCGGCCTGGCGGCTGCAACAATTCCTGTCATTCTCCACCTTCTCAACCTCCGCAAGTTACGAACGATTGAGTTCAGCACGCTCACATTTCTCAAACAGCTTCAGCAGACAAAGATCAGGCGATTGAAGCTCAGGCAGCTGCTGCTGCTGATCATTCGTACACTCCTCGTCGTGTTCATCGTCCTCGCCTTTGCGCGCCCGGCTCTCCGCGGGACGATCCTCGGCACCATCGGCGCGCATGCACGCTCATCGATCGTCTTCGTCGTCGACGATTCTTTCAGCCTCACCGTATCGGATGAGCACGGCGAACGGCTCAAGCAGCTGAAGGACGCGATGTCGAGCCTGATCGATTTAATGAAAGAAGGGGACGAAGCCTTCCTCATCAAGCTCTCGGATCTCCCCAACGCAACCATCGAGCCGGCAGTACATGATTTCACTATACTGCAAACGGCGGTCAGAGAAATGACCGCATCCTCGGTGAGAAGGCCGATGGAGCAGGCCATACGCCTCGCGGCGCGCCTTCTTACCCAATCAAAGAATGCCAACAAAGAGGTGTATCTCATCTCCGACATGCAGCGGACGTTATTCATGCAGCCGGCGGGTCAATCACCCGACATCCTTTCCTCTCTCTTCGATGAGCGGGCGAAGATCTTCACCGTCGCGATTGGTTCGAAGGCAATCGGGAACGCTTCGATCGATTCGGTCGAAGTCCGCTCGAAAATTCTGGAAAAAGACAAGCCCGTGAAGATCTTCGCGTCCGTCCGGAATTTTTCCCAGCTTCCGCTGAAGGACTACGTGGTCAGTGTCTTCCTCGACGGCGTCCGGGCCGCGCAGACCAACGCTTCGATTGAGCCGTTTGGATCTGCATCGGTCGAGTTTACCATCACACCGAAGCACGCCGGTGACCTCAAAGGATACGTTGAACTCGAAAACGACGCCATCGAACAGGACAACAGAAGATATTTTTCCCTTCAGATACCGGATCACATCAACATCACCATCGTCGGGACCAGCCCATCCGTCTCGCAGTATGTCGTGCTTGCGCTGACGTCGAATGCAGCCAACGAGACAAGATCATTCTTTCATATCGATGAGGTCGCCGAAGGGAAATTTACCGTCACCGATCTCAAACACTGCGACGTTCTTCTGCTCTCCGGCGTCCGGACGTTCTCTTCATCCGATGCAGAGCGGATCAAGGCGTTTGCAGCTCAGGGACGCGGGGTCATGATTTTCCCGGGCGATCACATCGACCTGAACAACTACAACCAGGTGCTCCTTTCCCTCCTTCAGATCCCTGCGATTGAACAAATCGTGAAAGTTCCTCCAGGTCAGTCACCGATGACAATTCAGAAAGTTGATTTTGATCATCCCCTCTTCGAGACGATGTTTGAAAAAGACGCGCGCGGCAGGAGGATCACGATGAGCGACATTGAATCACCGTCCATCATGACGGCACTGCAACGTCAGGCAGGCAAACACGGTCGGATTCTCATCTCGCTGAGCGAAGGCGGAGCGTTTCTCAGCGAACATGCGGTCGGACAGGGAAAGATTTTGTTTTTCTCGGTGGCGCCGACGTTAGGTTGGTCGGATTTTCCCCTGAAAGGAATTTTCGCGCCATTAGTTTACCGTTCCGTGGTCTTTGCCGCTTCGGGAAATGAAGGATGGGCATCCTACACCGCCGGCGATGCACCGACCGTCGTCGTGAGGAATTATGTTCGCTCGGCCGGCGGGGAAACATTCAAGCTGGTTGCACCCGATGGAGTCGAGGAACTTCTCCAGCCGATCGCACCCATCAATGTCGGCGCAGACTTCCTTCCAGGGAAATCGTTCGCTCTGAAACCGCTCGCGATGGCGGGGACCTATGACTTGCGTGCTGGAAACACTCATGTCGCCTCGATCGTTGTGAACCTCGACAAATTCGAATCCGACACCCGTCTGGCGGCCGGCGAGGACCTTGCCTTGTTCTGGAAGCGGCTGCACGTCCCGGACTCATCCATTCAAACCCTCGAACAGTCCGGCCAGCTGCAGTTGGCAGTGCTGCGGTCGCGGTTCGGCGTCGAACTATGGAAATACTGCATCGGCGCGGCATTGCTCCTCGCCCTCCTGGAAATGCTCGTTGCACGCGACAGCCGAAGAGCCATGCAGGGAGCCGCGGCATGAAACTTCTCGAGACAAAGGAGCGCGAGCGCGCCATCATCGTCGGCCTGATCTCGACCAAGAATCGGAAGCCGCAGGTTGAGGAGTATCTTGACGAGCTTGTGCTTCTCACGGACACCGCGGGAGCGGACGTCTGTCACAAGATCACCCAGGAGCGGAGCCGCATCGATCCCGCGACATTCATCGGAAGCGGGAAAGCGGCGGAGATCGGACAGCTCGTTGAGGATGAAGAGATCGATCTGGTGATCTTCGACGATGACCTTTCCCCAGTCCAGATCCGCAACCTCGAGAAAAGCATTTCATGCAAGATCCTCGACCGGAGCGGTTTGATTCTCGACATTTTCGCGTCAAGGGCCAAGACGAAGGAAGCGATGACACAGGTGGAACTCGCCCAGCTTCAGTACAATCTCACGAGATTGACACGGCAGTGGACGCATCTCTCCAAGCAGTACGGCGGGGTCGGAACCAAGGGCCCTGGTGAAACGCAGATCGAAACGGACCGCCGCGCCATTCGCGCCCGCATCAGTCATCTTAAGCAAAAGCTCCAGCGCATCAGCAATGAACGCGAGGTTCAACGAAAGGGGCGTGAGGAGCTTCCGCGTGTGGCGATGGTTGGATATACGAATGCGGGCAAATCGACGCTCCTCCGGTTGATGTCCGGGGCGGATGTTCTCGTTGAGGATCGTCTCTTTGCCACGCTCGATACGACCGTCCGCCAGGTCGGTCTCGGTCCCGGCAAGAAGATCCTCCTGTCGGACACCGTCGGATTCATCCGCAAATTGCCCCCGCATCTCATCGCGTCGTTCAGGAGCACGCTCGCCGAGGTTTCAGAGGCGGACATTCTCCTCCATGTCATCGATATCAGTCATCCACAATTCAGGGAACATGTGACGGTCGTCGAAGATACGCTCGACGAACTCAATGCCGCCGGCAAGCCGACCGTTTATGTCTTCAATAAGATCGACAAGCTCAGCGACCGGTCGATCATCGTTGAGCTGAAGAATGATTATCCGTGCTCGGCCTTCATCTCCGCAGAACGCGGGATCTCCATCTCCTCGCTCACGGACAAGCTCAGTGAATTGCTCGAGCGGGATGTCTTTGAGCAGACGCTGCGCGTCGAGCAATCGGATTATGGAACGATCTCGAAGCTGCACGAGATCGCTGAAATTCAGGAGCAACAGTACGAAGAGAACTCGATCCTGGTGCGGTTCAGGATCAGTCGGAAAAATATGGACCGGCTGCGGAAATTACTTGGAAGGCAGATTGTGGAGTGACGCTCGTTTTTCATCGCAAAGTCGCAGAGGACGCAAAGTGGTCCTCGGCGTACTTTGCGCCTCTGCGATAAAAACTTAGGTTGCCCATGTTGAACATCGCCATCGACGCCGCCCGAACGGCCGGAAAATTTCTCAAGCAGAACCTCGGCAAAGCGATGGACATCCAGCGCAAGGGAGGTCAGGAGAAGAACCTCGTCACCGAAATCGATAAAGGTTCGGAGGAACTGATCATCGATATCATCCGAAGGCACTTTCCGGGTCACGACATCCTCGCCGAGGAGAGCGGATCGAAAAAAGGGAAAACATCGGATTACCGGTGGATCATTGATCCACTTGACGGGACCACAAACTTCACCCACGGCTTTCCAGTCTTCTGCGTGTCGATCGGTCTTGAACACAAGGGTGAATTGCAGCTCGGCGTCATCTATGATCCGAATTTCGATGAACTTTTCACTGCAGAGAAAGGCAGAGGAGCTTATCTCAACGGGAAAAGAATCACGGTGTCTTCGGTCGGTTCGCTGGAGGCGAGTCTGCTGGTGACGGGATTCCCATACAATATCGTTGAAAACCCGAATCATGCGGTAGAACATTTCGTGAAGTTTCTGATGAAGGCACAGGCGGTGCGGCGGATGGGCTCTGCGGCGATCGATCTGGCGTATGTAGCGGCAGGACGGTATGAAGGTTTCTGGGAAGTCGCGCTTCATCCGTGGGACATGGCGGCAGGGGCTCTCCTGGTAACGGAGGCCGGCGGAACAATTTCAGATTTTCACGGGAACGCGTTCAGCATTTATGAGCCGGAAGTCCTTGCGAGCAATGGAGCCGTCCACGCGGAAATGATGGAGGCGCTAAGAATATGATAGTTTTTAACGCAGAGGCGCAGAGTTCGCCGAGGATTGAATTTTTGCATTTCGCTCCGCGATTCCTCTGCGTCTCTGCGTTTCAAAATATTATCCAAATTCAGCGCCCAGTCGCGATCTCGATCAGAAGCCGGACGACAACATAGAGAAGCACCCCCCCGAAAAAAGTCCAGATCGCCGTCATGGCAAGCCGCTCTTTCGTGAGAACCCAGTCGATCGCAACACGTGGATAGGTCTTGATGCTCATGTCTTTTGTGACTTCGATACGACAGGAGAGGCGAGTGTTTTTGGGAACCGCGCGGCCATAAAACGGCGCAAGACCGACCAGCGAAGATTCCTCAAGAGCACTCATGGGCGGCGCGCCCTTACCGTCGACAACTTCGACGCGGCATGTTCCACAGAGGCCGTTGCCGAAGCAATTCAATAGCCTGTCGATGCCGGCATACGGCGAAATGCCGTTCTTCAGAAGTGTTTTCCTGAGATTCGCGCCTTCCGGCACTTCAATTGTCTTTCCTTCGTTGACGAGCGCAATAACGGGCATTCAAAATCTCCAAAGACGATACTTGATCTTACGATTTCTTTCGTTGTTCGGGGTCGGGTGACACGTTGAACATATAGCTTGTGAGGTATTCGAGTTTTTCTTCACGCTCAGTGAGCTCGACCTGCAGCAGATCCCTGAGCGAGATCATTCCGACCAGCCGGTCGCCGGAGACAACCGGCAGATGCCGGCAGCCGGCAGCCTTCATTTTCCGGATGCAGGCGGCTTCGCTTTCGGCGGCGTCTGCAACAACAATTTCCCTCGTCATCACCGCTTCGACCTGGACGGACCGGGGATCGAGCTGCTGTGCGACAACGCGTTTGATCACGTCGCGCTCCGAAAAGATTCCCACAAGTCGTGCACCATCCACAACCGCCAGGGCGCCGACATTTTTTTCCGCCATATAGCGGACAGCTTCGAGCACCATTGTCTGCTTGCCAACCGAAAATAAGGGTCGGTCACTGACCAAACTTCCTATTGTTGCCATTGTAGAGCTCCCTTCCTGGATCGCGTGTGATCGGTGAAGATAAAAAAAATCTGAGTGATTTCAAACTGTGGCAGTCTCTCAAGTAAGATAATATCTTGAAACGCAGGGTATTCATTCGCACAACATCATCTGCCTCATCCCTCCGGCCATGGCCGGACACCCGTCTCATCAATCAACGACCGAATGAGCGACTGCCGCTTGACATCCTTTCCAGCGATCCCGAAAGCCGCTGCAACTCTCCTCGCGGCTTCCGCCACTATCGCTTCCTTGTCGGTGTGAATCACTGCGAGAGTTTCTCCCGATTTCACCGCGTCACCGGTCTTCTTTCGCAGCATGATGCCGGCCTTCGGATCAATCTTATCGTCGACCCGTAATCTGCCCGCACCAAGCATGATCGACGTCAACCCGATTTCCCTGGCATCGATACTTTGAACGATGCCGGATGCCGGGCTCTTCACCTCGACCGTGTGTTTCGCTTTTGCATACTGTAGGGGGTGATCGATCACCGATCGGTCGCCGCCCTGACGCGCAACCAACTCCTTGAATTTCACAAGCGCTTTCCCCGATCGCACCGCGTCGCGGCAGAGGGAAATGCCTTCGGAGGCTGATCGGGCTTTTCCCCCGAGCATTGTCATCAATCCACCCAGAGCGTATGTAAGTTCCATAAGGTCGGAAACATCACGGCCATTCAGGCAGTCGATGCATTCTTCCACCTCGAGCCAGTTGCCCACCGCGAAGCCGAGCGGCTGGCTCATGTCGGTGAGCAGCGCGACACTCTTCTTCCCAAAATGTGCTCCTACCTGAAGAAGCGTTTGGGCAAGCTTGATCGCCTCTTCTTCCGATTGCATGAACGCCCCTCGGCCCGTTTTCACGTCGAGGACCAGAGCATCGATCCCTTCCGCGATCTTTTTGCTCATGATGCTTCCTGCGATGAGCGGTATGCTTTCAACCGTGCCGGTGACATCCCTCAACGCATACATCTTTTTATCCGCCGGCGCGATCTCAGCCGTCTGACCGATCATCGCCAGTCCGATATCAGCCAGAACTTTTTTGTACTCCATGAGAGAGAGATTTGTCCGGAACCCGGGAATTGATTCGAGCTTGTCGAGCGTTCCCCCCGTATGTCCCAGACCTCGCCCCGACATCATCGGTACGGGGACTCCACAGGCGGCGACCATCGGCGCCAGAATGAGAGAGACCTTGTCTCCCACCCCGCCAGTCGAATGCTTGTCGACCTTGATCCCGGGAATGCCGGAGAGATCGACGACGACCCCTGAGTTCACCATTTCGTCCGTGAGGTCTCCGGTCTCCTCCGCATCCATTCCTCGAAAATAGACCGCCATGAGAAACGCCGACATCTGGTATTCGGCGACACCGCCCGAGAGATAACTTTTGATGAAAAGCTGGAGCTCGGCCCGTGAGAGCTTACCGCCGTCGCGTTTTTTTTGTATGATTTCAGAGGGGATCAAGGGGGAGACAATTTTAGATTGGTGGATTGGGGATGTTATTGAGCTTCGCATAAGTAAAGGAACAATGTATTATTCCCTCCAAGGCAATCCACTCGCATGAATGCATGAGAAGAGCCGTTTCTGGGAAGTTCGGAGTCTGCGTGTGATCTTATGCAG
>Ga0080064_1001100_pt1 | contig 59857 bp, 75 predicted proteins | sample Subgrocontami54m_FD_69260 | JGI IMG/M metagenome (GOLD analysis project Ga0080064, IMG submission 69260) | Subsurface groundwater microbial communities from S. Glens Falls, New York, USA - GMW46 contaminated, 5.4 m (SPADES assembly) (version 2) ... | reverse complement strand
GGCTAAGCTGACTGCATTCATCTGAATGCGAGTGCCCCGAGCAAAGCGAGCATGCCACTGGTGTTCAAGACGCGAGAGCGTCCACCAGTGGTGGGCACTCGCGGTTGACTTATTTAAACATAGGAGATGGTCTGAGAAAGTCGCTGGAATTTTACAAATAGATTTATATATCATTACCTCATTTTAGATACTATGGTTTATGATCTAAAACATAAGGATATGTGTAAAGATTCTGTTGAAGGTATTGTTGAAAAAGCATTTGTTGTACAAAGCGCCTGGTGTCCAGAACAGACTTTTTATTTAGTTCTACAAGATAATCATGAATGTTACAAGATGACCGATTTCAATCCTAGAGTTGATAAGGGTGAACATGTAAGAGTTTTTTATGCTAAAAATAAAAATGGCGAGTCAAATAAAATTTATGCGCTTGAAATATTGGATGAAAATAAAGATCCAAAATTCACTTATTTAATTTCTACTAACTTTCTTGAGACACGTAGAGATTAATTAGCTATAACGAGATTATGAAACTATAACTTACTTTTCAATTATGAAACCTCTTCCGGAATCAGTCATAGTCATTACTGGCGACCAGTATTTAATCCAGCCAACTATTGATGATTTTTTTATGGATACTCTTGAACACTTAAAGACAAATTATGGCTTAAAGCCAGGACCAGACCATTTTGAAATAAAATCAGGCGCAATTGCCTATGGCGGTCTTACTCTCACTGATGACCGTGTGACTTATTTGAGTTTTTTTGGAAGAGTTGTAGCTACAGTAATGGAAACAAGAACAGATTTTAATAATGTTAAATACACCTTCTTTAGAAATGTAGACGGGGTTGAAGAATTAGTAGAGATGGGTAATCGTAATCGAGATTAAATGAAATACGCTAACTAACACTTTAAATCTTCTTTTAATCTCCTTACCTTCTTGATCAATGCATCTTGATAACATTTGAAGGCTTTGCGATTTTCTTTTTTGTAAATGTAAGGAGTTCCTAAATCTTCTTTGCATTGAGGACATTTTAAGGTAGGAATTTTATTTAGTGATTTCTTTTCAAGATTAGTCAAATTTTTCGGGAAGAAAATCCGATCAAAGTAAAGCCTTCGCAATCTTCCTGGATAATCATCTTTTTGATAGACCATGATTTTTCCCTTACAAACTCTACAGAACAGATTAACTAATCTGGTGCGATTGCCTCTTGCTTTTCTATATTGGTCATTCTTAAACTTAAAATTCATTTTAACGACTCTTTTTAGTATGTTTCTTCCTTCGTCCATGATAAACTGTGGTAAATAATCTGGATTTTGTAATTAATCGAAGAATCCTTGCTCCTATTCGTACTATCTTTCCGCTTTTGGTCAGTAATTTGGTGCTCTTGCTCGCTTCTACTGTTTCATGTAAAATTGCTTGTCCTAAAGTTAATCGTTCGGTGGCAATCGCTACTCTATATATTGATTCAGCAAACTTAAAAAAAAGAACAAAGGGAAAAACGGCGATGATGTCAAGCCAATAGTTCTTGAAAAAGAATTTCATGCTGCGAGCTTTCTTGGCCAAAAAGATCAAGTCGATCACAAATACCGCAATAACCAAGGCATCTGCGATCTTTACTATCAGTTCAATAGTATGATTCTCTACATGAAGAAATAATTCAAAGATGATGATGCCTAAAAGGAGCACTAAGGCGAAGGGAATAAGTTTGCTGTTGTAATGTTCTACTTTTTCCAAAAATGGATGCATGAAAGAGAGATAATTCTGCAATTTTTAAATGATGTGGAAGGTCCTTGTTGTTTCTCTTCAGTAAAAACATCTATTTTCCGCACCCCAAAAGTATAAATATCTCCTCATGCTTTGAGCGGACATGGATGATTTAAGAATACAATGCGGCGCCTGCAAGGGCTTTGCGCCAGCCAGCCAATTTAAGTTACATTATAAATTCAAAAAGGTTGTCTGCCCCAGCTGTGCCAGCGGAAAAACAGAACAGGAAGAAAGAAAAAAAGCAGCGGTCGCAAAAACTGAACAGGCACAGCCTAAAAAACCAGCCGGATGGGATAAAGAAGATGAATATCTGGAGCGCATGGCCAGAATAAAAGAAAATGACTTGAGGATGAAAGTAGAAAGAATTCCAGGAACGACTTTAGTGAAATTCAATTGCCAAAAGTGCGAGTATGCTTTCAAATATGATCCTTATAAAAAAATGCCCAGAGCTTGCCCGTATTGCAATTGGGAAGTTCCCAATTTAAAGTCATTTACTTTATGAGATTGTTATCCAAGCAACAGATTGATGATTTTTATAATATAGGATATATTTTTCTTAAAGATTTTTTTTCTACACCGGAAGTTGCGGAAATGAGCGAAGCGATAAATAGCTTACAGGAAATGGCCAAAGACCTGGAAGGAGAGGTGATGCATAAGGGCAGCAAGTTTGTGATTCAAGACGGATTGCTGGAGCGAGTAGTCTGGGCCGGAGCGGCAGAACCATCTTTATTGATGTATGGTAGAGATCCCAAACTGACTTCTCTTGCGGCACAGATTTTAGATAGTATGTTTGCTGAGCATTTGATCAATCAAGTGCATTTCAAACTTCCAGGCGGCGGATTTTATCGCTGGCATCAAGATAGTACTCATCGCGGTTATGGAAATAATGAATATTGGTGTGATGCCAATGGAAAAGGAAGTTATGTGCAGACGGTCACAGCGATTGATGAGGCTACTTCAGAGAATGGGCCGCTTTTTGTCATTCCTTACAGTTGTCAAAAAGGACATCTCAGTCTGCCTTACGATAAGAATGGACAAACTGTCTCTGATAAATTCAATCCCGCTGATGCGGTTCCAGTGTTGATGAAACCGGGAGATATTGTGGCCTTTGGACCATATACCATTCACGGAAGCGAAATTAATAATTCTGATAGACCGCGAAGAGCTTTCATCAATGGATATGCGCATTTGGGAGCGAATGGCAAAGAATATCCCGGACCGAAAACACATATAGAACGATTTGTAAGGCTTGTTGGGTTTTGACGTTTAATAAGAATAACAAGTAGAAATAATATGTCAATTATATATAAAATAATAAAAATTAAAAACAAAAAAAGAAATTAAAATCTATATGTATACTTTGAATTAGAAAACATAGTCACTGCGTTCGTTGATCAAAAACTTTTAACGGTTTTTGATAATTAGTAACTTTTTCTTTTCTTGTAACATTCTCTGCAGAAAACTGGTTTTCCTTCAGTAGGCTTGAATGGTACTTCGCATTCTTGCTTACATTCGGAACAGGTTGCTTTATGCATTTCTCGTGGACCAAAGTTATTATCCCTTTGGAATCCACCGCCATTGCGGTTAAATCTGTCCATTGTTTATTCCTCCTATATAACATATAAGAAATCTTATATGCACTATACTAGAAAATAGGCTGTTTCTTTATAAAACTTCTTCTCCTGGATTCAATAGGGCATTAGAGGTGGAAGACCCTTTTAGCGTTTTGGTAGAACACTTTCTGATGATATTTGGCAGGAACTGCCTTCTTTATAGTAGCTATATATTCCTTCATCGGAGTAAGCGGCCAGTCGCTGCCATAGAGAAATTTGTCCGGCCGGCCGGTGTAACTCAGTGCCCATTGAATATCTTGTTGGATGCGCCTGAAATCATTTCCGTGCGTATGACCGATACAGAAAGCAGAAAGATCAGCATAGACGTTTTCGTTTTTGTAGACCAGTTCTGCAGCATCTCTAATCCAGGGATTGCCAAGATGGGCGATGATAAAGGTAGTTTTTGGAAATTTTACCGCTATTTCGTCAATGGCCAAGGGATGGGCATATTTTACTAAGTGGTTGCTGTCAAAAGTATCTCCGCTGTGGATGATGACCGGTTTGTTGTATTTGGCTGCAAGTCTGTAGAAAGGAAAATATCGCTTATCATTGGGATAAAAAGAATGATAGCCTGGAAATATTTTAATGCCCACAACTGAGCCTTTCAGCGCTTGTTCCATCATTTTTTGATATTTTGCTGAAGTGTAATTTGGATTGATACTGCACACAGCTCTGAGTCGCGGTTCTTCTTGGCATTGTTTTTTCAGTAAGGAATATTCTCCTGGAGTTGCTGCGTCTGTATCGGTAGTGATAGCAATAGCTGTTTCCACTTTATTTTTAGTCAATTCATTTCTTAATCCTAATAAAGAGAAGTCTATGCCGTTTTCTTCTGCGAATTTTTTGGTATCTTGGAGAGCGAAATTAGTATGGATATGCGCATCAATGATTTTCATAGAAGAAGAAAAGAATTATCTTTTATAAATCATTCTTCTTTCTTGAATTGACTTGCTTCAGTGGACTCTTTCAAGGCTGTAGTAGCTGTCTCGCCATTGGTAATGACATTGCGGACTTCGTCAAAATATCCGGTGCCGACTTCTCGCTGGTGCTTGGTAGCAGTATAACCATCTGCTTCTGAAGCAAATTCTCGCTGCTGCAGTTCAGAATAGGCAGCCATATCTCTTTCTTTGTATCCTCGTGCTAATTCAAACATCCCATGATTCAAAGAATGAAATCCGGCCAAGGTCACGAATTGAAACTTGTATCCCATTGCGCCTAATTCTTTCTGGAAATTTTGGATGGTTTCGTCACCAAGTTTTTTCTTCCAATTAAATGAAGGAGAGCAATTATAAGCTAATAATTTTCCCGGAAATTTTTCGTGAATTCCTTCAGCAAATTTTTTAGCTTGATCCAAATCGGGAGTAGAAGTTTCCATCCATAATAAATCTGCATATGGTGCGTAGGCTAATCCTCGAGAAACACATCGTTCCAGTTCCGTTCCTTCTTTGAGGCGGTAAAATCCTTCCATAGTCCTATCATCAGTAATAAAATCCGTATCATATTTGTCTGCAGCTCTACTTTTTTCAAAATTATACTTGTCAATATCAGAAGTGATTAATTTCGCGCTTTCTGCATCAGTCCTAGCAATTAACAGTGTGGGGACGTCACATACTTCGGCAGCGAGACGGGCAGCCTTTAAGGTTGTAATAAAATGGCTGGTAGGAATTAATACTTTTCCGCCCATATGGCCGCATTTTTTTTCTGACGAAAGCTGATCTTCGTAATGTACGCCAGCGGCGCCTGCTTCAATCATGGCTTTCATCAATTCGTAGGCATTCAAAGGGCCGCCAAAGCCAGCTTCGGCATCAGCGACGATAGGAGCCAGCCAACTTCTTTGTGCGGAGCGCAACAACGCGGGACCTTCGCCTTCTGCATATTCTATTTGATCTGCTCGTAACAAGGCATTGTTAATACGTTTAACCAGGCTAGGAACACTATTTGCAGGATATAAACTTTGATCAGGATACATCTCTCCGGATAAATTCGCATCGGCAGCGCATTGCCAGCCGCTGACATAAATCGCTTCTAATCCAGCTTTGACTTGCTGCATGGCCTGATTTCCGGTCATCGCTCCTAAAGAATGAACATAATCTTTTTTATGCAGTAAAAACCATAACTTTTCTGCGCCAAATTTCGCGATTGAATTTTCAATAGAATATGATCCGCGTAAGCGTTTGACCTCTTCTTCTGATGGTCTTACTATCCCTTCCCATCGTTTGTCCATTTATTTTCCCTCCCTTAGTAGTTGTTCGTATGCTGGCACAGTTAAAAAATTTTCAAAGTGTCCTTTTTGTTCTTGTTCAATCATCATGGAAAATAACGCAGTCGCTTCCGGGAATTTGCTGTTAGTGATATACTTCTCTTGACCGAGCTCTTTCATTATCTCTGCAGATACTTCAGATTGGGTTTCTGCATATAATTTTGGAGTGACTATTCTTCCGTCATCTAATTTTACTTGATGACGAACCCATTGCCAGGTCTGTGCACGAGAAATCTCTGCGGTAGCGGCATCTTCCATCTTACCTTCTAAGGGGACGCAGCCGATTCCTCGCAGCCAGGCTTCTGTATATCTGGTTCCAATATTGATGTTTCTCTTAAATCCGTCATAAGTAAAGCTTCCTTCTGGAACTTTGAGTAAATCTGCTCCTGTAATGTGTACATCCTCACGTTTATATTTTAGTTGATTATATTCATACTCTCTTTCCTTCATTCCTTTTTCAAAAATGTCTCTGGCTATCGGCACTAAACCAGGATGAGCAACCCAGGTCCCATCGTGCCCGGCTGCAACTTCACGTTCTTTATCTGCTCTTACTTTTTCCATGGCTAGTTGGTTTGCTGCTGGATCTCTCAATGGTATTTGCGCAGCCATACCGCCCATAGCATACGCGCCTCGTTTGTGACAAGTCTGAATGAGCAGATCCGCATACGATTGCAGGAAAGGCTGGACCATGGTAACTTGGTCGCGATCAGGAACTATTTTGTCGGTATGCTGATGAAGTTTTTTGATGTAGCTGAAAATATAATCCCAACGCCCACAGTTCAGTCCGGAGATGTGATCTTGTAATTCGTACAGAATCTCTTCCATTTCAAAAGCTGCAGGAAGAGTTTCAATAAGAACAGTTGCCCGGATGCTTCCCTGTTTAAGCTTCAAGGAATCTTGCGCTTTCACAAATACATTATTCCAAAGTCTTGCTTCTTCGTGACTCTCTATCTTAGGAAGGTAAAAAGCTGGAGTCGCGTCTTGATGTAATAAATATCTGGCATTATGATGAAAGAACAACCCAAAATCAAAGAGCGAAGCAGGGATAGGTTTACCTTCAAACAAGAGATGCTTTTCATCCAGATGCCAGCCTCTGGGTCGGACTAATAAGGTAGCGATAGTATCGTTTAATTCATATTCTTTCCCACCATCAGTTGTAAAGGAAATATCTTTTGAAATAGCATCTTTAAGATTTATTTGCCCATCTATCAGATTCTGCCAGGTAGGGACATCAGAATCTTCAAAATCAGCCATGAAACAATCTGCACCGGAATTGAAGGCATTGATGACCATCTTTCTATTGGAGGCCGGGCCAGTTATCTCTACCCAGCGTTTCTGTAAGTCTTGAGGATGCTTGGCTACTTTCCAGCTAGGGTCAGTACGGATATATTTGGACTCTTCCAGAAAATTGGGAGTTTCTCCTGCATTATATTTTGTCTGGCGCTTTTGCCGCTTGGCTAATAAATGGTTACGTTCATCAGTGAATTCAGCGGCTAATTCAGCAATGAAACGTAATGCTTCAGGAGTAAGAATTCTTTTAGAAGCATCATCTTCTGTAACAGAACTTCTAAATGTGATTTTTTCTTCTAAACCCATAAAGGCGAGAATGAGCTGAAGGAATATATAAAGTTAGTGAAAAAGCGCCCCCGCGGAGACTTTCAAGCTGCTACAGTATTAGGCTCGCTCGTGGGATTTCGTAAGAATATCCCACTTGACGACGTTCGCCTAGTGTAGCAGGCATTTGAACTCCGGCTTCAAGCTCCGCAAGCTTGCGTCCTATTTGCCTTATCATCTGATATCCAGGCTAGACGACGGGGGCACAATAAGTTAAAACTAGAAGTTCTTTAAAAAGTTATTTATGGCTTTAGCTTTAGAGAAGATTTGTACTATTTTTCGTTAACGAGGTACTCAATGTTTCTGCCGTTCTCCGATAACCTTGGTTCTAATTTGAATTTCATTGCATCAGATCCGCTTAATTTAGGGAGAGGAGTACGTAATTTTCTGATATTCTCTCTGTAGTTATCAAGCGTAACTTCTTTACACTCGTACCGGCCATCCTTAACTAGTTCTTTTCCTTTCCATTCTTGGTCGGAAAATAAATCTCTGGCCTTTTGCAGCGCTTCATCTTTATCTCTTCCGGGTATTTGATACAATGAAATTAACTTAGATGTACCATCAATATGATGAGCGTCATAGCGAATGCTGACTTTCCATAATTTGTATTCAACAACCATTAATTTTGCTCTCTTTTCTATCTATTTAAATTTTATGTAGCGGGTGTTTATTTCTTAATCTCCGCTCCGCCAGCAGGAAGAAATCTAGCAATCTCATCTAGATCTCCACCTTTCAGTTTATGTTTGATTTTCTTGGCCAGTGCGCCCTTATTTTCTTTGCCTGGAATAACAATCACCAGGTTTTTGGTCTGTTTTTCTACTGCTGACTTAGGACCGCCGATAATAGTATCTTCAACTAAGCCGATGGCGTATTCTAATTTTGGATGTAGGTATTGTGTCTTTCCATAGACCATGAAGCTGCCTTTAGGGATATATTCACCAGGTCTGGCTTCTTTGGTTACCTGTTCCGGCTTGACATAAAATACATCAGCAGAGGTATGCGATAATTTCCAGGCGCGGGAGTAAACTGCTACTGCTTGCGCCGCTTCTTTAACAGTTTCTTCGCTTGCTTCCTGGCCATTCTTGATCACAAAAAAAGGCGATCCAGCCATGTCAGTGTGTAATACCCAATCATTCTTGTCGGTGTGTTTCTTAATTACTAATTCATTGGAAGTAGCATCTTTTCCACCCAAGCAGAGGAATCCTTCCGAAGAAGTAAACCAATGAAATTTTTCATACCACTCCCGCTTTTTTTCTTTTTTAACCAGCTTTTCTGCTTCTTCTTCCAGGAATTTTGACTCTTGTTTCAGGAGTAAATCTAACCTTTTTTTGGTTTCTGTCAAGGCTTTGGTAGCGCCGAGCAGCTTCTTTTTGGCTTTTTTAGATTCTTCAAAGTACTTAGAGGCATTTTCTTCCACAGATTTGGTTAAGTCGAACTCTATTTCCATAACTTTTAATAAAGCGTTCTTTCTTAAAAACGTTTGCCTATGAAAGTAATTGATCACCTATCCAGAGCGAAAGAACCTTTACTTAGTTTTGAGATTGTACCGCCTAAACGAGGCAGTGATTTTCAAAAGCTGGAACAGGTAATTTCTGATCTTGCTCAATTTAGCCCTCCTTTTATTGATGTTACCAGTCATGCGGCTGAAGATGATAATAAATTTGGAAAAAGCCGGCGAAAGCGTCCTGGAACGTTAGGCATCTGCGCAGTTATTCAGCATAAGTATAAAATTGATGCTGTTCCTCATGTGTTATGCCATGGTTTTACGCGGGAAGAGACAGAAGATTTTTTGGTTGAGTTGAATTATCTGGGTATTCGAAATGTTCTTGCTTTGAGGGGTGATAAAACGAATCATCAAAAGCCAATCTTGGATGGACGAAGCAAAAATGAATATGCAGTAGATTTAGTCAAGCAGATAGCAGACATGAATAAAGGAAAGTATTTAGAAGATCAACCAGAAGCGGTGCCTTCTGATTTTTGCACTGGTGTAGCTGGGTATCCAGAAACGCACTTTGAGGCACCACATGCCACTGCTGATCTACGACATCTTCTGGAAAAGGTTGATGCTGGCGCAGAATATATTGTTACCCAAATGTTTTTTGATAATAAGCATTATTTTAATTTTGTGAAGAGATGCCAAGATCAGGGCATAACTGTCCCCATCATACCGGGATTGAAGGTCCTTACCAGCAAAGAACAGCTTACCACGCTGCCGGAGAAGTTTTATCTTAATCTTCCTTCTGAGTTAACCCAGCAGGTGCAGCAAGCGCAGAACAAAGAAGAGGTTACAGAAGTAGGCATACGATGGGCGCTAAAGCAGGCAGAAGAATTATGCAATCACAATGTTCCGGCAGTACATTTTTATGTGATGGGCAATTCCGCACCAGTTACTGAAGTGATTAAGCGATTGCGGAGAAAAATTGTGGAGATATGAATTACCATGCAAGATATAGATTATCCTAAACCGAAAGTGCACTTATTCGTCTGCGTCAATGATAGAACTGGAATTGTTCATAATGATAAGCCTAGTTGCGGCCCTCGAATTAAGTCAGACGATGTGAAAAAAGTAAAAGAATGGATCCGCGAAGAAGGTTTGACTACTACAGTTTATTGCACCAAAGCGCAATGTTTAGGTTTCTGCAATTCTGAAGGAAGTGTGGCAGTAGTATATCCCAAAGGGAGATTTGTGAAAGGAATACAGAATGTAGAAGATTTGAAGAAAATAATTATTCAGGAATTATGAATTTCGTAAGATTATTCTTTTTTCTTACGATGGCTTGATATTCTGGCCAGCAATTAATTGGTTTGATCACTAATTTTCTTTCTCGGCAAAAATCTAGAGCAACTTGGGCGGCTTGTTCTGCAAAAGCCTGATAGATAGGGCTACTTCCCTTTGCACCAGGTAGTCGACGGTGAGTTAGTTCTGATTCTCGGTAATGAATCTCAAGAATATATTTACTTTGATCTCGACTTGGGCCAGCTATAATAGTAAAAGTAGCAGGTCTTTGGTTGACTAGAGCGATTTTATCTTCAAGGACTTCAATATCTGAAACAAAAAGTAGATTATGGTTATATCTCATAAGAGTGTACGGTTCTATATTTCTTCGCGGTGCGTCGTTCATTATTAAAATATTATAAGGTCTCTTTATAAATATTCACTATCATTACGCAACGGTTATAAATGACTAAAAAATCTATCTGGTATGGATGAATATTCTCTTTGGAAAGTAGCATTTTCGTATGAATCTCCTGGCGAACACGTAGGCGATCGCGAAAGAGAGATTTATACGGTGATAGCTCAGAATAAAGAAGAAGCAGAATCTAAAGCCTTGGCTGATTTTAAAGAAACTTCTGCTTATATAGACCTTAATCTTTCTCGAGATGGTCTGGTAAAAACGAGGGTACAACAACTCAAAAAGCAGAAAATTCGTTTTCCTTATCTGACTTTAGGAGAAGATCAGGAACATTTTTCTATCATACCACAGTTGTCTAGGGATCATTCTTCTTTGGAATATATTGTTACGGAAAGAAAAGGGAAATAGAAATTAACACGGCTTCACACTTTCCACCACGATTGCCTGATCGATGCAGACCTGCTCTTGATCGTAGGGAATGATTTTTGGGGAGATTTTCACTTGTCGAATCTCTCCTGATGCAGCGGTATCATACGGAACTCGGCCAAGATATACTGCAGCTTTGCCCATCTTGCCATCATTCAATTCAAAGCTTTCTGCTTTTTGCGCGCCAATAATATTTACTACAATCCCATTGACATTGATGTTGACGCCGTTTTCGACCGAGAAGGAAAATATTTTTTTTGCGGCATCATAACAGACTTGTTCTTCACCGCCTATTTCAGAAAAGCGCAGTCCTATGTCCATCGCGCATTCCGCTCCCTCTTCTACTTGGGCGCTTCCTAGATTTAAGACAACCACACCGACGGCTACGGCAAAAGATACCAGTAAAAATCCAATCATCAAAGGAGTGATTCCTTCCTTGCTGAGATACCGCATTTTTAAGCCTTCCAGTGCGTCTTTCCCTTGCGCAGGATCTCAGTGACCCTATGCAATGGGACGAAAACTTCCTTCCCCTTATCTAGAAAGACTAAGAATTCTTTCTCGATACGTTTTAATTTTCCTGCATGAATCGCTATTTCTTTTTTCTGGGTATGATCTTGGTATTTGAAATGAAATTCATCCTTTTGGGGATGGTGGTGTACTTTTTTTGCTTCAGATTTGACAGCTTTCTCTGCTTCCCAAAGTGGGTTGGCATCTTTAAATATCAATCCAGAAAGTCCTAAAAGGATAATCCCTACGATAAAGCTGATAACAGGATTTTTCAAGAGCCAGAGATTTCCTAACCCATCCCAAGTTCCAGACCAAAAGAATACTACTCCCATTACCCCGAAGAGATACCAAAAATATTTCTTTAATTCTTCCAAGCCAATCATGTTACAATCTCCAATATTGTTTTCCTTTGTAGAGTACTTCCGTAACTCTGTGCACCGGGATGAACAATTCTTGTTTTTGGTGCGGTGGCACTACTACGAGGGCGCCTTTTTCTATTTTCTTCACCCAGGGAGCAGGAATCTTCACATCTTTTTTTTGCGCTTGGTCATAGTACTTAAACTCAAAATTTTTTTTATCGTGATGTGCCTGTATAGAATGCAAGGTCTTGTTTACTGCTTTCTGGATTCCGCCTAAAGGATCAAATTCTTTAAAGATCGCCCCGGATAAGGTAAGCATGGCGAATCCCAGAAATAAAAAGACAAAAGGATTGGCAATATAAGGAAGATTATAGATTCCTTCCCAAATTCCTTTCCAAGTGAAAATAACCGCTATCGCTATATATATGGATGAGAGAAAATGCTTGTCTTGCTCGCGGAGAACCATCTTTGCTGACCTCTTTTGGTTTATACCAAAGGACATAAATTTTCGAAGAAATTTAAGCCCTTTGTATATATAAAAGGCACAAAATTTTGTTCTAAATTTTGAGTCTTTTAGTATATAGAAGAAACAGATTATAAATATCTTTCTATGCGGCTGCTTTTATCACTATTCACTTCCTTTCTTCTACGTACAATACATAGTTTTTCGCTTTGAAGTATTTCTTGCAGAAGATCGCTACTTTTTTAGGACTGTAGGTCTTGCAGCTGAAAATGTCAATGAATGCTCTATCGCCTTTTTCATCAAAATGCGCGGTGATAGTGCTGGTTTCGATGAACTGGAGCATAGAATATCCGCGCAACTGGCCATGGCCGAAGCGTTTTACTAAAGTAGGACCGACCCGATGCATCTTTAATTCTTTGACTAATTGCTTCACGAATCGCTTGATAGCTGTCGGATTTTTGACTAATTCCGGATCGCAATGATGTAAATCGACACTGGCAGAACGTCCCCAGGTAATGTAATCATTTGACTGATAACCTCTCCAAATTATATTCTTGCAAAAATAGTCCTGTGACTTTGATGTGATTAACAATAGACTTGGAGAAAGAACATGTCTTTCTCACATATCTTCCAAGTCTTTGTCGAATCACATTGTTCACCGATTCAACTTGTGAAGTCTCACCTGTTTCTTTACCACATTTCTGATGCAATCTTTTTGGGAGGTTATCGTATGCCTCCCAAAAATCACTTCTACTCTGGCATTCTTTGTACTCTCTTGGAACTTTAGAATAAAGTTCTTTAAATGCAACGTAGCTTCGATCTCCAATATGAAACGCTACTACTTGTCTATTTCTTCGAAGAACAGCAAGCCATAACCATTGTTTATTACTTTTGTCGTGGACAAAAGACCACATTTCATCGTACTCAATTATGTCATCGCATTGAGCTGGTGAAAGTGTGGAACTAAGAGGCACCAGCTTTTTTTTTTTCCAACCAACGAAGAATGGTTGAAACAGCTACTTTGTACACTCTGCGTGTGCCTCGCAGACTTGAGCGTTCATGATAAGAACGAAGAATCTCTTCTTTTCGTTCTTTGGTGTAGAACTGTGTTGTATGGAGAGTTCGATAGCATCTACATTCCCTACAATGATACTTCTGCTTGCCACCAGAAGTAAGTCCATTCATTACAATATTATTACTATTGCACTTCGTGCAAACCTCTTTTTTTGCCATGAATGGCAGAAAGAAGTTGGAGAATAAAAGACTTTCTATCAGTCAGTTAAGAACACTACCCGTCCCCACCACCAATTTTGAGAAGGCATATGATTAGAAAGAGAAAAGAGCTTTTAATAATTGCGTTAATTTGAGTAGTTACTGCAGAGTGGTTATTTCAGAAAGTTTTATAAATCAATAGCGGGTTTTAATCTTAAAAGAGGGGATTTGAAAAATGATAAACTTAGAAGAAATGTTAGACTTGGTAAAAGGAGTTAAAATCATCTACAATCCCAGCTTGATTAGAAAATTGTATCAGAGTCATGTTCCAGAACAAAATTTGACTGTTAATTATGATCCGGCTGATGACAAGATTATTGGTGATAATTTAGATCAAGGTTGGTATAAAGACCGTAACTAAACGAAGGGAGAAGAAAAAATGACAAACTTAGAAAGAAAAATGGATCAAAAAGTATCAGAAATTGCTAAAGGGATGGTTGAATCTGTAAAAGAAATTAAGATAGAAGGTTCATATAATCCAACCTATGTAACTCAGGAAGGAGAGATAAGGGTGTCTCTTGAAAAGGTGGAGCAGGATAGCAAAGACAAGTATAAAAGTTTTTAGAAAAAATTGAGTGAACTATGCAAGCTTTGATTAAGTATTATAATCTGGAATCAAGATCTTGGGATGAAGTCTCTGAGTTAGAACTAAACCTAAAGAAATATCTGCTTAATCAAAGTAATGTCAAAGGATTTTTGCAAGCGCCAGTTGAAGCAATAGCTGATGCTCAGTTAGGTAAGGGGGATCCTGAAACAATTGATAATATCATTTATGATTCTGGTGATTTTGATGTGTTGTATAAGAAATCTAAAGAAATTGCACCAAGAGTAAAAGGAAAAAAAAGATGGTTTAGATCTAATGACTCTGACGTTCCTGAACGTATTGGTGTAGAATTGGTTGTTAAAGCTAACCAGTACGATATAATTCAACTTCAAGATTATTTAACTCAATCTGGAATTGATGTAATCGAATCTCGTAGAGTATATCTAGCAATATTTAATTTTTGGTCTACCACTTCCCATCACGGATTTATTGAAAACTCCAAGGCCATGTTAGAACATTTCTTAAATAAAAATTATGATGAAGTGGAATCACAATTTACTTATATCGAAAATTGTAGGCTAGAAATGAATGGTAAAAATGAAAAGGGAGCAATATTACTAGGTCTTTTACGAGGTCCTGTTCAGAAAATACTAGAATTACGAGAGGTATCTGAATCAATGGTAGGGAAATTAGCATACCATAAAATTACTTTTTTAAAATAACAAAAGATGAACTTCAATGGATCTCCTAGAATTAAAACGTGAATCAGAAAAGTTGGAAATTTAAAATGAGACAAAACCAAATAGTAGCGGATTATATTGATGGAAAAATGATTAAAATTGAATTTCCCTCAGTTGGAACTACAGGAGGATTAGGCCCATGCTTAGGGCTTGGTTTCTACAACCCTAATCTCAATCTCGGCTATATTCTACATAGGATGCCGATGTATGATAGTCCAAGAAATATGATATTTTCAGAAGTAAATCCTAAACTGGAAGGTAATCGCTCAGAATTCCATATCTTGGCGGCAGGATTAAAATATCTTTTCGTTGATCAAAATGACAATTTAGGAATTTTTGATGATGATGAATTAGGTAAGGGACTTCACGCAGTAGCAATGGATATAGATAACCAGCTAGATGGTTTACTGGAAGAGATGGGTTTTGATTCAAAGAAACTTACCAAGTGTTATAATGGACAAAATGGAGATTATGAAACTGGATTAGTGATTATAGACACCATCCAAGGATTTGCAGAGATAAGAACTCGTTCTGTCTTCCAACAAAATGGAAGAACTATATCAAGATATAAAGTTAAGAGAAACAAATAAAATGGACCTCCTTGAACTCAAGCGCGAACAGGCAAAATTGTCTTATCGAATCAATTTAGAAGATACTTTCAGCGAAATTAAAACTATTGGCGGAGCGGAATGTCAGGTTCTCGGCAAAAAGCTTCTGGCGACAGTCGTAGTCTGTGAATTTCCTTCTTTTGAGGTTAAAGAGCAGAAGAGTTATGTCTTAGATAATCCGCTTCCTTTCAAGCAGGGTTTTGCGGCCTATCGAGAAATGCCGGCAATCATTGAAGCAGTGAATCAATTAGAGCAAGAACCAGATCTGTTATTAGTAAAGGGAGAAGGAATTTTACATCCGCGCGGATTAGGAATCGCTTCCCATCTGGGATTAGAATTGAATATTCCTACCATCGGGGTGCAGGATAAATTTACTTTTGGAAACCTGCAAGAAGGTAGAATTATTGTTGATGGAAGGGTGTCTGGATTTGAAATCAAGACCAAAGAATTTTCTAATCCGCTGTTCGTTTCAGCTGGGCATAATATCTCTCCTGAAACGGTGTTGAATATCATTCCCAAAACTATTCTGCATCCGCATAAATTACCTGAGCCCTTGCATCTTGCCCATAAGCTGGGAAGGAAGATCACGAGGAAGAAAGAATGAATAATGTAAGGATACATTTTATTGGGACTGCACATGAAGATATGTTAGGTGCACAAAGATTAGAAAAAGCACTACAATATGAAAAACCAGATATTATTACTGTTGAATCTAGCGAAGTCATGATGGATTATATGGAAAATGAAGGGCTGCCTAAAATTGTAAAAAAAATAAATTCTTTGGGTTTATCTGCTACTGATACGATTTTTTTAATTGAACTTTTAGGTGAAGGTGGTTATGAAAGAAAGAAAAGTAAAGCTTATGCTTCTAAATTTGGGATCCCAATCTATTATGTAGATGATCCTTCCCTCGTTGCTGGTTCTGTAAAAGCTGTTTTAAAAATGGTTGATTCTTCGAAGAAATATTTTACAGAATACTTATCATCTGAATATCGCGCAAAAGTTAAGGTTTTTCTTGATAAAAATTATTTATTATTTCAATCGTTATTTGATGGAGAAGTTCCTGGGTCTCGATCAGTAGAACAAGACCTTGTTGAGCGTATTATTCAAACTACCCCTTCTGCTAGTCGCGATGAAATAGTTGCTCAAAATATAGAAGCGATTATCAAACCTGGTGCTAAGATAGTCCATGTCGGCGGTGCTTTTCATAGTCTTAGGGATGTAGAAGGAAGAACTCTTTTTACACGATTACGAAGATACAATCCCACTCGCGCAACTCTAAAATGGTATGAGGATAAATGAAACCAAAACTACAGAAGGAACTTGAACAATTGGTAGAAGCGCAGGACTTAGAAGCAGAGCAGGAAGCTCTCATCACTGATGAGATTAAAGCAGTTGCAGAATTTTCTTTGAAAGAAAATATCCGATCTGAAATTAAAGGAGTGTACGATATTAAAACCTTGGTAGATTTAGTGGATGAGAAAGGGAGATTTGAAGACCAGCAAAGATTATATCCTACTTGTGAAAGTGGCAACTCTTATAAATCCAAAGTTGAGTATCCTGTTTTAGGAGCGGCTGGTGGATTATTAGCTGGTATTTCACTTTTGAACCAGAATTCACTTTTAGTTTTTATACCCGTAACCATAGGATTGGGAATAGGAAAAGCAATTGGATTCAAAAAACATAAAAAGTGGCAACAGGAGTACCAACAAAAAGTTAAGGATGCGCAGCAGCAACTGGAAAATATAACTGAACAACTGTCACTGTATCAAACTGACTATCATACTAATGATTTAGTTCTTGCTTATCAAAGTGGAAGTGGTTATGAAGGAAAATATTCAATACTCTATGGGCATAATGTGGGTTCTGCGGTCACTGTTGCTGCGGTATTAGAACCAAGAGAATATTTAACCGAAGAAAAGATAAAAGCTTTGGAAAATGGCACTCCAATCGCTTGTTATACTAAAGAAGATACTTTATTGAATTATGGTTTTTTATATGATGCGTTAGATACAGAATTCTCTTTATCTCTCGATCGTACCTTATTTCAAAGTAAAGAATATTATCTCAATTTTAAGAAATGTTATACCTTCAATGAACTGCGAGAAGAAGAAATTACCACCAGATTATTAGTGCCAGTGAGAGAGGAAGTGCAGACCTATCGGATTGGTGCAAGATGAAACCGAAACTAAAACAACAGGAACTTGAACAATTAGTAGAAGCACAGGAGTTAGAAGCTGAACAGGAAGCTTTAGTCCAGCAAGAACAGGCCTATTCTCCGTATCGTGTTCTTGAAAAGAAAGAAACTATTGAAGATTTGATTGGTCTGGTTGAGAAGAAGAAAGGAATTGAACGTTCTGCTAGTGAGATTGAAACAAGAAAATACTCTTACGAAATATCTGGTCCTGTAGCTTGTACTTCATTCGTTGCTGGAGCAGTTCCAGGAATGATTCTTGGTCTTTACGGAGCGATCCATAGTCCAGTTTTATGGGGATGGTATTGCACTGGATTATTATTTACATTAGTGGGCTCCGTCGGCGGTCCTTTAGGAATTGATTATTATCGTAAAAACAAATCTCCCGCATGTAAGAAATTCTACCAAGAGAAAGCTGATCAGTTACAAGAAAAGCAAAATGAGTTACAAACTATCGAGCAAGAACTATCACAATATGAAACAAAATATCGAGCAGATGATATTGTCTTAGCAGATATTCCTGAAACAGGATTGTCGTTAGGAAAAGCTGTTACTAGATATGTCTTCTCTTCTCTTAATATTCCTGATGAGGGGGGAAATTATATGACTCTCATAGAATATACCATAAAAAATAAAAGAGAAATTTATACTAATCCTTCCCCTATTTCCGTCCTAACTACTTCAACAGAATTAAGTTTAGATGACTTACGTTCTCTTGATAAGATAACTGCTATAGCTTATCAGGAAGGGAATAAAGATTCAACTGAATATGGTTTTGCTAAGGTAGAGAATGATAATTTCTGCATTTACACTGATGCTGCGCTGAAGTTTCCCAAAAGAGTATATCCGTTGCATCTTCTGGAGACGGTCATTAAGAATCCTAGAATATTGATTCCTGTAAAAGCAGGTGAGGAATGATGCCTGAGCCAAAACCAAAACTGGAACAATTAGTAGAAGCGCAAGATCAGGAAGCAGAATTAGATTTGGCAGCATTGGAAGAAATGGAATCGCAACCAGAACCAACCTATCGTGAAAATGCAGATTTGTCGTATAAGTTAGATATCCCGAGGGATGTGGATGGGCTGGTGAAGTTGCTGGAAGAGAAGAAGGAAATTCAAGAATCAGTAAACAAAATTGAAACTAGTGATTTTGAAGTATCTGTGAATGTTATTTTATTCTCAGCACATGCTGGGATGATTCCTGGATTGATTACTGCTTTGTATGGTCTTTACCAACCTTCAGTGGAATTATGCTTTGCAGGTTGGGTTGTTGCCATAGTTGGGGGAGTAGGCGGTGGTTTGTGGTATTCTGATTATCATACTAACAAATCTTCTAAACGTAAGAAATTTGACCAAGAAAAAGCCGATCAATTGCAGATTAAGCAGAATGAACTTTTAGTTGTTGAAAAGAAACTTTCCTGCTATGAAAAAAGTTACAACCTCGATGATATCGCTTTAGTGGATGATCATGAATTAGGATATTCATTAGGCAAAGTCATTCAGAATAGTAAAGAAGAATTAGTGCTTCGCCGAACCTACCATAAATTAAACAGGAATGCCCTGGAAGCAGTAGATAATAGGCGTTGGGAGGGATATTCAGAAGAAAAACCGATAGCTAACATCATCTCTATTCTCAAACCATCAACTCAGTTAAGCGCAGATGATCTTCGTTATATAGATGAAAAAACGCCGATACTCTGTGTGCCTTCAGAAGCTGATAGGCCTCCTTTATGGTCAACATCGTATGGATTTGTTGACAACAAACGTACAGACGATATTTTCAGGCTTCATACTATCAGAAACTTTCAAGGGCCTGGTGAGGATTGGTTCAAATTCAGCCAAGTGCAGGAAGGAAAAATCAATGCCTATCTTTTAGTGCCAGAAATCAAGCAAAGAATCTAATCTTAGAATTATTTCGCAGTTTTTAAAATAACTCTTCTTCTGTTCCAAATAACTTTCTCTCTTTTGTAACTTTCACAAGCCTTTCAACAAGATCAAGTTCTTCTGCGGTTATTTCAGTTTTTCTAACCATTGTTTAATCTAGCTGGTTGGATTTCTCTTTAAATAACCCAACCATCTCTTTTGTTTTTAAAATCATTATCCTATCTTGTTTATCAAAATGTTTATCATCTGACCATACCACGGCATTTTCTTGACTTAAGGCCGCGGCAATAAACGGAACATCTTCTGAGTCGACACGTTCCATAATTCCTCTAGCTTCTTCCCAGTGTGACAATAGTTCTTCTTTTGGAATGAGTTGAATAAAATGGAACAGTGAGTTGAAAATAATGACAAAATCTTTTTCTGATAGGCCAGATTTAGCAAGAATCAAATCTTTGTATTTTCTTATCTTATGAAGAGAAGGTTCAGGAAAGTAGAAATCTTGCCCTGATTTTATAATCAGTTCTCTAGTAGTTGAATCTTTGATTAAAGCAGAAAGGATGACATTCACATCTACAATGATAATCATTATTAATGTAGTGCTTCTAATGTCTCCTTTTTAATCTTTCTGGAGATTTCATCTACATCTTTCTGAGTTAATTTACTTTTTGCAGCTATCCTATCCATTACTTCTAGCATTTCTACCTTCTGAGCAATTGATTTTCTAACTACTTCGCTCCAGCGAATTTCTGAATGCCTTTTCATTCTTTCTTGCAGATCGTCCGGCAAGGCTAAAGTCACATTTCCCATTTTATGTGTTCTAACGTGATTACACATATTTAAACTTTACGGTTATTTGGTCAATAGAATATCTTCTTTCACCTTCTACTAGGACGTAGAGGGCCAATCCTCCGGCAATCCCAGTCATGATAGCGTCTATACCAAAAGCACTAAATTTTCGAACTAATCATCAGTGCTTTTGTATATATAAAAGCAAGAACAATGTTCGAATATATCTTGCTTTTAGTATAAATCCATTCTTGTAAGCTTGAGAGTAGAGTCTTATATTAACTTTCTTACAATATCTTTCTTCAACAGCAATTTTCAAAAGACCTTGTCTTTTGACGTTTCCAAGTTGGAAACCTTTATAAAGCCAAAATGAAACATTCTTCCCAAAAAGAGGACTCTTTATAATGACCATAATCAACAGAATCGCCATCCATGGTTTTAAGAGCTTTGCCCATAAAACAGAAGTACCACTGGATGGAAAATATAACTGTATTCTCGGCCCTAATGGATCAGGAAAGTCTAATGTAGGCGACGCGCTTTGTTTCGTTCTAGGCCGGTTGTCGGCTAAATCTATGCGTGCGGAAAAAGCAGCTAATTTAATATTCAATGGTGGTAAGGACAAAAAGCCGGCTTCTTCTGCTTATGTAGAGATCGCTTTCGATAATAAGAATAAACATTTTCCTGTGAATGACCAGGAAGTAGTCATCAACCGTTCTATTAGTAATGATGGTGGAAGTGTTTATAGAATCAATGGCCAGAAGAAAACTCGTACCGAAGTATTAGAACTTTTAGCCACCGCTAAAATCAATCCGGAAGGATACAATATCATTCTCCAAGGTGACATCACTCGGTTTGTAGATATGCCGACCCAGGAGCGGCGCAAGATTATTGAAGAGATTAGCGATGTCTCCATCTATGAAGAGAAAAAACATAAGGCGCTTCTAGAGCTGCAGAAGGTTGATGAAAAGCTCAATAATGCCGATATCATCCTTGCGGAAAGAAAAACCTATCTTAAAGAATTAAAAAAGGATCGGGATCAAGCCCTAAAATTCAAAGAATTAAAGGATCGCATCGATTCCAATAAAGCTTCTTATGTCCATTTACAGATGAAAGAGCGCGAAGCAGTGAAAGGTGTGCATGATGCAGAGATTTCTAAGCAGCAGGAAAAAATCAAAGTGTTAGAAGAAAAGATTGCTTCTCTAAGAAAAAAGGCAGATGAGCATAAGACCGAGATTGTCAATATCAACAAAGAGATTGAACAGAAAGGAGAGAAGGAACAGCTGAAAGTGCATCGGCAGATCGAAGACTTAAAGGTAGGTCTGGCGGAAGAAAAGACCAGGGTCTCTACTTTAAAAGATGAAATCAATAAAATCAAACAAAGAAAAGACCAATTTGCGGTAGAGATGGATGAGCTGGAAGAAAAAGCTTCTGCGCAGGATAAACAGCAACAGCAGCTTCAGCAGAATATCAACACTAAACAGAAAGAGCTGCAGGAATTGGAAAAAAATATTGTTCTCTTCAAGAAAAAAAATAAGATTGAATCTTCCCAAGAACTGGAACAAGAGATGGAGCAAAAGGATATCTTGATTGAGCAGAAGCAGGAAGGAGCGCAGCAAGTGCGGCAGAAGCAGCAGGAGTTGTTGCGTGAAAAAGATCAGATCGAATATCAATTAGGAAGTTTAGATGAGCGTATCGCCAAAGTCAAGGAAGTTGAAAAAGAAAATAAGCAGCAGATGGAAGTGCTGCAAAAAAATAAAAATGATTTCAAGGCAGCAACCCTCAAGCTCAACAAATGTTTGGAACAAGACAGCAGTTATGCTTCTCAATTAGGAAATGCCCGGCGAAAATCAGTCGAAGTGCAGGAGAAGCAGGCGCAGCTGAATGCCAAGACGCTCAGCTATCAAGCTAACTTAGCTACTGATCTGGCGGTACGCAGCATTTTAGAAAATAAACGAAAATTCAAAGGCGTGTATGGAACCATTGTCGAGCTGGGACAAGTCAACAAGAAATATGCTCAAGCTTTGGAAGCGTCTGCCGGAGCGAGAATGAATCACATCGTGGTAGAAGATGATGGGACCGCTGCCGAATGTATCGCTTATCTGAAAGAAAATAAACTTGGCTCCGCTTCTTTCATCCCCCTCAATAAAATCCGCTATAATGATATCAGCGCAGAAGATCAGAAGCTCTTGAAAAAAGCTGGCGCTCACGATTTTGCTTTAAATTTAGTCACTTTCAAACCTCAGTACAAAAAAGCATTTGCTTATGCCTTCGGCAAGACTTTAGTGGTAGAAGATCTTGATTCAGCTCGTAAGATCGGTGTGGGGACGACCAGGATGGTTACACTAGATGGAAGCCTGGCTGAAGAAAGTGGAGTGATGAAGGGCGGATTTTTGACGAGGAGAAGTTCCCTCGGATTTAAAGAAAAAGATTCTTTAGAAGAATTGGAGAAAGTAGAAAGAGAATTAGCGGAATGGCAGGGTGTGATCGCCAGCGTAGAACAGAAGCGCGATCTCAATCTTCAGGAAATTACTTTTCTGCGCACTAATCGGGCAGAGTTAGAAGCGGAAGTGATTAAATTAGAAAAGTCCTTACATCTGGACACTCACGATCTAGAAGCATCTCATGACTTGAAAAAAGAATTACAGGTCAGGCTGAAAGATGTTGATGAATCCCTAGCAGGTGTACAAAGAGATGTCATGGCTTTAAACAAGGATTTGGCAGACTTAAAGTCACGCAAGCAAGTCTTACGATTAGAAGTAAGCCAATTGCGTGATCCTCGTCTTTTAGCGCAGTTAAGCGCCTTTGAAGATTCACGCCAGAAATGCAGAGAAGATACGCTGCGTATGGAAAGCGATCTGAAGAATTTATTGAACCGGATGGAGCAGTTACTAGCTCCGGAAAAAGAAAAAATCAAAGAAATTTCCAAGCAGCATGATAAGGAAGAGCAGAAATTCACAGCAGAGATTGCCAGGCTTACCTCAAGTATCCAAGGCAAGGATAAGGAACTGGAAGTGAAAGAAAAAGAAAGCAAGGAGTTTTATTCTTCTTATAAAGGATTGTTTGCGACGCGGGAAAAATTAAGCGCGGATGCCAGCAAGGCGGAAAACGAAATGGAAAGCCTGCGCGAGAAGACTCGAGATTGCGAACGCGACGTCAACTTAACCTCATTGAAGAATGCAGAAGTGAAAGCTAAATTGGCCGGTCTGGAAGAAGAATTCTCCAAATACAAAAATGTACAATTATTGGAAAATAAACCTGTAGAAGAGTTAAAGCAGGAGATCAGCAAGTTTGAAGTGATGCTCAGCCAGATGTCAGCAGTGAATATGAAAGCATTGGAGATATATGAACAAGTGGAATCGGAATTCAATAAGCTGGTGGAAAAGAAGGAAGGATTAGGGCGAGAAAAAACTGATGTGCTCGCGTTGATGAATGAGATTGAGACCAAGAAGAAAGATCATTTCATGAGAACTTTTGAAAAGGCTAATGATCACTTCCAGAACATATTTAGCAATCTATTTACGAAAGGAAAAGCTTATCTGGAACTGGAAAATGCAGAAAATCCTTTTGAAGGAGGATTGAACATCAAAGTAAAACTGACCGGGAACAGATTCATGGATATCAAATCCTTATCCGGCGGAGAGAAAACTCTCACTGCCTTATCATTCATCTTTGCGATCCAGGAATATCAGCCCGCTTCATTCTATATCTTGGATGAGATCGATGCCGCTCTGGACAAGCAGAACTCAGAAGTACTGGCGAAGTTGATTAGAAGTTATGCTGACCGAGCGCAGTATATTGTCATCTCTCACAACGATTCTATCATCTCTGAAGCAGATACACTCTTCGGTGTGAGCATGAAAGATGGTATAAGCAAAGTTACCAGTCTGAAGATTTAGGGTTTATGAAATTATGAATTTTCTTATCATTCTCGGCGGCGGTTTAGATGAGCAACAGCAATTAAACCAGCAGACTAAACTGCGTTACGATAAAGCGTTGACCATTCAGCAGAAGTTTGATTATGTTGTCTGTTGTTCAGGGTTTACCTATAGAAAAAATCATTTACCATCTGCTATTTCTGAAGCAGAGGCTGGAAAGAGATACTTATTGCAACATAATGTGGCGGCAGAAAAAATAATTTCTGAAGCTTTATCTAAAGACACTTTATCCAATGCTTTTTACAGCCGTAAGATTATAGATAAATTAAAGGTGAAAGATATCACAATCGTCACTTCTGCTTTTCACCTGAAGAGAAGCACATTTCTGTTTGATTTAGTCTTTCCCAAGCAAATCTACAGGTTAAGTTATGTGAAAAGCAGAAATGGCCTTGATGCGGTCTCTCTTCGGAACAGGAAAATTCACGAAAGGATGGTGCTTAATTTTTTTAAGAAACATCTCTTTACGACCTATGGTGTCATTGCTGGAGATATGAAGTCTATTGGACATTATCTAGAGAATGATAATCTGGCTACTTCTGGAAAGATGGACAAATACCAACAAGAACTGACCGAAGCGATACAAAAAAGAATGGATAAAAAAGGGAAGTTGTTTTATTGAAGAACAAGAAAAATAAAATAATTACAAATATTTTTTCGCTTCTTCTATCAAAGGCAAGATCGCTTCTAATTCGCTCTTGAGTAACCTGCCTAATTTGGAGAAGGTATACTCTCCATCAGAACCTTTATTTTCCCTACTTAACTGCAGCTTAGGAATTCCACTGTTGTAAGCAAATACGGCTACAGTAATTCTGGAGCGTTCGAATTCTACTGACTTGGAAAACAATTCTTTATCTAAACTTTTATCAAAGCCTGCCATTTTTTTCCCTCCGTGTAAATAAGAAATAAAAACAGCGGATTTATTATAAAGGTATCGTTGTAAGATTGAATCTATTGCTTTCTTAGTTCATAATCATTGATAATCTCACGGCAGGTCTTACCTTTGTACTTTCCTTCAATTACAAAAATATCATCATTAACGAACTTTTTACTCTCATCATTGGCAGCTCTATCTAAATAATACTGGCAATTCTTGTATTGATGCTGTAATTCCTTTAAAGAGTTATTTGGTTGACAAGAATCAATAGCGTAAACAATTCCCAGAACAGAGATAAACCCAACAGCGTGGCACCCAAACCATGACCATGCTAATTCTTTGTCCTCTTGGTCTATTCTTTGTCGTAATTTCCTTTCTCTTTCTTCCCAAGATTCAAAAATCATTTTCTACACATCCAAATTAACAACATTCTTGGCATGCTTCTCTATAAACTCCCGTCTTGGTTCTACTTCATCACCCATGAGGATAGTAAAGGTCTGATCAGCGATGATAGTATCTTCAACGGTAACTAATTTTAATTTCCGCACCACCGGATCCATGGTGGTTTCCCAAAGCTGTCCGGGGTTCATCTCTCCCAGACCTTTATATCGTTGAATACCCACGCCTTCGCCTATTTCTATCACCAGTTTATCTTTCTCAGCATCAGAGTAAACATATTCTACTCGTTTTCCTTTTTGTAGCCTGTACAGCGGAGGCATGGCGATGTAAATATGTCCTTTTTCAACTAAAGGACCCATATGACGGTAAAAGAAGGTCAGCAATAAAGTCATGATGTGGGAACCATCTACATCAGCATCAGTCATGATGACTACTTTATCATAACGTAGCTTAGCAACGTTAAATTCTTCTCCCACTCCTGTTCCAAGAGCGGTAATCATGGCGATAATCTCTCTATTTTCCATGATTTTGTGCAATCTTGCTTTCTCAACGTTCAGTATCTTTCCCCGTAAAGGCAGGATGGCTTGGAACTCTCTATTACGACCTTGTTTGGCACTATTATGCACAAATACTCCAGAAGCGAGCGCAAAGTTATGGGTATGAGGAATTTCTATATCATACACGTCAATCTTTTCGTCAATTTTTATAATCTCTTTTATTTTATGATTGAAATTCTCAACTGCTTCTGCTGCTTCTTCAGAATCATTCCAAAAAAATCTTTCCGTGAAAGTATTAAATTTTAATAAATTTTTATTTCTGCTTTCTATTCTTAATTGACTGTAAGCATTTATATCTAGTTCGCCGCATTCATCATACACTTTACGCAAAGCTTTCAGCGTCTCCATAAAATAAGTTTGATTATATGCTTTTGTTCTTTTTTCTCTGAATTCAGGAGTCCATTGTTGTTTAGTTTTCTCGCTTCTCCATTTTTTGAGCTTTTTATTTTCCCATTGATTTTTAGCTAATTCTGATAATAAATCTTTTTTTTCAGGATTATCGCTAAAATTTTTTTTAATTGATTCTGACTGCTTTTCACGATTCTCTTCCTTGCTCCAATACTCTTGCTGGGCTTGGTTGAGACGTCTATTATTCTCTTGGCGATATTCCTCGTTTTGATAATAAAATTCTAAAAATCTGTTTTTCATAAATTCTTTGTATTCTTGATTTTCCCATTGTTTCTGGGCTTGTTCGCTGAGAATCTTTCTGGTTTGGGGCTCTTTCATTCTCTTGCTCATCATTTGTCTAAATTCTGTAGTCTGCTTCAATACCCTGCATTTCTCTTTGATCTTATCAGTATGCAAGGTTTTGCTGATATTTTTTCTGTGCAACTGCAAATGTTCTTCTTCTGTTAATCTTATAATATTAGTTGGGTTATTATTCAATTTATTGAAATCAGTATGATGTCGATGCGTTCCAGATTCTACCAAATAAATATCATTTCTAGTATTCCATTCATCAGCCAACATATGTGTGAAAATCCATCGGTATTGCTCGTTATCATAAACTAGCTCATATCCTTCAATAGTGATCCTCTTTCCTTTCTGTGATAATTGTCTCCGTAACGGCATTAGAGAATCAGTAGTCATAAGATCTTCTGCTTTCTTGTATGTTCCATCACGCAGCATAAATCGGTGGTCTGGAGTACAGATAATCTCTTCTTGATGGTCAAGAACAATTTTGATTACGCTGGCATTTTTCTTTGTAATCCTTGGTGATTTAATCTCTTCAATCCCTACTGTTCCATCTTTTTTAATGGTATAACCAAAATTTTTTTTTCCTTTTTTATCTTCTTCAACTAATTCCTCAAAGGAAAGATTTCTGCCGTCAACCAGTGCAACTTTTGTATCCCCTGAAAAACAACCGCCTGCGGAATCTCCCTCTACAATAAAAATCTCACATTTTTTAGGATCACGATTACTGCAATCAGCAAGTTTTCCCGGCAATCCTGCGCCGTCTAATGCTCCTTTCCTTCGAGTCAAATCTCGCGCGTTGCGAGCAGCTTCTCTGGCTCTGGCAGCATCGATACATTTTCCAATAATAGTTTTTACGGAGATTGGATTTTCTTCAAAATAAGTGGTAAGCTCATCATTCACTACAGAGCTGACAACTCCAAATACATCACTGTTTCCTAGCTTGGTTTTAGTCTGTCCTTCAAATAAAGGTTCTGGAACTTTGACGGAGATGACGGTAGTAAGCCCTTCTTTCATGTCGTCGCCGGTAAGCTTCATCTCCTTGCCGTTGAATATTTTTTTCGCAAAATTGTTTAGCACTCTGGTAAGAGAAGTCTTGAATCCAGAAAGGTGGGTGCCTCCTTCAATAGTATTGATGTTATTGACAAAGGTAAAGACATTTTCCTGATAACTGGCATTGTAACGCAGGGCTATTTCTACCACTATGTCGTCCTTGCTTTTTTCAAAATAAATGACCGGATGAAGAGGCTGCTTGTTTTGATCAACATATTCAACAAACTGCTTGATGCCTCCTTCGTATTTGAAAAAGTCATGCTTGTCTTGCTCGCGCTCGTCAACAAGTTCTATCTCTATGCTTTTATTGAGGAAAGCTAATTCTCTGAGGCGTTTAGCTAGGATATCATAATGATATTCAGTCTCTGCAAATATTTCAGAATCAGGCTTGAAGTGGACTATTGTACCTGTTTCGGTGGTGTCTCCAGTAACCTTTACTTCGCCAAGAGGATTTCCTTGTGAATATTTTTGGTAATGGACTTTTCCATCCCGTTTTACTTGGACTTCTAAGACTATGGATAATGCGTTGACTACGCTTAGCCCTACTCCATGCAGTCCGCCAGAGACTTTATACGATTCTTTATCGAACTTTCCTCCGGCATGAAGCTTGGTAAGAGCTACCTGTAAGGCGGTCATATTATATTTAGGATGGACGTCGACAGGAATACCTCTTCCATTATCGGAAACGGTGATAGAATTATCAGTATGGACAATGACTTTGATCTTGCTACAGTGCCCTGCTAATGCTTCATCGATAGAGTTATCGACAATCTCCCAGACCAGGTGATGTAATCCGCGAAGGCTGGTATCTCCGATGTACATGCCAGGGCGTTTACGGACTGCTTCCAGCCCTTCCAGTACCTGAATCTGGGCCGCTCCGTACTCTTTTTTTTGGGCTGGAGTAGTTGTTCCTGAGGTTGCTTTTTGGTCTGGTAGTGGTTCCATTTTTGTAGATTTGTAATATTGTCTTTATAGACGACAAACTGTAGAAATAATGGGGCTTTTTTGCTTTATAAAAGTATCGGTGATTTAGTGGTTATTTAGGTTATTTTAGGTTTTTTTCTGTTCTGAGTTGTTATGATGAGAAGTTTTTTAAATAAGCCTCAAAGAAGCAAGGGTATGGACAAAAATTTGATTAGTGAACTTGAAGAATCAATCCAAGCAAGAAGGACTTTCCGGAAGGATAAGATACTTTTAATAAGTGAGAACGCGCTTGCCAAAAGGAATAATAAGGAATCTGCTAAACACGAATATGAGATGGGTAAGTATCTATTTGAACAAGGAGTGCAGGTTCCAGAGATGTATGATTTACGCTTTGTATTAGGAGATTGGTATATTATTATGCAAAAAATAGAAGGTGTAAGTTTTCCTTTAATCCCGAAGAATCTTAGAGATAAAGCGATAAACCAATACCGAGCGGAATTAGAGAAAATTCTGGAACTTGAAATTTATCCTGAAGATGCTGCTGGTTTAAATGTGCTTTTTCATACACCTGAAGAAAAAGTGTATTTGATCGATTTTGAGCTTTGGCATAAAGGTTCAGCAAATGAATTAAACCAATTGTATCAATGGATAAAAAGCCCCGAGCTTAACTTTTCAACCATAAGTCCGTATTGATTTTTACATCTAAAGTTATAACTTCCTCACACTTCATCCGCTCGCCAATGACAATTTACCAAAAATATAGGTGATTTAGTGGATATTTAGAGAAGTTCGTCTTCTAAGGGAGTTCCTTTGATGAAAGAACGGAGAGATTCTAAATTTGGAAGTCCACCCATACCTAGGTCATAATAAAAATTCCGACCGATAAAATGTGGGGTGTTGTTTTCTAAAACTACACAATTTCCACTTGTCCGCCCAGGTGCTATCATATTAGTAGTTACATCAATGGCACTTCCATATAGCCTTACTGACGGAACTCCTTTGTAGATAATTTGTCCAGTTGTAGAGATTCCGTCACATCTAAAATTGTCTCCTACTTCTGTAGAGGAAGTAATTTTTCCTTCAAAATGGGGCAGACAATCGTAACAATAATTTACTTTTAGTAATGTTAAATTTAGTTTGTGATCATTTTTTACAATGCTTGCCGGATATTTTTCTACTGTTATATTAAGAATATCATAATTATAACATGAATTATTTGTTGTTAAGACGTAGATTTCTTTAGTTTGATTGTTCCTAAAGGTAGTTCCTCTAGAAGAACCATTATCATCGCAACCATTAATTGATGTGCTATTCATACCCTGAGCATGTAATTTAACTTCAGAGCTGGAAAGATTTGACAATTCTTTAGAAGTAAGAAGTCGATTAGATGAACTTGTTTTTAAACTTCTATAAGCTTTTTTACCAGCATCGTAAATCTCCTGGTCGTACTTTACAATAGCTCCACCAACTAATGCGGTTATGCCTAGAGTAGCTAAGGTATATCGTAGATTTTTCTTTTCTTCTGGAGACATACATAGCTACTACAATATGTACTTTAAAAATTTAGCACTTATTTTTGTGCGGAACTAAATTTTCTGCCGAAAATCTTAAATAGTACACGTACGTACACGTATGTTTATGGCAACAAAAACATTGACTATAACTGAAGATGCGTACGAACGGCTGCTAAAGTTTAAAGAGAAGAGTGAAAGCTTTAGCGAAGTAATTGTAAGAAATTTTCCTAAGCGTCCTCTTTCTGAACTGATTGGAATTTTAACACACAAGGAGGCAGAAGAACTTCGAACCCACATCAGGGAAAGAAGAAAGGCATCTAGGGAACGTGTTGATCGCATCGCTCAGAGACTGCAATGATACTTGATACTTCATTCGTTGTGGATTTAATGAATCGCCAGCCTGATGCAGTGAATAAGTTTTGGGCAATTCAGGGAAAAGAAAACTTATTCGTTACCACTCCCACAATATTTGAGCTTTGGAGCGGCATAGCTAGAAGTTCTAGACCAGAGCAAGAAAAAAGGAAGGTCTTAGAGGTTTTAGGGTCGCAGCTTATTCTGGAACTAGATGAAAAAAGTGCTGAAGAAGGTGGAAAAATAGATGGTGTTTTAGTGGGCGAAGGATTACGAATAGATCCGGAAGACTGTATGATTGCGGGAATTGCAAAACATCATCAAGAAAAAGTTCTCACTCGGAATGTGAAACATTTTGGGAGAATCAAAGGGCTGTTAGTGGAATCTTACTAAACTTCATCCGCCCGCCAATGAGGATTGACTTCTATATCCCCATAACTGTCTTTCCGTAAGAATCCTTCCCAAGCGATCATCGCTCCTTGGTCGCCGGCTAAATCCATAGGCACTTGGTAGAACTTTGCATTACGTTCTTTGCACATCAGATCGAGCATGGCACAGAAGCGTTTATTTGCCCCTACGCCGCCGACTAACAATAATTCTTTCTTTCCGCTATGGGCTAAGGCTCGTTCAGCAACTTCTGCGCACATGGCGAAAGCTGTCTCTTGTAATGAAAAACATAAATCGTCCTTAGTAGCTTGTTTTCGTTCGATTAACTGTTGCGCTTTGGTCAGCAAACCAGAGAAGGATACATCCATCCCTTTGACTATGTACGGTAGTTCGATATACTTACCATTCTTAGCAAGTTCTTCGATTTTTGGGCCGGCAGGAAACCCTAATTCTAGAATTCTGCCGAATTTATCCAGCATATTTCCTAAGCCGATATCTAAAGTCTCGCCGAGAACATGATATTTGCCTTCGCCTGTTTTCTTTAATCCATTTTTGCTCTCTTGGACAATAATCTGCGTATTCACACCAGAAACGTAGAGATAGACGGGATCTTTTAACTTATTCCAGAGCTTGCCGATGCTGAGATGGGCGCAACAGTGATTTACTCCAACCAGCTTCTTTTTATGTTCTTTCGCCCATTCTTTGACGATATGATAGCCCTTCCAGAGGGCAGGATCTAAACCTGGGCCAGCTGAATAAGCGATAAGATCAATATCCCCCCATTCTACTTTAGCCGCTTTGAATGCTCCCTTAAGTATTTTCTTGGCAACCTTTTCATGATGCTCGGCAATCTCATGAGGAATCATGCCGACATCTTTAGAAGTATAACTGTCTTTGACGTTAGCTAAGATTTTACCTTTATCTGTTACGATACCAACACCGAAGGTATGAGCGGTGGATTCTACGCCTAAGATTATCATTGTGAATAAAACAACAGCATTATTTAAAAAATATGCGCCAAAATAGAGGTTATAATGACATTCACAATAACCTATCAAGAAGGCAAGGCACGCGTAGGAAAGCTCAAAACTGCTCATGGCGTTATTGAAACCCCTTTCTTTATGCCTGCGGCAACCAAGGCGACTGGGAAGCATATCACTACTGATGATTATCAAGTAGCAGGAGTGAAAGCGCTGATTTCTAATGCTTTACTACTTAGTTTCAAGCCGGGCATAGAAACAGTAAAAAAATTACATGGCTTGCACAAATTTATGAATTTCAAAGGAGTCATTTTTACTGACTGCGGGGGATTTCAGATGTCCCGTGGCATTTTCAAAACTAAAAGCAAGAAAGGGTTACATTTCAGAAATCCTTTCGACAATAGTCCAGTGGTAATCACTCCACAGAAAATAATGAATATCGAATTGACTTTAGGCAGCGATGTGGCGATGATGCTGGATGATATGTCCGGATATGGAGTAAGTAAGGAAGAAGCTCGCCAAGCGATGGAAAATACTCATCGCTGGGGTCGCGAGTCTTTACAATGGCATAAAAAATTAAAAGGTGATTCTCAACATCCCAAACAATTATTATTCGGTATTGTACAAGGAAATTTTTATCCTGATTTACGAGAAGAATCGGCCAAATTCATTAACTCGTTAGATTTTGATGGTATCGCTATCGGTGGAGTGGCTATCGGAGAACCGAAAGAAGATATGTATGCTGCGGTTGACGCAGCTCTGCCTTTTATCACCAAAGATAAACCACGTTATGTGATGGGAGTTGGCAGTCCAGAAGAACTGCTTGAATTAATCAGCAGGGGCATTGATTGTTTTGATTCCGTGTATCCGACGCAGAATGCTCGGCATGGGACTATGTTTACTGCTGACGGCAAAATTTACATGGACGGATTAAAACACCAGCATGATTTAACTCCTATTGATAAAAATTGTAAATGTCATACTTGTCAAACTTACACCAAAGCGTATATACATCATCTGATGAAAATCAAAGAACCAGCTGCTAAACGTCTGATGAGTATTCACAATCTGTATTTTGTGCTGCAATTAGTGGAGAAAGCAAAGGAGCATATTAAAGCAGGAACTTTTGCAAAATTTAAAAAAGAATTTCTACAGGCTTGGGAGAATTCCCGGAAGAAAAAGTAGTCTATTATAAAATAAAAATATCAAGAATAAAAAAGCTTACTTACTGCTAGCTGCCTGTCTTTCCAGATCCCGTTTCTTAGCAATAGCGTTGCTTCTTCCGCTGGATTGAGCCGCATTAATGATCTCGTCAGCAAGAGCATCGGCGATCTTAGTTTTCTTGTTGAATGTTTTTACGTATGCTCCTTGAGTTATGCTGCGGAGAGCTAAATCAACTCTTCGCTGCGGAGCGACGTCCACTGCTTTTGGATACCTTGCTCCACCGTATTCAATGGCGATGACTTCTTCCCGAGGAGCAGCATTTTCAACCGCTTTCACTAAGATAGCAAGAGGATTCTGTTTTAATTTCGCTTCTGCTTTGGCCAGAGCATTTTTTACCGTGTTTAACGCTTTTATTTTCTTTCCGGTGTTGTGTCCGGAGCTCATGAAATGCTTTTTACCTTTGTGGCCGGTCTGCATCAGTTTGCTGGCTAATCTTTCGACAATGAAAGTATTAGATTTATGGAATTTGTTTCCTGCGTAGCGAGCACCGGTCTTAGGAGCGATCTTTGGATCAAGAGTGATGTAAGGAACCAGTCCTTTATCTGCTACAGAAACGCCTTCTGCGGTCCATTTGTTGAAAAATTTTATAGTTGCCATTTTATTTTACTAGTTCCAGCGCTTGAATAGTTTTTTGTTCTACTTTATGAAAAGATTGTTTAAGAATATTCTCAAATAATCCTCGTTGAGCATCGTTAACGTTGCTATCGTATTTTATGTGAGGTATTCCTGTACCCCCATTTGCAAGATAATACTGTGTCAATTTGTGGGCTACTTTTCTTAATGGATGAACTATGCTAAAGGAAGTATCTAACGGGGCATTCTCTTTAAATGCTCTCGTATCTTTATTAGGGTTATATGATATTTCACCAGTAATAGGATAATATCCTCCGATTCCTTCAGCAACAACAGCACGTTCAGTAACATTCATACCTCTTCCAACTCGATCTTCAATAGATAATGTGTATGTTATTTGAGTCATGTTTACCTTCTCGCTTTTTCTAATTTACCTCGTAGTAAGGCATTTAAGCTTTGATCGTTAACTTTGATAATCTGCCATCTGATACAAGGCAAGTCTCCTTTGGAACGGCCCATTTTTCCGCCAATCTGTTCTATAAGTACTTCATCGTGCTCGTTGATGAGCTTCTGCGCTCCGTCGCCTGGCATAAAGGCAGTAATCTGTTTACCATTCTTTACTAACTGGACTCTAGCACACTTTCGCATACCCGAACAGGGTTGTTTTGCCTCAACTTGTAATTTTTCTAGAACAATGGCTTTTGCTTGTGAAGAACCTTCTAATGGATCTACTTTCTTTCGTAATTTTGTACGTGAAGTTAGCTTGAACTGAACTCTTCGTTTCTGCAGTTTCTTTGCCGCAGCCAATCCGTTTGATTTTTTTCCCATTTTTATATGACTTTAACTTCACGATTAAAGAACCGCTTCACGGCTCTGTTGATAAGCTTTAGGTTTCTCCCCTGCCTACCGATTAATAAACTTTTTGCTTTTTTATTAGTCTCTTTGATGATTATAGCGTCTTGTTCTTCGGTTATCGACTGCACCCGCAGAGGATAAATTATATTTTTGACAAACTCAATCACATTATCATGATATTCGATGACTCTTATTTTTTTCTGTAATTCCTGCTGCAGGCGCTTGATGTTACTTGCGCCTTTTCCGATGGCCTTTCCTAATTCTCCCGGCGCAACAACAAAAAAGATGCTGTCTTCCTCATCGGTAAAGCAATCCTTCACCTTGGCTTTCGTGATTCTCTCCATCAGGGAAGATAAACCCATAATTTCTTGATTAAGGATTACTCGTGTCAATTTTTACTCAGTGGTGGCTAGCACGGCGATAAAAAAGTTTTTCTTACAGAACAAACCTAGCTCTTCATTGCTTAGGGCAAGTTCTATTACCGGAACTTTTGCCAGTTGGGCGAAATGGACCAGATCTTCTTTAAGATCTTTTGGACAATTGTTTGCCATGAATACTTTAACCAAGCCTTTTTCTCGCAAGTGTTTTAAGACTCGCTCTTTACCGATAATGGTTTTGCCATCCTGAAGCTTTGCTTTCAGGTCTTTCATATCTTTCTCAAGGTTTTCTGTTGCCATTTTTATTGTGATTCTGGTTTGATTTTTAAATGTTTATCTTTAATGTCTTTCTTATCATTTCATCTTGGTCACTAAACCAGGCAATCCTGTTCCAACAGGAACTGGCTGGTTGATCATGACGTTTTCTACGACGGAAGTTAAGTAATCCACTTCTCCTTCTAAGGCAGCGTTAATCAAATGCTTGATTGGTGTTTCGAAGGATGCTCGAGCCAAGACGCTGGCTTTTTCTTTTACGACGCCGTATCTGGTCACTCCTTTAACTACACCAGTTGCACACATGATATCTGCTACCAGCATAATATGGCGTACGTCGATGTTCAGACCTTGCGCTTCAATTACTTTGAATACTTCACGGATGATTGCTTCACGGGCAGCTTCCACGCCTAAGACTTCGTAGATCTCATAAATATCGTTACTCATAGTCCTGGCTTCATCTACTTCTGGAAGAGCTAAAATGTCTTTGAGGTTAGTTCCTGAAGTCAGAACAATATATTCTTCTCCTCGTTTGACCGGAAGCACTTGCTTTATACTTTTTATCCCGGTGATTTTGAGTTCTTTGATTTTTTCTTTGAGATTGTAAAGGTCTTTTAGTTCCTGGGTTTTTCCTGTTTTAGCAAGGATGATCTCATCATCGCTGCTTTCGATGCTGAATCCTTTTACTTTGGCCTTAATCACTTTAGCTAAATCTTTTGCAGATAAGTCGTAATCTGCCAGCAAGGATCTGTTCACGGTAACTTTAAGCACTTGATCAAATATATTAAGAGAATATTCTGAGGCCAGCTCACCAAAGGTGGTTTCTTTTATTTTTGCGGCAAATTTCTTTAAGCGGTCGATGTCGCTGTTGTATGGCTCTTTCAAGAAAATTTCCATCATCGGTGTCTTGATATCTTTTCGAGCATCAAAAATTTCAATGATACGGGGAAGACCAGTAGTGACGTTCATCTCTGAAACTCCTGCGAAGTGGAATGTATTCAGAGTCATCTGCGTACCTGGTTCGCCGATACTTTGGGCGCTGACTAAGCCGACACATTCTCCCGGATTAACTTTTGCAGTTTCATGTGCAGTGACAATAGTGTCCATCACTTTAGTGAGGTCTGCTTTTGATATATTAGCAGGAAGATGTTCTTTGACTTCCTGGAGTACAGTAGAGGAAAGCTTGTCTGCGTATTCTTCAATGGCCTTTTCGTGGTCAGTTTTCATCTTAGTTATCTCCACCTGTAATTTGTTGAATGATCTCTTTAACATCAATGACCCCGTTCTTGGTCTTGGAAACGTCTAAGCCATCTTCTCCGTAGGAGAACTGAACTATTTTTCCGCTGGCGTCACGAACAGAACCATCATACGCTACTTTGAGATCCTGCATGGCGTTAGATAATCTCCTATAAAGGTATCCTGATTTAGGTGTTCTCAGAGCAGTATCCATCAAAGCGTCTCTTCCGGTCATCGCTCCAAAGAAAAACTCGCTGGGCGTCAAACCGCTTTTGAAATTATTTCTGATGAAACCGCGAGCTTTTGGACTAAGGTCTTTAGTCTTGAAGTAAGAAAGAGTTCTTCCTTTGTATCCTGATTCGATCCGTTTTCCGCGCAAGGCTTGCTGACCTACGATGGCAGTCATCTGCGCTATGTTCAGAGGGTTTCCTCGAGATCCGCATTTTGCCATAGTGAGAGCAGAACTATCTTTAGCTTGACGGATGGCGATATCTCCGCTTTTGTTCCTGGCCCGGTTAAGAGCTTCCAAGATGCGTAATTCTAAAGTCTCTGAAATGGTTCTTCCTGGCAGCGCTTGTAATTTTCCTGCATAAAATTCATCGATAAGTTTCATAGCTTCTTCTTCTGCTTTCTTAATAGCGTTGTTGATTTCTATTTTGGTCTCTTCCAATAGTTCTAAATCACCGACTCCTATAGAAAATCCTCGTCTAGTAAGTACAGCAATTCCTAATTTGGAAATTTTACCCAATAGATCGGCAGTAAAGGCAGGTCCGTATCTTTCGTAAATGTTACGCAGCATCAATCCGCTTTCTTGTCCTAAATTAGACTTGTCCATCACGCCGGTTTTTAATACGCCTTTCACAATCTTAACTTGATTGCCTGCTTTGTCTTCACCCAAAAAGTTGAAATCTTGTGGAAGAAGTACTGAAAATACTTCTTTTCCGTCAATCTTTTCTTTGTTAGGCAAAGGGGAAAGATCTTCTACGCCACAGCTGTATAATAAATCAACTGCTTCGTTTCTGCTAAGGACTAATTCTTTGGTCAATAAATAGTTTCCAGTAATAGCATCGTGAATACATCCAACTACGCTTAATCCGTAACGCGGACTGATAATCTGTGTTTCTACTAACATCAAAATCCGAGCTTCTGCCCTTGCTTCTTCATTTTGAGGGATATGGAAGTTCATCTCGTCTCCGTCAAAGTCAGCGTTGTAAGGATTACATACTGCTGGATTGAGGCGGAAAGTATTGCCTGGAAGTACTTTCACCAGATGGCACATCATACTCATCCGATGTAAGGAAGGCTGTCGGTTGAACAAAGAGACATCTCCATCAATTAAATGTCTTTCGACGATAAATCCTTCTTCTAATTCTTCTAAAATCTCTTCTTTAGTCTCATCAGTGATTGTTTTACGTCTTCCATTCGGTTTAATGACATAATTAGCGCCAGGATATTTTTTTGGTCCGTTTTCTACCAATTTTTTCAAGTGTTCTTTGTTCCAGTCGGAAACTCGTTCAGGGATAGTAAGCTGCAGGGCGATGCTTAATGGCACCCCTACTTCATTAAGGCCGATTAAAGGATCAGGGCTGATAACCGTACGCGCAGAGAAGTCAGTTCTTTTACCAGCTAAGTTATGTCTGATACGCCCTTCTTTGCTCTTGATTCTTTCAGACAAAGTCTTCAAAGGTTGTCCTCCTCGATGTCGTGCTGGAGGAAGCTGTGCTACTTCATTATCAAAGAAAGTGGTGACGTGATATTGCAGTAAGTCCCAAAGGTCTTCAATAATCACTTCTGGCGCTCCTGCGTTGATGTTTTCGAAAAGCCGTTGGTTAATCCTGACAATGTCTCCTAACTTGTGTGTTAGATCGTCTTCACTACGTTCACCAGATTCCAAAGTGATGCTTGGCCTCATGGTTACGGGAGGAATCTGTAAGACAGTAAGAATCATCCATTCAGGTCGGAAATGCTTGTGATCAAAGCCGAAGATCAATACGTCTTCTTCAAGTACTTTTTCTAGCCGCGCACGAAGTTCGATTGGACTAAGGCGTGTCTCTCCTTCATAAAAGTTGTATGGTTTTTCTATCTTAATTTTATCTTGTTTTGCGTTACAATGCGGACATTTGTCTTTGGCTTTCTGTTTACTAACTATCTCTTTTACTTTTCTACGTCGTGATTCTAAATCTTCTGTTTCACTCTCTTTGTTCAACAGGGCTACATATTTTTTTACTTTTTCTTCTGGAATAAGCACTCTGCCGCAAGCTTTACAGGTTGATCTGAGCAGGTCAAGGATCTGGCGTACAAATTTAATGTGTACTACCGGCCTGGCTAATTCGATGTATCCAAAGTGACCTAGGCTTTCTTTTAATTTTAATCCGTCTGTTTTACAAATAAGTCCAGGGTCTATAACTCCTAGACGAAGATCCATCAAACCGCCATCAACAGGATATCCTTCTTTATCGTATAATTCAGGGGTAACTATTTTTGCGGCAGCTGCGTCTATCATCATCTTTGGAGATATTACCTCAAAAGAGATGCTGTCTATTTTCTTGTGGACTTCTGGATTCATTTTTTTGGCCTTTTGTCTTTTTTATTTTGTTAATTAGTATTTACTTTTCAAGTGTAATCTAGGGTAAATCCCTAGGGTTCTTATCTCGTCAAGGAGCAACTTGAAAGCATAGCTGATCTCAACATATGATATCTCGGAGTTTTCTCCATATAATGGGGAAACAGCTCTTCCTTTTCTGGCGTCGTAGAAGCCCATCAATCCTGATTTTTCACAGACAGGAATAACTACCCTGTCTGAATCAAATCGTTCTTTCAGCAGCAAGCTGGCGCCGTGAGCTATGAATGTATCTTTTTCCATCTCTCCAAGACGTAGCCCTCCTTCTTTAGCTTTACCTTCAGTAGGTTGCCTGGTCAATAATTGGATCGGACCTCGCGCACGAGCTTGTAGTTTATTTGCAACCATATGGCGCAGACGCAAGTAGTACATGTTTCCAACAAAGATTCTGGCCAACATTTTCTTTCCAGTCCTTCCGTCGTAAAATACTTCTGTCCCATCTTCAGTGAAGCCTAATGCTGATAATTGTTTTCGTAAATCTTCTTCTTTTTCTGCTTCAAATAAAGTGCCATCAACATAACGTCCAGCAAGAGCGCCGACCTTTCCGCCCAACAGTTCTACTAAGTGGGAAACAGTCATCCTTGAGGAAACTCCGTGCGGGGTGAAAATCAAGTCAGGAGTAATTCCGCTTTCTGAAAAAGGAAGATCTTGTGGAGGTACAAGGATACCTACAACTCCTTTCTGTCCGTGTCGGCTGGTGAATTTATCTCCTATCTCAGGTATTCGCTCATCACGTAAACGAACTTGAACTAATTTATTTCCTTCTTCGTTTTCAGTAAGCACGACAAAATCAGCAACGCCTCTTTCTCCATGCTTTAAATTTATAGAACTTTCTCGCCTGGTCGCAGCAGCTAAATTATATTCGTCCATGCTGCTCAAGAATCGCGGCGGACTGGTTCTACCGATAACAACATCTCCTTCATTTACTTTAGCTTCAGGATAAAGAATCCCATCGCTTTCTAAGAAGCGGTAATCATGTTCACTGCGATATCCTTTGACATCTTTATCTGGAATAGAAACCTCGTCAATCAATCCACCTGAGTAACGCAGCTCTTGCGCATCTACTGGTCGAAAATAAGTGCTTCGTGATAATCCTCGCTCTACGGAAGCTTTTCCTAAGATGACTCCGTCTTCCATGTTGTATCCGTCGTAACTCATGACTGCTACAATCATGTTTTGCCCGGAAGGATGTTGGTCATATTCTGTAATATCATGAATTTTTGTTTTAACTATAGGAAATTGAGGGTAATGAAGCAGGTTGGAATCCATATCCATACGTAGATGGAAGTTAGCGGCGTAAAATCCTAACGCTTGCTTTTGGTTCTTGCTTCCAATGATAAGACGGGATGATTGGTTGTAGTTTCCGAATGGTACTAGTGAGGTAGTGATTCCGCTGATGGAGCCAGGAGAAATTTCCATATGGGTGTGTTCAGGAGTAAGTTGATCTTCTGAATATCCTACTAACGCATTTTCTTCTTCTGCAGCGTCAAGATATTCAATTACTCCCTGACGTATTAAATCATGCCAGGTAATTTCTCCATCGTCTAATTGCTTAAGATGCTTTTCTGAGAGTAATGGTTTTCCTTCTTTGACGATAATCAAAGGCCGATGCGCTCTTCCCTCGTCAGAATATAAATGGACCTCCTGCGAAGCCATATCATGATAAACATTCACTTCTTCAGAGATAGATCCTTTCCGTCGAAGATCTTTTACTTCCGCTACAAAATGGGCGGGGTTCTCTACGGTTCCAACATATTTTGAGTTAAGGTATATATCTGTCATTTTATTTTGCTTCCTGTAAGCCAATATTCTTTATTTTTTCTAATAATTCATTTTCATCTCTGCTTTGAGTGATTGAACAGAGCATAGCGAGGTTCTTCCTCAGTCCGATGTTGGTTCCTTCTGGAGTTTCAATTGGGCAGAGCCTACCTAAGTGTGTGCTATGCAAGGCTCGTGCATCGAAGTTTTCTTGGGAAGTGGAAAGAGGACTTACTACTCTTTGTAAATGTGAAATCATATCCAAGTAGTTGGTTCTACTCATTCTTTGGGAAATTCCCTGTCTGCCGCCTACCCATTCTCCGGTAGCCATAGCGGAGTAAAGTCGTGAAGTCAATAATTTCCCACGAATGATGACTCTGATTGAAGGTAATTTCCCTCTCTTGATGATCCTTTGGAAATTGTAAAGAATATCCCCTACTAAAATCTTGAAGTTGACTCTGAAGAGATCAATCAGCAAGTCACCGCTTAAGCGCAGGCGCTTGTTCATGTAATGATCTTTATCGTCAGAAGCTCGAGAACCGTTGCTGACATCGATGAATTTCTTGAGCATCTTACATAGATTCAAGGCTTTGACACGCATGGCTGCTGCTTCCATCCCAACATTGGGCAATAAATATTTGTCCAGCAGCTCTTTGGTTCTTTCCATGCGGATCTCTTTAGGCTGGGCTACGCCGATTCTTTTGGCGATATAATCTATAGCATCTTCTTGAGTTTTAATGTCGACAAACTCAAATAAATTTAAAATCACTTCTTCGTAATTCTTCTCGGTAGAGATTGTTTTCATGATGTCTTCATCTTTTACTAAGCCTAGGGCTTTCAGAATTATGACAATAGGCATAGATTTTACCCTAGTGAAGGTCAAATAATAAATTCCATCTTTTTTCCTTTCAAAGGTATGTGGTATTTTATATGATCCTTTGCTGGCAAAATATCTGCCGGTGCATCCTGATGGATCATCTTCAACAATAAAATTGTTTCCAGCTAAGTCTTCTACGGTAACAATGACTTTTTCTGTTCCGTTAATGATGAAGTAACCTCCTGGATCTGTAGCATCTTCACCGCGTTTGATAAGCTCTTCTCTACTTAATCCATGCAGATGGCAGTATTTACTGCGCAACATAATTGGTATCTTTCCTACTTCTGTGATGAAATTTTCTCTCTGCACATCATTAACATAGGTGCTGATCTCTAAATTGATAGGAGCAGAATAAGAAATTTTTCGCAGACGCGCTTCAATAGGGTAAATAGGCCTTTTACTTCCGTCAGCTTCGGTGATCTCTGGCTTTCCGACGGTAATACGTCCGAAGCGGATCTTAAATTTTTCAATATTATGTGGAATTATGGCAGGTTCTGCTTCTTTATTCTCTTCTATGACTTCCTGCAGACCTTTTTCGATAAGAGTGTTAAATGATTGGATATTGCTTTCTACAAATTTCTTTTCTTCAAAATACTTTTTTATAAGAATTGATCCGTCCATTTTCACCCTTCCACAACCTCGCGGTAATATGCGCTTTTGCCAGCAGTTTTGCTTTCTCGCACTATTTTTATGATATCTCCTGCTTTAACCCCTAGATGCTTAATGGCGGGATCCTGTTCGGCAATTTTAGGTAAATCGTGCTGATTAATATCGTACTTAGTAAGAAGGCTTTCTTTTTCTGCATCAGCTACTTTGCTGTGCGTGCAGACCAGTTGATGAATTGTAACGTTAAAGCTCATTTTTGCTGATTTTGCCCCCATTGTTTTTTGATGGTAATAATCTTGGATAATAATATGATAATAACCTAATAACCCATAGATAATAATAGCGGGCCGGGAGGGATTTGAACCCACGACCTCCTGATCTCTTCACTTTTAGTTGCCTAAAAGTCAAGCGCTCCACCAAGCTAAGCTACCGGCCCATACGCCCTGGCCGGGATTTTCTTGTTGATTGTGATACATCTCCAACCACACTTTGAACCCGGGTCGAAGCCTTGCTGCGCAGAATTCTGCTTGAATTCTGGTTTGCCCGACAGGGCTTCATGCTAGGCCGAACTACACCACCAGGGCAGCAGCAACACAGCATTACATCTACGAATCATTCATTTTATAGAGTGAAATGTAGAGAATCTGCTGCCATTTTTTAGCTAAAACTATGGGTTGTTTATAAAGCTTTTGTTTTTGGTATTTAATTTGTTCATTTTAGTAGTTACAGAAAACGAAGAAATTGAAAAAGTCCCCCTTCCCGGACATTCTCACTGGCGTTCAAGGCATTGTCGCCTCGGGCGCCAATATTTGAACCGGGGATCCCTCGGTGACTACACGACTGATTGTTTTTCATCCAATTACGTCGCTAAGACGGTGTGTCAAACAATTGCTACAGCCGAGTGTTCTAGCCGCTAAACTAAAGGGGGATTTGTCCTTTGAGTTATGGTTTGTTTATTAAGTTTTTGCTTGAAGATGCCTTTTATGAAATCAAAACTCTTATATACCAAAAAGTTTTACTAGAACATCATTACTGGAACATAATTGTTCTGAGTATGAATAGAGGATTTTGAAAAAATCATTCAAAATCCTTCTTTGAAGGCATTTTTTGTATAAGCTTTCAATAAATAGAGGTGATAGTATGGCAAAGAAGATGAGTGGAGGGCGTGGCATGTTAGGTAGCTGGTCCTTTTTAGTAGGTTTGCTTCTGGCAGTACTTTTAGGAGTAGGACTTACCGGTCCTTACGCAGCACAGATGGTGTGGGCAGTATTCCTTCTAGGTATCGTAGTAGGATTATTGAACATAACTTCCACCGAAGCGTCAGCATTTCTGACCAGTGGAACTGTTTTAGTGTTGGTATCATTCCTAGGGTCGCAAGCAGGAGTATTCGACGGTGTTGCACCAGTGCTAGCAAGTGTGCTTAAGGGAATCTTAACATTATTCGTCCCAGCAACTATTGTTGTAGCAGTACGAGCAGTATTCGGTTTAGCAAGAGATTAAATTTTCTTTTTTTCTTTTTTTAATTTCTTTTTGATTTCTTTATTAATCATTTAAAATGATAAACTTTATTAATGGTCTGAATTTTGCTTTCTAGATATGCGGTAGTCGTATAGTGGTTAGTATGCGGCCTTGCCAGAGATTTGTGAAAAATCTGTAATGAGGCTGCGACCGGGGTTCGACTCCCCGCTACCGCACTTATTTTTTTTTCTGTAGGAGTTAAAGATGAGTTATATTATATTTTCAGGCACAGATAAACATTTAAACAAAAAACCAATCTCCATTTTCAGCAGCTAGAGGCGAAAGAAGAGGTTGAGCTTGTGAAATCCAGCTGGTTAATCGAATGATAGTAAAACCTGTCTCGCAAGATCTTTGCTGCTTAATATGGTGCTTAATATGATTAATACGTTTTAGTTGGAGAGATAATTATGAATTCTGAAGAAATTGTACAGGCAATGGATTTGAGTATGAATTATGAACAACGAGTTGGAGATGCTGCTGCTTTCATAGAACAATTTTTTCCCCATGATTTTAAACCTGTGTTTGGAATAGTTCTTGGTTCAGGATTAGGAGACTTAGCAGATTCGATAAAAACATATTCAGCGATTCCCTATAAAGATATCCCTCATTTTCCACAGACAACTGTTCCTGGTCATGAAGGAAAACTCATAGTGGGCGAACTTGCTGGTGTTCCTTTAATCGGTCTTAAAGGAAGAAAGCATTACTACGAAGTTGCTGATTTGCTTTTTAATGCAGGAATGTTGCAAGTAATTTTTCCGGTGCATGTTCTGGCAGAATTAGGTGTTAAAAATTATTTCGCCACCAATGCGGTGGGCGGCTTGAATAAAAATTATAATGTGGGCGATATTATGGTTATCGACTCACATATCAATACCATTCCGAATGCGTTGCTAGGCAAGCAGCATGATTTTAAGCGAGTTGATAATGGTGAGCAAGTATTACGTTTTCAACCCATGAACGGTGCGTACGATAAGGATCTGTCCGGTTTACTGTTGGAAGCAGGAAGATCGCACAGTAAAAATCTACATCAAGGAAAATACCTGGCAGTTACTGGGCCAACTTATGAAACAGAAGCAGAATGTGTAGCTTTTAGAGGCATGGGCGCAGATGCAGTGGGAATGTCTATCACTCCGGAAGTGATTATTGCGAGAAATAGAGGTATGAATTGTGTAGGGATGTCTTGCATCACCAACAAGATCGCTGCTGACGGCACCAATGCAACTAATCATAAAGAAGTGACCGAGACTCTTAACAAAAAGGAAACTCGTGAGCGCTTGTCAGGAATAGTGCAGAATTTCTTTGCTTTGTACAAAGAACAGCTCATGAATAAATAATTTTATATATCTCTTCTTCTTTTAGGTTTGAATGAGAGAGGTATTGGAGTTTAGAAAACTATTTTTAATCTCTATTTTAGTTGTATTATTATTTCTTTTCGGCTGTCAACAATCACAGGTACAGAAAACCGAAACTCCAGCCGTTGCAGAATCAGTTGCAGAAGCTGTTCAAGAATCATCAGAGGTAGTATCAGAACAGCAGGAAGTTATTGGCTGTGAATATAATTCTGATTGTGAACAAGGCTTATTATGTATCAATAAGGGATGTAAAACTTTAGCAAGTCTGTATAACACTGATTGTGTGAACAAATGCAGTGTGAGTGCTGTAAAGGTGCAAACCAGCGACGGGGAAGAATACGACTTATCATTAGGTCAGGGAAGTTATACTGCTGCTGGGGCTTTGGAATGGAAGCTGATGAAAACACCGGATTATTGTAAAGGAGAAAATCCTTTAGTGGCGGTTAATATTATCAAGAAAACGACTGGCAAGGTGGTCGGCGAACAAGTTCTTACCCTGCATAAAGGAGATACTAGTGAAGTAGTCACTCATCCGACGGTCAAGAGTGTGAAGTTTACGGCAATGTTGGCGGATGTTACGGAGAAATGTTCTTAGATTAATATTAAAAAAAGTGGCCCTGCCGGGATTTTCATGAAGCGAACCTGGTCTGCATTGCTCGTGGAGTTTCCAAAGGAATACCCCACTTGACAAACTTGCATAGGTTACTTGCCTTTTGAACCCAGGACCTCTGGCTTTCCAAGCAGAATTAATGGTGTGTTTGATTGAACCATTAACGGTCATATAAGACCAGCGCTCTAAACCAGGCTGAGCTACAGGGCCAGGCTGAGAAGAATTACTTTTCTTTAAAAGGTTGTCGCATCCAGCTGATGATTTCATCTTTCCTTTTTGGTGTGCTTTTTAAATCATTTATAAACCACTAGCTATTCTCTGTTTTTCCTACCTAAGAATTACTACAAACTTATATAAAGCAAAAAATAAGCATTTCTCTACTGGTTTACATGAACTTTAATCAAGTTAAGAAATTAATGGACCGTAAGAAGACTTCTCGGAAAGGGGAGAATGGTCATGCGTTGATAATAGGTGGTTCTGAAGAATATACCGGGGCAGTGATTCTTGCTGGCCTTGCTGCTTTACGGGCAGGATGTGATATGGCAACAGTAGCTGCTCCTGAAAAGGTAGCTTGGGCAGTACATCAATTTTCCCCCGATTTGATGACCTATAAAGTCAAGGGAACAAGTTTTAATATCAAGAATGCCAAGGAGATGGTAAAATATGCTGATAAATTTGATGCAATCTTGATTGGCAATGGAGTCACCAGAAAAGCAGACAAGTTCTGCCAGTATTTTGTGCACAAGTCTCAGAAATTTAAAGTGATTGATTCTGATGCATTAAAATCTCTTTCCTTCAAGGATTTCAATAACAGCATCATCACTCCCAATGAGACAGAGTTGGAACTGATGTTAGTGAACAGCAGCAAAGAATTTCTTCTTCCTAAGCTGCGTGAAGCCAATGCTAAGGAAAAAGCAGAGATTCTGCAAGGAAACCTTAGATATTTTTTGCAAAATAATAACGTGCTGTTAGTAAAAGGCCCGACTGATTTGATTATTTCTGCCAGTAAGATCGCTTACAATCGGACCGGTAATCAAGGTATGACTAAAGGTGGCACTGGAGATATTTTAGCTGGCTTAGCGGTAGGCTTTTTAGCTAAATCCAAGGACTTATTCAAAAGTGCGGTCGCCGCATCTTTTATCAACGGTCTTACCGGCGATTTGTTGTTAAAGAAAAGGAGAGGATACACATTTCTTGCTTCTGACATTTTAGAAGATTTAGCGAAGATTCAGAAAGTTGAGAAGCAAAAAAAAAGGTAGTGGTTTACGATAGTGGTTTACATTAAATAGACCAGAAAGCCCCGTATTTTAAGACAGGGATGAATGGCTTTCTAGCCTATTTATGTCACAAAGTGCGGGGATTAGAAAGCGTCTCTTTTCAAGCCTCACCCTTTAGGGCGAGGTGAGACGCTTTCCCGCACTTTCATGACATTATACATAAAATATTGAGGTGAAATGAATGATGGATTGCGGATGCGGAAGTGGAGTCTGTGGCAAGTGTCATGGCGTTAAGAAGTTAGTGTTAGGAGTTCTGGTATTAGCCTGGGCTTTGTGGTTGCCTGCATTGGATTGGAGACTAGTTTTAGGTGCTTTGTTGGTTTTGATGGGAGTACTGAAGTTAGTAAAACCTAGTTGCGGACATTGCGACATGCCTGATAAGAAGAAAAAGTAAATTTTTTATTTTCTATTTATTTTTATTTTGTTGAGAATATTCTTTTTAACTTTATGATGTTAATTTTATGTAACTTTAAGATTAAGAACTCGCTTTTTCACAGAGGCAACCGATACCTGGGGTCTTTACGTCAGAACATTTGTTTACTCCTTCAAAATCTTGATAAAACGCTATCTGATCAGCTCTAGCTACATCATTTGAATCATCAGCATAGTAACATATAATTCTTTTTCCTGGACATTTGGCGTCAACGCTTTTCCAAGACAAAAGTTTCCAGCCAGGAAGGTTCCAGTTTTGATTTTCTGAGGTGAGTTCTTTTGGACACTCTTGGAATAAGGTATTTTCCCCGGGCTGGACAGGACTGCCACCTTGCTGATTGGTAGGGGCTTGTTGTGAAGGTTGTACTTCTTTTGGGTTGCCGCTATCTGGTGTGAAAGAAGGAAGAAAAGTGGCTCTCTGACGGATAGCTTCTCCCGCTAGCGCTTTAATAGCGACATTACGCTGTAAAAAATATGCAGCAATGCTCAAAATAATAATTATAACTAAAAGAGATACTAACAAAACCTGATGCCGAGAAATACCTTTTTGTTTAACCATCATACCTCTTTAATCTCTAGAAAAGAAAAGAACTATTTAATACTTCCTTTTCGGCAGTTACTCGGGCTTGGCTCTCCTTCTTAGAGAGCCTCCTGAATAGGCTCTGTAGAAAATCTCGCATCCGCTCGGGTTAGCATCAGATTCGCTTGTCGATAGTTGAATAATAGTAAATACATCCCCGTAAGGGACTTCCCCCTGTCTTTGGTTTATGTACAAAAATAGTAAGCTCATGGTTTGATGCTAACCTACTTTTTCTACAGAGCCTACTGAATACAAAAATTTAAATATGAAAAGTGATAAAGGGCTGTTATGTATACTGATATGATCTATGGTTTTTACCAACATCCGGTAAACTTTTTTGTTCTATTAGTTCTTATTTGCGTCTGGGAATTAGTCTGGAAAGGATTCGGCTTATGGCATTCTGCCCAAAATAAGCAGAACGGTTGGTATATTGCCATGCTTTTGTTGAATACGGCTGGGTTGTTGCCTATAGTGTATCTTATCTGGTTTAAGCCTAAACAGAAGCGAGAAGCTCATTTGAAGCAGGCAACAAGATCGGTTAGGAAGAAGAAGTGATTATTTAGGAAAAAGCTTTAGTTATATTTTTGATGAAAAGGTTACGAGATGGAAGAGGAATGAAGAATGTATCAAACAAAAAGTAATATGACTTACCCGTCGTTATTGGTTATCTTAGGTGGAGCAACATTATTAGCAGCTCAATGTGTTGATGGAAAGAATAAAACACAAGACGCTCGAAAAGATGAATCTTTACTCTATCAAGAGCAAACTGAAAACGTTCTCGGCAATGAAAAGCCAGAAACCTACGTTGAACTAAATGGCGTGAAATATTATTCCCGCATTGACGGTAAAGATATTAGTGATTTGGTTAAGAAGTAATTTTTTGACAAGTTCTGCTATCCTTTAATCACTTCATCTCTTCTATCTCTACTTTTCCTTTCTTAGCGCGAACAGTAAATTCTTTTTGCTCTGTAAAGCGGCACATCCGGGTGACCCATTCCGGCAGCAGAATCCTTTCTCCGCGAAAGAGCAGATGAGTGATCACTTCTTGAATTGATTCGTTTCCTTCCAATTGCAGTTCTTTCATGACTTTATCAGTGGCATTTTTCTTTTCACCTTGAAGGTTTTCTTCTGTTTTCTGGTGCAAGAAGCGGGCAATTTCGTCAGGAATATCTATGCCCGTAACTTCCATTAAACCCTGCAAGCCAGGTGAGATATTTGCTTCGATCACTAATGGCCCGGTCGGTCCTTCTAAAATATCTACTCCGCAGATATCTGCCTTAAGCGCTTTCGCAGTGGCGATAGCCAAATTAATGATTTCTCGGCTTAACTGCACTTTAACTCCTTTACCGCCGGCATGGATGTTAGCTCTTTTTTCCTCAGTCTGGGCTTTCCGTTTCATGGCCGCTACGACTTTATCGCCGACCACCAGAGCACGGATATCTGTTCCGCTGGTATCAATATATTCCTGGATAATAAATGGCTGATTGAGCGCTCCTAACGCATCAAGCAGGGAGGAGGCAGAACTGATGGAATCAGCAAACATGACTCCTTTTCCCTGCGTCCCTTCAGGGAATTTCATGACGATGGGATAATTTACTCTTTTCAACAATTCTTTTGCCGTTTCAGTGGTAGAAGATAGATAGGTGCGCGGCATGGGGATATTCTGCTGTTGTAATACCAGATGGGTAAGAAGTTTATTGTGTACAGTAGTAAAGGTGCTGGTAGGAAGAGGTATATAACTTACTTTTCCATCCAACATGGAAGTGATAGAACAAAGAAGATTGGCGTAACGAAATGATCCTTTCACATAAACGCAGTCGTAATTTTCTAAGGATTTACCCTCGTAAAAAATACCACTTTCTTTTCCCAGGCGAATTTCTATTTTTTTTAATTCTAACTGATCTACTTGATCAAAATATTTTTTCATAGCTTCGCCAGTAATGAGCGAACTTTTGCTTCCTAAAGAGATGAGGGCTGCTTTCATTTTTTTTACTGGATCAATACCTTATTTTTTTGGATGTTCTTCATTTTGTTTCCAGCTTTTTCAAGGGATCGATAAGAAAATTACCTTTTTTGAGGATGTTTTGTCCCAATAAAATTCTATAAGTCATATGGCTTCGGTCAGCCAAGGTGAATTCTTCTTCTATTTTTGTCCCTTTTAGGACGATTTTAACTTTGAGGTTGGGTCTTTTTTTTATTCCGGAAGCAGATTTTACTAATTTAGAGCTGATAACAGGACCGAGTTGCAATTCTCCAGCAAGAGTGTAATCAATAGAAGAAGAAGTAGCTCCGGTATCTACTCTGGCCAAGACCTTGGCTTCTCGATCATTGCTTCCATGAACAGTGACAAATTCAATCAATCCTAAAACGACACGATCTTTCATGGGAATAGTATTGGTACTGTTTTTATAAGATTTGTGTTGTAATTATGGGCATAGTCTTAGAAATCTTTTTAAATCAGCCCTTGTTCCGTTTCTCCATGCCCCGGTGGTGTAGAGACTTAAAACTTCTAGTTTTAGTCTGCACAATCCGGACTATCATACTGCCCTTTCGAGGCGGTGACCCGGGTTCGAATCCCGGCCGGGGCGCTTTTTATCCATACACAAACAATAAATCATCCACAATTTCTTGGTCTATCTTCTTGTCGCTGCCGATACAGGCTCCTTCCTGCAGAATGGTATAAGGAACGAGCTCAGCTTGATAGTACATGATGCTTTCAGGATTAGGGGTATGTTGGAAACCAAAAGTATGCAATATTTCGTGTATTTCTACACTGGGATGTCCGCAACTACCAATGTAAAATCCAGAAGCGCCCGTTCCCGATGTTTCTGCAAACCCATCCAATCCAATAAGATCAATCTTGGCTTTCTTGATAGTAAATCCCTCGTAGTGAGTAATTTGCGCGACTCCAGCTTCATGCGGACAAATCCCTTCATATTCGTACACTATGCCTTCTTCTTTACGGATGTCTATTTTTTTTGTATAACAATCTTTGATGTATTTACAAGTAAGTTCGATGTTGGCATCCTCAATAACCTCTTTGAACTGTACCACTTTATCTGTCGCTTCTTGGATCCTCTCGAAAGCGCGGTGTATTTTCCTTGTTTCATAATCACCGCAATCATCTTGATTCATGATTTGATAAGTGATGGGCATTTTTTCCCATTTTACTTTTTTCTTTTCATATAATTCTAAATCTCTGGCAGTTATTTCTTTGTTTAGAATAAGCTCTTTTGAGTAATCGAAACACTGGCAAGAAAAGGTTTCACTGCTTTGGTTATATTGTAGCTTTGCTTGTTCTCCACCTCGCACGAAATTACAGAATTCGGTGCAATAATTGATGGTAATATTCTCCGGTTTAATAACATCTTCAGTAAGAATTATTTTTGGTTCTGAGACAGTTTCATTTATTTTTGATGTAACTGTCTCTTTAGTTGCCGGAGCGCATCCGCAAAGTAGGATGATCAACCCAATTATCATCATTACTTTTTTCATATGGTCTATGCATAGAAGTTTGATTATTTAAATCTTGATGTAGTTTATTTTTGTTTATCTGGTTTGATAAAAAGGAAGCTTATCTTTGGTAAGAAATGTTCTCAATGTCTCTAAGATGTCACCATCATCCATCAAGGTTGAGGTGCGTATTTTTCTTCTGGGGATATCGCTTCCTTTGTTGCTGTTAAGATTAAATTTTTTTCCAATTTCATACATAAATAATTCTTTTCCTTCTGAATTACATTCCCCGTAACAGAACATATTTATGGCGGGAAGAAGCATGTTTCCTAATAATGCTATGGCTTTATCATTATCTTCTTCAAAGTTACCACCATCAGAATAGTAGAAGAGGTAAATATTCCACTGTTCTGGAGGATAATCTTTTTGTATTATTTCTATGGATTTCTCAAATGCTGAAGAGGCATTAGTCCCTCCGTTCAGTCGCGTCCCATAAAAAACAGGACCTTCGACTTCGTAGGCATTAGTGGTATGCACAATAAATCTTTCTTCAAGATTCTGGTAATATCTCCCTATTATTCTTTGCACCCAGGAATTAGTTATTCTGCATAAACGACGTTCTTCATCACCCATTGAACCAGAAGCATCAAGCATGTAGAAAAGGACCGCGCTGGATTGCAGGTCAGGTTGATATGAAGCAGCTCGATAGCGAAAATCTTTGGTGATAGGAATGACTGCATTACCAGGCTGATAGTTTCCAGAAGCAGTCATCCGTTTCAATGCTTCTTTGTAGGTTCTTTTGAAATTTCGTTGCACGCCCTGTTCGGCGATTGATTTGTAAATCGGTTTTATGGTATGGATAGTCTGGTTCCCCTTGGGTTCTATGCAAGGCAGCCCTAATTCTTCTAACACTAATTCTTCAAGTTCATTTAAGGATATTTCCAGATCCATCAAATCTCCGGTATCGGAATCGTTGCTGCCGGCTGTTCCTCCTCCACCTGAATGATGAGGGTCTATAATATCTCCAATATCACCATCTCCTTGGGCTACTCCTCCCAGATTCCTTCCGTATCTAAAGCGTGGGATGTTTATGATTGGCACAGGGATGCGGATGTTCTCATCACCTTTTTTTCCAATCAGTTCATCTCTAGAAATATATCTTTTCAAATTTTCTTTTTTCCTGACATGGCCTTTAATCAGGCGCTTAAAACGTGCAGAATCGCTGGTGATATTACCTAAAGACATGCAGCTATGAATAAAATAATGAATATAAATGTTTAGCATTTACCGTAAAATAGAAGTTAAGAATTGATGGTTTTGGACAATTAGATTTATATATTTTTTAACGTATTTATAAGAAAAATGGTTTCTTTCACCTATATCGATACTGATAAAGCCCTTCTAGAAGCGGTCGGAGAATGGCAAAAAGCTACCGAGTTGGCGGTAGATTTGGAATGTGAGAATAATCTTCATCATTATGGGGCGTATATCTCACTTATTCAGCTCTCTACCAAGAACAAAAACTGGATTGTTGATGTACTGAAGTTAGTAAGCATAAAGCCATTGACAGAAGTTCTTGAGAATCCAGCAATCCAAAAAATATTTCATGATGTCAGTTTTGATTTTCGCATCCTTCAGGATCAATTTTCCTGCCACCCTCAACATATTTTTGATACTCAGATTGCCGCTTTATTTTTAGGAAAAGAACACCTCGGCTTAGGTGATTTGCTGAAAGAGTATTTTAATGCAGATAAAGAAAGTAAATATCAAATGGCGGATTGGACCAAACGGCCGCTTAATACAGAAATGCTGACTTATGCAGTGAAAGATACCACTCATCTGATTCCCCTGCGCGATATTCTTACCAAAGAATTGCACCAAAAAGGAAGATGGAGCTGGGTGGAAGAAGAATTTGCAGCATTGGAAGAAGCAGACTTTACTTATAATACTCAGACTTTTCTGGATGTGCGAGGAGTGCGGACATTCACCCCAGAACAACTGGGGATTTTTCGGGAATTGTTTCTGCTTCGGGAACAGTTGGCAGAAAAAGTCAATCGACCGGTTCATTTTGTCATCCGTAACGAGGATCTGAAGCAGTTTTCTCAACATCCTCCGCAATGGGAAAAAGTACGGGGAGTGCATCCGATTGTGCGCAGCCAAGCGACTTTATTTTCCAAAGCGGTGGAGCAAGGGAAGAAGGAACCATTTTTCATTCCTGTTCCTGAAAAAAAGAGATTATCACAGCTTCAGAAAGAACAGTTGGAAAAGCTTACTGAACAGCAGCATACTTTGGCGCATAAAACTAATCTGAAAGGCCATCTGATTATGAATAAAGAACAGATGATTATGATAGTACTATCTGGAAGATTTGATTGCTTGCGTGCATGGCAGAGGAAGTTGGTTGAAGAATCTGGGTTTAGGTTGTGATTATGGAAAGGAAAAATGGCCCGTGGATTATTAAAAGTACAATTTCTAAATATAAGAATCCTTGGATTGAAGTAAATGAAGATCAAGTAATCCGTCCAGATGGTAAACCTGGAATTTTTGGAATTGTGAAAATGATCAGCGGAGTTTCCGTCCTTCCATTAGATGAAAATGGGTTTATCTATTTGACTGAAGAATTTCGTTATGCTGTTGGTAGAGATAGTATTGAAGCAGTAAGCGGAGGAATTGATGGTGGTGAAAGACCACTTGATGCTGCAAAAAGAGAACTGGAGGAAGAGTTAGGAATTCAAGCAAAAGAGTGGATTAGTCTTGGAGTTGTTAATCCTTTTACAAGCGTGGTCCATTCTCCAGCTCATCTTTTTCTTGCTAAAAAGCTGAAATTCTCAGCAAAAAATCCAGAAGGGACAGAAATAATAAAAATGAAAAAGATGAAGATTGAAGATGCAATAAAGATGGTACTTGAGAGTAAGATAACTCATGGCCCTACTTGTGTCCTAATTCTTAAAGCAGTCCATTATTTGAAGAAACTAAAATAAAAAAATCACATCAAACTAAAAGGCCAAGGGGTTGCTATTGCTAACCACATCAAAGCTGATCCAAGAAGAGCCATGTTCTTCATGAAGTTGATCTTCTCAGACATCTGCTGTTCTTTTGGCGCGTTCCAGAAATCATGCATCTTGAAAGTAACTCCAAGATAGAACACAGCAAGGCAAAGCACTCCTATTGATGGATAAACTCCGGTCAACACACTGACGCCGCCAAGCAGTAACAGTAATCCGGAAAACAACACTGCCCATTTTGCTAAGGGAACATTCTTGGATTTTGCATAGCCGGTCAACATATCCCATTTTGTGAAATGGTTGGCCCCGCTCATGACGTAATAACTTCCCGCAATTAATCTTCCTACTAAAAACAATGTTTCATATACCATTATTAATCACCTCGATATAATAAAGGTTATAATTACTTATTTAAATGTTTTTGGTTGTTAAGCAGTTAGTGATTAAAAAACGCCAGTGCTCGGATTTTCATTTAATCAAAATTTGAACCGAGAATCCCAGAGGGAGTAGTTAACTCTAGGTGGGCTTTATGCCCGCCATTTTGATGCAACTTTCATAAAGTTGCTTTCGAGACTACCGCAGTACCGGATTGTGCCACACTGGCAGAAGTTACCAGTTTCGTTTCTTCTTTAAAATGATTGCTATTTAATCCTTACGATAGAAAATAGCCGCGAAAAGAATGGAATAGGTTTTGTTATCCTCTTCATCTGTAGCGAAGTAGTTGATTCCTTCAGTGTGGTGTTTAACTGCGATTTCGTAGGCATCAGCCCGAAGGGCTTGTCCCTTTGCAACTACCTCAGCACGTAACTTCTGTTCAAGATTGTCATCATGTTTCTCATCATCAGAATGTCTCTCAAATGTTTCTACGCCAGAAATTCTTGTTCCATGATAAGGAGTCACTATTGTTGCTCTTTCGGATCTTACATATACCAGTTGTTTTGATTGAGCGTCAAACTTTACTTCCTTCAATGATATTTTTTCTTTTTTGGTCATGATTATTTCCCCCTTGTTTTTAAGATATTATGGTGATTAAAAAGCGCCATCGGCCGGACTTTCAACATTTGTCACGATTATTGGGATGACCATAGGGAATCCCTCCGCCTCGCAAATGGCGTGACATTTGTATTTGAACCGGCAATCCCAGAGGGACTGGTTCACTTGAGTTTCTCATCACTGCGATGTAGCCTTAGCGAACATCGGCAGTTTTGATTAACCTTTTATAAAAAGGTTATTCAAGACCAGCGCAATACCGGGTTATGCGACGATGGCACAAGTTCATTTTGTAAGAAATAGTTTATAAACATTTGGTTAATTAAGATAAAAGTATGACCTGTTATGTTATTTTTCGAGGACCGCTGGAATTAGGAAAATCCAGACTAGCAGAAAGATTTGCCAGAGCAGTTAGCGGTGAATATATTTCTATAGATAAGCTTCTTGAAAAGAATGATTTGACCAAAGGGAAAGAAGCAGGATACATTAGAGCAAATGAATTAGTGGTTCCTAGAGCACAATCTCTTTTAACCCAAGGAATTCCAGTAATTTTTGATGGAAAATTCTATTGGAAATCACAAGTTGATGATTTGATCAAAAGGTTAGATTTTTCACATTATGTTTTTAATCTAAAATCTTCCTTGGATTTAGAATAGGTAGAATTAAAGAATTTATTGAAACCCATCAACAAACCCTGCCTTTACCTTTTTGCAAGTACTTCTGATGGTATTCTTCTGCTTGGTAGAAGGTTCCGGCTTTCTTGATTTCAGTTACGATCTTTCTTCCCAACTTTTTCTCCATCTCTTTTTTACTTTTCTCAGCAAGTTTCTTTTGTTCTTCGTTTTGATAAAAGATAGCTGATTTGTATTGGGTTACCTGCTGTTCAGTCGGATCATGCTCTTTCCAGAAGTGTTTTAATAATTCCTCAAAAGAGATGATTTTAGGATCGAAAGTAATTTCTATGGTTTCAGTGTGATCTCCTAGATTATAATAAGAAGGATTTTTCTTGGTGCCACCAGCATATCCGACTCTGGTCTTGATAACACCTTTTAGTTTAGAGAAATAATCATCAGGTCCCCAGAAACATCCTAAGGCGAAGGTTGCGGTTTGCATTTTTTCCTCGCTCACTTCTTGGTTTTGGTGGCGGTTTTTTTGCTTACTTTATCCTAATCACTTCCAAGTTCTTTGGAGCGACAGTCTCAATCCTAAACGTTTTATGGATCGAGGAAGCTAAATCCAAGCATCGTGAACTTTCTCCGTGTACAATGATTACCTTCCTAGGTTGAGGGGTACATCTTTTAATAAAATTCATCAATTGTCTTCTATCAGAGTGGTTAGTGATCTCTACTCGATGTACGTCCATGTTGATCTTGAACACTTCTGTCTTTTGTCCTTCTCGACGCACTATTTCTTTTTCTCCTTCCCTGATTCGATGTCCCAAACTTCCTGGCGGTTGGTAGCAGCTGAAGATTAAAGAATGTTTTCTTCCTTCACATATTCCTTTAAGGTATTCTACAGAAGGACCACCCATCAGCATTCCAGAGGTTGCCAGTATTAAGCAAGGTCCTTCGTCCAGCATGATTTTTTGCCGTTCTTTATGCGAACCTACTTGTTTGAAGAAAGGTGATAAAAAAGGATTCTGTTCCTGATGGAAAATTTGTTCTCGCATGTTTCTGTTCATGAATTCGGGGTAAGCAGTATGAATTGCAGTAATATCCCACAACATGCCATCAGCATATATTGGAGCTTCAGGAATCAGTTTCTCTCTCATCAGCCTTTCAGCGATGATCATGACTTCCTGCGCTCTTCCTGAACCTAAGACCGGCATCAGCACTTTCCCGCCGCGTTCAAATGTTTCTTTGATTACCTTAATCATGTACTCGTCAGCTTCATTCTCAGCCATGTTGTTATCTTTTCCACCATAGGTTGATTCAATCATCAAGGTTTCTAATCGGGGAAAGTGAGTTGTTGCTGCTTCTAAAACATTAGTACGGGCATATTTTAAGTCTCCCGTGTACGCAAAGTTATGCAAACCGTTTCCAATATTAAGATGTACGATGGAACTTCCAATGACATGTCCGGCATTATACAAAGTTAGTCTTACATCAGGAGTAATGTCGGTAACTTCTTCATATTCGAGACAGATAGTATGCAATACCATCTGACGGACTTCGTCGCTGGTGAAAATAGGTTCTTTTCCTTCCGCGCGCTGAATTTTAATCATATCCAAGTGAAGTAAGGTCATGACATCGCGGGTAGGCAGAGTGCAATAGACAGGTCCCCGGTATCCGAATTTGAAAAGGTAAGGAATTAATCCGGAATGATCAAGATGTGAATGCGTTACGACTACTGCGTCTATCTCGCCAATGTTAAATTCAGGGGCATCAAAGTAAGGATATGCTCCTGCATCGTCCTGACTGGGATCAATGCCACAGTCGATAAGCACTCGAGATTCAGGAGTCTGAAGAAGGAAACAAGTTCTTCCTACTTGCCTGGATGCTCCTAAACAAGATAAGCGAATCCATTCCTGTTTCTTTTCTCTCAACCATCCGTCGTAGATTCGGTGACCGGTCTTATGGAGAAATTTTTTTCGTTCATCTGCGTTTTCATATAATACTGAACGTACACTTTCAATCAACTTTGAACGGAGCGGTGGGAGTCGTTTGATAAGAGGGATCCAAAAAGTTTTTTCTTTAATTTCGCGGAGTATCTCTCCTTGTTTTCCGATGACCAAGCCAGGTTTTTCTGCATGCACGATGACCATGGAACGAGGTGGATCAAAAATGAATTCTTGTGCTCCTGCTTCTGCAGGGATGATCTCTTGGATCATTTTTTTTGCTTTGTCCGGTTCAACACACAAAGTCGGGTCAGCACGTAATTCTATCCTTTTGCGGAATTCTTTTACTGCTTCTCTTATAGTTCCTTCATTATCGAAAAAATAATTTTTATCTTTAGTGTAAAGTACAATATTTGCCCCTTCAAAGGCGGCGTCCGAGATTTTACCTTCTGGTAAAATCTTGATGACTTCTTTTAATATGTCTACCATGTTGTAGTTTCTCCTTATGTCTGTTCGAATATTTTATTTTGAATACTCAAATTTGGTATAGGAAATAACTTTAATTTTCGGTACTCCGAAAAGCAAATCTTAAGTTATTTCCTAATAAGGAAATCACTTGAATTTAATCAGTGATTTCCTATAATCAAAAGGTGGAAAGAAAAAACTCTTATAAGATAGTTTTTCAAAATCCTTTATAATGAGTATGCAACTTCCTTATGCATCACTCGCTTGATTTCTTTCTCGTTAATCACTATTACATCAATACCATTTCCTGAAGCGCTGTCTCGCTGCAAGGCAGTGTTGACGCATTTCACGGCAAGAGCGACTGCTTCATCAGTGGTCATGTCTTTCTTGTATTGAGTTTCCAAGACGCCGTAGGCGAATACTGATCCTGATCCAGAGGAAATGAAGTCAGTTATTCTGGTTATGCTTCCGTCAGGAAAGAGATCGTACAAATGCAATCCATGCACATCTTTTCCTCCTAAAAGGAAATGGGCTATGCCGGGCATCATGCTCGGCCTGCGGATGCTGGAATATAATATTCCTCCCAACAGGTTGGCTGCTTCTTTGGCAGAAGGCTTTTTGTAGGTGCGGACTTCTTTTAGTTTAAGCTCCGCCCTGATAAGTTTGATAGTAAGCTGGGCATCCGATACATTTCCAGCGATAGTCACGGCAAAGTCGTCGGAGATGACATGGACTTTATCTGCTCTTTTGTCAACAATCATGTGACCGGCGGTCGCTCTTTTATCAGCGGCAAGGACAATACCATCTTTACAGACGATACCTACCGTGGTAGTTCCTGTTTTAAGGGTTGTTTCTTCCATTTAACGGCACCAAGAATGATTAACATCTATCATTTGCTAAAGTGTAGGAAATGCTTGTTATTTTTAAATATTTCGGTATTGGCTGGATTTAGAAAAAATAATTTTAAGAAAACTTATTCCTTTCCTTTAACTGGCTCAACACTTTGGATGTAATAACTTGTTGCGCCCCTTGAAGCCCAAGGCATTCCAGCTTCTATGTATTTAACTTTAACTTTTGTTCCTGATTCTAAGGCTAGATTTAATTTAGCTGCAAGTTCTTCAACATTTTCTCCATGTTCTGCTTTATTATCTATACTAAATTCCCAAGTGTTCGCTCCGACAGATTCCCCGTTTGAAACAATTCCTTCTAGAGCCATCTGGCCTTCATAAGTCTTCCAAACAAATCCTTTTTTGGAGATTTTATTTATCATCCCGGTTCTGGTTCCGTTAGAATAAGTTTTCCTTACCGGTCTTGAGCGAGCATAGCGAGCGATGACCGGTGGTGCGTTTATATTCTAGAGGTTTTTTTTTATTCACGATGTAACCCG